>Ga0209953_1000335_pt1 | contig 17456 bp, 17 predicted proteins | sample SalPonred_H2O_MG_FD_185713 | JGI IMG/M metagenome (GOLD analysis project Ga0209953, IMG submission 185713) | Salt pond water microbial communities from South San Francisco under conditions of wetland restoration - Salt Pond MetaG... | ecosystem: Environmental > Aquatic > Non-marine Saline and... | reverse complement strand
TGGACGCCCTGGCTAATGCAGTCTTTCAGCTCGCAGCACAACGGGGATCTTTGGCGATTGTGGCGGTGATTGGATCGTTGTACCCCGCTGCCACCGTAGTTCTCGCCCGATACCTCTTGCACGAGCGTCTGTCCCGAGTGCAGCTAAGCGGAGTTGCACTCGCTTTGGTCGCGGCAGCGATCCTCGCGGTCGGTTGACGCCGACACGGGGTCTACGTTGCGCTGTGGTTGCGGGCCTTTGTGCAACGGTGGTTCTATGCGGTCTATTCCAAAGATGTCAGCGGCCATCATCTCCAGCATTGCGTTGGTAGCAACGGGTCTCCTCGGCGCCGGCCCAGCCAGCGCCGCCCCCGGGGATGTGACCGAGATCGGCTTGGCAGCCGGCGCGACACCACGCGACGTAGCCAAGGGCCCAGACAACAACATGTGGGTTACCGGTGGTGCCTCCAAGACGATCGCCAAGGTGACGCCAGCAGGTGCCGTCACCGCCTACGCACTCCCGTTGCCGGCCAACGTCGGTAACCCGTGGGGAATCGCCGCGGGGCCTGACGGCAACATGTGGTTCACGTTGCGCGACGGCGGGAAAATCGGACGGATCACGATGGAGGGTGCGGTCTCGATCATCGACCTCCCCGACACCACAATGCGACCCCAGGACATCACCGCTGGCCCAGACGGCAACATGTGGTTCACCGAACTCGGGGGTCGCATCGGTCGGGTTTCGATGGCCGGTGCCGTTGCCATGTTCAATGTCCCGTGGGCGAACTCCACGCCGCACAGCATCGTGACCGGGCCCGAAGGCAGTAGTCGGCTTTACTTCACTGACGCCGGTGCCGACCGGATCGCTTACGTGCTCGTCGACGGCACCACGTACGGGAGCGTTCCGTTGACAACCGCCTCCGACCCGACGGGCATCGCAAACGTCGATGGCTCCATCTGGTTCGCGATGTCAGCACGCAACCTGCTCGGCAAGCTCGTCGCCGACACCAGTGTTCTTGAATTGGCGGTTCCCGGTGCTCCATCGAGCATGACGAACGGCGTCGGTAACACGATGTGGGTCTCGCTGTCGGCGCGTAACTCGATCGCTAAGTACTCCGTTCAGGGAGCACCCCTCGGCGAGTACGGCCTCACCAGCCCCAACTCCGTGCCGACCGGCCTTGCTGAGGGTCCGCAGAGCAACATCTGGGTGGCTCAGACCCAGGCCGGCAAGGTGGCACGAGTGCAATCCGGGCAGGTTCCGGTCGCAACGTCGGCTCCGACCATTACCCCGGATACCGGTGTGCGGGCTGGCGTGACGCTGACTGCCACGGATGGAACCTGGGACTTCAGCCCGGGTAGCTTCTTGTACCAGTGGCAGGCCTGCACCAATGGCGCGGATCCCAACACGTGCCGGAACATCGATGGGGCGATTGCGAAGACGTACGTCCCCACTGCCTCGAACACGAATCAGTTCCTGCGGGTGTCGGTGCAGGCAGTAAATGGCAGCGGCCCCGGCACTCCCTCATTCTCGGGCCTGGTGGGAGTCGGCACTACTCCAGCACCGGCCCCCACGCCAGTGAGCGGCGGCCAGACGGTCACCATCGCTGAGGGAGTCACGCTTACTCTGAAGGCCGCAAAGCGTCCGCGGGCCGGGAAGCGGAAGGCCTTCGCGGTAATCGCGAACACGGCCAACATCAAAGGCAAGATCCGCACCACGATCGTCGATTCAGCCGGTCGTGAGCGCCAAGTCATTGCAAAAGGGCGCTGGCTGAAGCCACTTGGGCCGAACGCGAAGCGGGCGCTGAAGCGCAAGCGGATCAGTGCGAGCCTGCCGCCGGGGAACTACACCGTGAAGGCCGTCTTCACTCCTTCGCGTGCATTCCGGGACAACTACCCGGTTGCGACCATGACCAAGGTGATGACGATCCGTCCGCGACGCTAATCGGGCTACAGTCCGTTCGTGCGGACCGATCGGATTGTTCACGTTGTGCACTGTCACGCCGGTGGTGAGGTCGGGGATGTAGTTGTTGGTGGTATTGCCCCACCTCCGGGGGAATCCATCTGGCAGCAGTCTCGCTTCATCGCGACTGATGGATCGGTGCGCGACTTCCTGCTGAACGAGCCGCGCGGTGGAGTATTTCGGCATGTCAACCTTTTGGTCCCGGCTTTTGATGAGAGGGCGCACTCGGGCTTCATCATCATGGAGCCGGAGGACACACCGCCCATGTCGGGTTCGAACTCAATGTGTGTTGCGGCCGTGCTGTTGCATACCGGTCAGGTGCCAATCACCGGACCAACTACCGAAGTAGTCATTGAGGCGCCTGCAGGAACCGTGCACGTCGAGGCGGCGTGTATTGATGGAGATGTCCAGTCACTGTCATTGACGAATGTCCCGAGCTTCGTCGAACGACGAGATGCGATCTTGACTGTTGACGGAATAGGTGAACTTCGTGTGGACACGGCTTTCGGCGGCGACAGTTTCGTGATCGTGTCGGCTGCGGATCTCGGAATCGAGATCCGCCCGGAGAATGCACGGGCGCTTGCAGACCGCGGCCGAGCGATCTGCGACGCGGCGAACGAGCAATGGAATTTTGAACACCCGACGATGCCGGAATGGACGCACTTCTCTTTCGCCTACATCGTCGAAGAGGTGCACGAACAAAACGGAGTTCTTACCTCGCGCAATGCCTGTGCCATCAAGCCGGGAAAAATTGACCGCTCTCCTACAGGAACTGGTTGCTCGGCCCTGCTCGCGCTCCTGCATGACCGCGGTGAGATCTACCTCGGTCAGGACTATCGCGCCCGTTCGATCATCGATTCGGTCTTTGATTGTTCGATCACTGGTACGACAGCCGTTGGCAAGCACTCGGCCGTGATCCCCCGTATCACCGGCCGAGCATGGGTCTACGGAATGAGTCAGTACTACCTCGACCCGACCGATCCGTGGCCGGGTGGGTATCGACTTTCGGATACCTGGCCGCTCTAGCGTTCTGCTCAGCGGGATAGGTAATACGCATAGCGGGACACAGCACGACAGACTTAGGGCATGAATTCATACGGTCACATCATCGGCGGCGCGGAGGTCCCTTCTCTGGATGGGCGCACGATGGAGTCCATCGACCCGTACACACGTGAACCGTGGGCCACGGTGGCGATGGGCAGCGCGGCAGATGCCAACGCGGCTGTCACGGCAGCCCGTCAGGCGTTCGATTCTGGTCCCTGGCCGCGCATGGGATACGAAAAGCGTCAGGAGATTTTGCACCGGCTCGCCGATCTGATGATCGAGAACGCCGAGGAACTCGCACTGGCCGATACCCGCGATATGGGGAAGCCGATAACCCAAGCCCACCATGACGTTGCCCGCAGCGCATGGAATGTTCGCTTCTTCGCTGATCATGCCCGGCTCACAGCGGCCGAGGCATACCCGATGGACTCCGGCCATCACGCTTACTCCACCTTTGGTCCGGCGGGTGTGGCTGTTGCGATCTCTCCGTGGAATTTCCCACTGATGCTCAGTACGTGGAAGGTCGCACCGGCACTGGCCTGGGGAAACACCGTTGTCTTGAAGCCGGCCGAGGACACACCTGTGTCGGTGACTATCTGGGCGCGGCTGGCCCTTGAAGCGGGCTTGCCCCCGGGTGTGCTGAATGTGGTGCACGGCTTTGGGCCGGATTCGGTGGGCGAGGCGCTCACCCACAATCCCGAGGTGGACCGCATCACCTTCACCGGCGAATCGACAACTGGGAAGATCATTGGAGCCGCTGCCTCCAAACACCTGATCCCCGTCAGCTTGGAACTCGGTGGCAAGGGCGCCAACATCGTCTTCGACGATGCGGATATCGACAACGCAGTGAACTGGGCAATTCAAGCTATCTTCCGCAATGCCGGCCAAGTGTGTCTCGCCGGATCACGGCTGTTCGTTCAGCGTGGAATACATGACGAGTTCATGGAGCGCTACGTTCGCGCTGCACAGGCGATGAAGCAGGGAGATCCGAAGGATCCCGCAACGGAGTTCGGCCCCTTGGCCAGCAAGACGCACTTCGAGAAGGTCACGAGCTACTTCGACACACTCGAGGCGGACGGTGGACGTGTTGTCACCGGTGGTGTGGGCGAGGGCTGGTTCGTCGACCCGACGATCATCGTTGATGCGCCGCCGGCTGCGCGGGTGTGCCGCGAGGAAATCTTCGGGCCGGTGGTGGTGGTTCAGCCGTTCGACACCGAAGAGGAGGTTGTGGCGATCGCCAATGACACCAAATACGGACTCAATGCGATGGTCTTCACTGAGAACCTAAGCAGGGCTCACCGCGTTGCGGACAATCTGAACGCGGGCACTGTGTGGGTCAACTGCTTCTTCATCCGTGATCTGCGTGCACCGTTCGGCGGTGTGGGTGAATCGGGTGTGGGTCGCGAGGGAGGCAACTTCAGTAGGGAGTTCTTCACCGAACCCAAAGCCGTGGTGATGCAGATCAATCGGTAAGGCCGAGGCGCTGCGCGGCGTCGATGAACACCGCGCCGGGATCGCTGACATCAAGCAGCAAGCTTTGCAGGCCTACGGCTTCACCACCATGAACGTACGTGGGGTTGTCGTCGATAAAGATGATGTCCTGCGCGGGCAGCTTCATCTCCTCGATTGCAACGAGATACGGCTGTGGGTCGGGTTTGCGGATTCCTAGTTCGGTTGAATCGATCAGAACGTCGAACCACGGGAACCAGTCTTGAGACTCAACCCACTCACGTCCTTGGAAGTCCATTAACTCGTTGGTCAAAATTCCCACCGGCAGGCCAGCAGTACGCGCTCTAGTCACCAGATCAATGGCCTGGGGCCGCGTGACTTCGATCCCCGGAGTTTGAAACATCGCCCGCATCAAAGTGGGATGGCCATCCAACGGAGCACCGTTTGCTTGTGCTTTGGCGGCAAAGTCCAACCAGTATTCACGCTCGGTCGCTTCACCACCGAGGTAGCGCTGCCAGCGTTCGTCCCCTTCGGGGTCCAATGGCCCCCGGCCTACCACCGTGCCGGCCGGTAGTCCGCGAAGCCGTTCGTAGTCGTCGGCGATCTCCCAAGCAGATTTGAAAAAGACCACACCCACATCTAGGAGCAAACCTTGGGCGCTCACGCGGTACCTCCTTGATTCGTGTCTTCTCCTCGTGCATGGGCGAGTAGTACTTCACGAAGGCTTTGCTGGGGCGGTCTGGGTGGAACATCCACCTCCACGAAACCATTGACTACCCGCGTGGAAAAGACCGGAACGCGAGTTCGATCGTCACCCTGCTTGCGACCGTCGAAGAAACTGAATCGCCACAGGTGTGACGGGCAAGTGACGCATCCATCGCGCACGATGCCTTCGCTGAGCAAAGCCCCGCGGTGCGGGCATACATCGGAGATGGCGTGCACCTGACCATCGATCAAGGTCAGGCAGACGTCCTGGTCCTCGAACACCAGACGATGGGCGGAGCCCTCGGTGAGTTCACTTAACGGAAGAGCGCGATGCCACACGATGAGACTACTTTTTGGCGTTAATTTTCGACATGGCTTCGCCGCCGACGGCCCACTCATCGGGGGTGACTTCGTAAATGGCCACGCGCACGCGGGTCGGGTCACTTCCTAAGGCTTCAACGACTGCGTCAGTGAGTCGCTTCATAAGCTCGTGCTTTTGCTCGATGCTGCGACCTTCCATCATCGTGACTTGAACGAAGGGCATGGGCTTCTCCTATCCGCAGGGAATCTCGACGGTGCCGAGTCGATCGAAACGTGCGGTGATGACGTCACCCGGCGCAACCGGAACCGCCTCGGTCATGGATCCGGACAACACGATGTGACCGGCTTCGAGGCCCTGCCCGCGTTCGGACAGCTTCCGGACTAGCCACGCGACGCTCGCTGCTGGGTGTCCCAAGACCGCTGCTCCGGAGGCCGTCGCAATGAGTTCGCCGTTCTTCTCGAACACGCAGCCAGTTAAGCGGAGATCGAATCCCGCAGGATCGATCCCTTGACCGCCGAGGACAAAACCTGCACATGACGAGTTGTCAGCGACTACGTCCGGGAGTTTGAAGGAATACCCGGCGAAGCGGGAATCCAGAACGTCGACTGCAGGGAAAACTAGATCGGTGGCGGCGAGCACTCGCGCTGCCGTGACCCCGGGACCTTCGAGGTCCTCGCCGAGTAGGAAGGCGACTTCAGGTTCGCAGCGTGGCTGAATGAAGTTGTCGCAGATCAACACCTCACCGGTGTCGACCTGCATGTCGTGCGTGAGCCAGCCGTAGAGGGGTTCATCGACATTCATCTGCTGCTGCTTGGCCGCGCTAGTCAGGCCAAGTTTCGCGCCGACCACTTCGAAGCCAGCATTCCTTCGAGCGGTGACCACTGCGTCCTGAATTGTGTACGCGGTCGCGACGTCAAGATCGGGGTACTCATCCGTTAGCGGCGTCGTGGCGACACGATCCTTGGCCGCGCGGATCAGCCGATCCGCGAGTTCGGACTGATTCACTTGTCCTCCTGCTCAGCGTGCTCTCGTGCCAACTCCAAGGCAACGTCGATGATCATGTCCTCTTGTCCACCCACGACCTGTCGGCGCCCGAGTTCCATGAGGATGTCGGCCTGCGAGACGTTGTATCGCTCGGCGGCTCGTTGGGCATGAAGCAGGAACGATCCATAGACGCCGGCGTAGCCAAGGATCAAACCAGCTCGGTCGATCACCTGTTGCCGCGGCATCATCGGGCGCACAACTTCCTCTGCTACATCCATCAATTTCAGAGCATCGACGCCGGTGGTTATGCCGTATTTGTTCGATACGGCCGCAAGGATCTCGGTAGGGCAGTTGCCCGCACCCGCTCCCAGTCCAGCGCTCGTGCCATCGAGGTTGGCTGCACCTTCCTCGTAGGCCGCGATGGAATTCGCAACGGCCATCGACAGATTGTTGTGTGCATGGACGCCAACGGGAACTTCGAGTGCTTCGACGAGCGCATTGACGCGGCGACGTACATCCTCGGTCGTCATCGCACCTGCGGAGTCGGCTATGTAAATCGCATCGGCCCCATAGGACTGCATGAGGAGCGCCTGCTCCACCAAGCCCTGTGGAGAATTCATGTGGGCCATCATCATGAAGCCGATGGTCTCCATGCCGAGTTCCTTGGCGGTTTTGATGTGCTGCTCACTTATGTCAGCCTCGGTGCAATGGGTTGCGATGCGCGCCATTCCCACACCGAGTTCGCGAACGTCCTTCAGATCGTCGGCCAGGCCAATACCGGGAAGTAACAGGCACGCGATCGTGGCGTTCTTCGCTTCATCGCAGGCACGTGCGATGAGCTCCTTTTCGTCGACCTTCGAGAATCCGTAGTTGAAACTTGATCCGCCCAAACCATCGCCGTGTGCGATTTCGATAACTTGCACGCCAGCTGCATCGAGTCCACGAACAATCGCAATGACCTCCTCGGGTTCGTACTGATGGCTAATCGCGTGTGATCCATCGCGCAGCGTGGAATCGATCAGCCGATAGTCGACTCTCTGGGTAGACGTCTGCGTGCTCATGCGGGTACCTCCTGCTGTGCGTGCGCAACGGCTTCACCGACGCGCATAGCGGCGGCCGTCATGATGTCCAGATTCCCCGCGTAGGTTGGCAGGTAATCGCCCGCGCCTTCAACTTCCAGAAGAACGACGGCTCGGTGTGGGACTTCTCCCCCCGGTGTGAAGAAGGGGCCTTCTTCCACAACAGGAGGGTTCTTGAGTCGGTAGCCGGGGACGTACTTGGAAACCTCGGCCGCCATTTCGTGGATCGAATCCAAGACAGCCGTATGGTCCGAACCCTCCGGAAGTCCCGCGAACACGGTGTTGCGCATGAGGATCGGTGGTTCGGCCGGGTTCAGCACGATGATTGCTTTGCTGTGCTCTGCTCCGCCGATCTCGCGAAGGGCAGTCGACGTTGTCTTCGTGAACTCATCAATGTTCTGACGCGTACCCGGACCGGCGGATTTGCTCGAAACAGTGGACACCATCTCGGCATATGGAAGGGAGTCGATCGCTCGTCTGATCGCGTACACCATTGGCGTGGTGGCTTGGCCGCCGCAGGTGACCATGTTGATGTTGGGTGCGTCGAGGTGGTCGTAGAGGTTCACTGGTGGAATCACCTTGGGTCCGCGTGCTGCGGGAGTGAGATCGATGGCCGTGATGCCGGCTTCGGCGTACCTCTTGTAGTACCGGACATGCACATAGGCGCTGGTGGCATCAAAAACCATGTCGATGTCATCTGCGTTCTCCAAAACCCAGTCCGGTCCGGTATGCGGTGCATCTAGGCCTGCTTCGCGCGCACGGGTCAGTCCGTCGCTCGCGGGATCAATTCCGACGACGGCCACCAGATCCAAGACGTCGCTTCGCAACATCTTGTACATGAGATCACTGCCGATGTTTCCGGATCCGATGATGGCGCACTTCTTGCCCATCAGTTCTCCTCTCCTTGGACGCGCAACGTGATGGATCCGAGATGGTCGAACTCGGCTCGGTAGACCTCGCCCGGTGCGATGGGTGTCATCGCATGCAGGGCCCCGGTCAAGATGACGCTGCCTGCGGGCAGCGTCACTCCCATGGGGGCCAAAGTGTTGGCAAGCCATGCGACGGCTGCGAGTGGATCACCGAGTGCGGCTGCTCCAGCTCCGGTGGCAACTACATTTCCATCTCGGGTGAAGACCATTCCAACCAAGCGCGGGTCGAAGTCCGCTATGGGAACAATGACACTGCTCAGCGCGATGGCGCCATTGCTTGCCAAGTCTGCGACCGTATCGGCGATGGAGATCCGCCAGTCTTCGATGCGCGAGTCGACGATCTCAATTGACGCTGCGAGCCCCCGGGTTGCCAGGTAGGCGTCGGCAGGGGTGCAGTTCGGCCCCTGCAGTTGCTCGCCCAGCACGACGGCGATCTCGGCTTCCACACGAGGCGCAATGAACTTCGACGTCTGCACAACGGACCCGTCGCGATGAACGGTGCTCGCGAAGACCGGTCCAAAGTCCGGCTGATTGACACCCAGGAGTTTTTGCATAGGTGCGGAAGTCAATCCGAGTTTGTAACCGCAGATCTCTTCGCCATCAGACAGCAGTCGGCTGACGAGGTGCTGCTGGATTGCATAACCGTCTGCCATGCCGAGGGCGGGCATTGATTCCGTGAAGGGTGCGATCGGCACCCGGTCGCGTCGTGCCTCGTATAAAGCGTCGGCGAACTCTCGTGCCTGGGCGTCTGTCAGCGTGCTCACAAGCGACCTCCTTTTGAATCCCGGTAACCGAGACGTCTACTGATGGCTAGACCAGCTTCGATGCATGGCCGAGCGAATCGGCGAAGGGATTCGCCGCCGAGTCGTTGAACAGGTCCGGCGATGGACACTGCGGCAATCACTTCCCCCAATCCGTTACGGATGGGGGCGGCCACAGACGCGACTCCGAGTTCGGCCTCATTGATGTTTTCAGACCATCCCTGGGATTGGATGGTCTGCAGTTGCTTGCGCAGGTCTTCGATTTTGGTAACCGTGTACGGGGTTTTCGCGGGTAAGCGCCAGCCGCGCAGAGTGCGGTCAAGCTGTTCCGGTGGAAGACAGGCCAGTAGCAATTTCCCTGTGCTCGTGCAGTGTGCGTCGTTTCGGTGCCCGACCCGACCGAATAGTCGAAGGGTCTGCGGACTCTCCCGCCGTTCGACGTAAACCACTTCGTGTCCGTCCAGAACCGCGACCTGGGCAGTCTCTTTCGTTGCGTTTCGCAGTTGGTCGAGAACAGGTGTGCAGGCTTCGTGCAGGTCGGTATGCCAGTAGACCGAGGTGCCCAACTCGTACATCGCCAGCCCCAGTCGATAGGCGCCCGTATCGGGATCCTGTTCGAGAAGCCGTTCCTCAGTAAGTGTGTTGACGAGTCGATGAGCAGTGCTCTTACCGACTCCTAGGCGACGGGACAGTTCGGTGACCCCTAGCTCGCGAGGCCCTTTCGAAAACTCGCGTAATAAGCGTGCGGCGTTGCGCACACTCGACAGTGTCGAGTGTGCGCGTCGCGGAGTGGGGGATTCCTCGCTCATCGTGCTTCCAGTCGGAGCGCTTCCAAAGCTGCCCGCCGGATCGACTCGACATCCGTGTTGGAGGCCTCGATTGCCTCCCGACCGATGAGTTCGTTGGCCAACAGTCGCAAGGCCGTCGGCATTGAGTTGACGTGCGCGGCGTGCATCTCGGCGATCAGTTCACCGGCACCTGACTGTAGGCCTGCCATGGTGGTGAAATCCCGATCCGCTGCAGCGTGCGAGTGCGCTAAGCCGGTGCCCGCGTGTTGCGCGTGATGGGGGGTAAGGCCACCACCGGGCGGAACCGACAGGTGGTAGAGCACGGAGCGAACTCCGAGGGTGTCTCGTACTTGGGCTGGCTGGGGTGCTTCGCTCTCATCGACTAGCCCGAGTCCTGGTGCTACGACGGGGTCGTAAAAGCGAAGGGTCCAGCTGAGTCCGTCCACGCCATCCTCGATCCGGACTTCCGGACCGGTGGGTTCAGGTAGTGCGTCCGTGGTCGCGAGAACGTGCAGGTAGCGGGTTCCTGCGGCAATCACGGTGAAGGGGTCGTCGGTGAATAGCGGGAGTCGGCCCCGATCGGCAGGCGGCAAGGGGTTGGCGGCGTCCAGGTAGGCCTGGTGGATCGCGCGGATGTAGTCGGCCATGGCCGACCGCATTTGCTCGGGAGTTCCTACCGCCATGTTTCAGGACGCTAGCAGCGAGTGTTCCTGTAGATGGGACGACGTACTTCCATGCGGGACACATTCCACCTAACGTCACCCTCCACGCAGTCGATGTTGTGTCCTGTGACACAAGTGAGGGAGCGAACAATCCATGGGTCTGCAGAGGTTGGCACACGTCGACGTAACGGTCACCGATCTGGATCTGGCGACGGCGTACTACACAGAGGTGATCGGACTGCTCGAGACCGAACGGGATGAGACCTCGGTCTACCTCAAGTGCTGGGATGAGCCGAACCACCACTCACTGCGGCTGATCTACGGTCCCCGAGTCGGCTTTGATCTGATGTCCTTCAAAGTGGATCGCGAAGACGATCTTGACGAATTGGAAAATCGAGTTGCGCAATACGGCTTCCCGGTCCGTCGGGTCTCGAAAGGTGACCGGATAGGGCAAGGAGAATCCATCCAATTCGAGACGCCCTCTGGTCAGACCATGGAACTCGTCGCCGACCTGGAAATGGTCGGGCGCGCTACCGCCCCTATCAACCCCGCCCCCTTCGTTGAGGGCTTGAACGGCATCGCCCCGCCGAGACTCGATCACTTGCTCGTCACGGCCGAGGAGGTGGGTGATTCGACCAAGTTTTACGAGGACGTCTTTGGTTTCCGAACCACTGAGCAACTCCTGGATGGGCAGGGGCATCAGGCTGCAACCTGGATGACGGTGACCGACAGCCCGCACGACCTCGCGATCGTTTCGGGCAAGAACGGTGGTCTGCACCACTTCGCCTGGTGGCTTGACGATTGGGATCATGTACGGCGCTCAGCAGACGTTTTGGCCTACAACGGCATCCAAATCGATGTTGGTCCAACCCGTCATGGAATAACCCGCGGCAACACGATCTACTTCTTTGATCCGCTTGGAACCCGCAATGAGGTTTTCACCGGTGGCTATCGGCCTGATCCGGAGTTCCCGACCATCACCTGGACAGAAGATCAAATAGGTCGCGCCGTCTTCTATTACGAAGGCGAACTCAACACCCGATTCATGACGGTTCATACGTAGGGGATCGGACGAGACATGGGAATCTTGCGACTGTCGCACGTGGAAGTGCGTGTTCCAGATCTTGAATTGGCTACGGCTTATTACACAGAGGTCATCGGGCTTTACGAGACCGCCCGTGAATCGGATCGGGTCTACCTGAAGTGCTGGGACGAGCACCAGCACCACTCGGTAATTCTGACAAGCGAGCCGACCTACGGCCTGAACCACATGGGTTGGAAGGTTCGCTATCGAGAGGATCTCAATCACTACACCGGGAAGCTCGAAAAAGCAGGTGTCGAGGTTACGCGTTTCGATGCAGGGCAGATCGGGCCCGGTCACGGTGAAGCGATCCGCTTCGCATTACCAAGCGGACACCTGATGGAGTTGGTGTACGGCATGCAGCAGGTCGGCAACCTGCTTCCGCTGGTGAACCCGCCGCCCAAGCCAATCAATCTTGTCGGGTTTGCGCCGCCGCGACTAGACCACATATTTCTCACCTGCGAGGACGTTGCCGAGAACACCCGGTTCTTGCAGGAAGTGCTGGACTTCCACCTAACCGAACAGGTTCTCGGAGACGACGGCTTCCAAGTAGCCACGTGGTTGGAGCACTCGCACCACTCGCACGACATTGCCTTGGTCACCGGTCAAGACAGGGGCTTGCATCACTTCGCTTTCTGGGTGGATGACTGGACTGCGATTCGAGATACAGCTGACATTCTGGCGTATCACGGGGTCCCGATTGAGACGAATCCGACGCGACACGGTGCTACCCGCGGTCACTGCATTTACTTCTTCGATCCCGCAGGGAATCGAAACGAAGCCTTCACCGGTGGGTACTACGTCGATCCGGAGGAACCACCCGTCACATGGACGGAATCGGAGATGGGGCGGGCGATCTTCTACTACGACGGAGTTGTGAACCAGCAGTTCCTGACGGTGCACAGTTAGGGAGAGAGATGACTGCAGCCGACATCGGGAATGCCGAAACCACCAGAGAAGCGGAGATCGAGCAGATCGCTGCTGATGGTGGGACCGAGCGTCCGCGTCTTTCACACATGGATCGAACAGACCCTCCTGGCTACCTACAGAAGTACCTAGAGCGTGAGTCGCGTGGCGGCAAACAACACGACATTGACGATCGAGGTGGGGACCGAACAGACGATGTCCCGCTGTATCTGCGTCGGTTCCGAGATCGGCGATCGGGGGTCAATGCGCTTGAGACCCCTCTTCCGACGTGGGAGGGCCAAGATCTTGGTGTCACGATGGCGCGAGCCCAGATCACCAAGACTAAGGAGATCGTCCCGGAGTCTCGCGAGCAAGCGAGTCCGTCCCTGCTCACGCAAGTGCACATCATCCGTCACGGGGAGACGCAGGGGTATTCGACTGAAAGTGGCCTCACGCCGCTGGGAAGTTGGCAGGTACATCGCCGCGGGTTCGACATCAGTAAGTCGATTCGTGAGGGTGAACGCGTCCACATCGTCTGCGCAGACACCAATCGTGCGCGTCAGACTTCTGAGGGAATCCGCAAGGGATTGCTTGATGGCTTGACGATGTGGGGGCGCGAAGCCGAGATCTCAGAGGTTCACCCAATGGAGGAATTCCGCAACTTCATGGTCTGGACGCCTGAAGGATTGCGCGACGTAACAGGTGCCTTCCGGCTCTACAAGCGCGAGATGGAGAAGTACGAGCGCGTTGCGCTAGGCGATCGCCCAACCTGGCTCGTAGAGATAGACAGGTTCTGGAAGACCCAACAAGGTGGCGCCGATCCCATCACACTGTGGACTCAGATACCGATGCTGAACTTCGAGCCACCATCTGCCACGGTGCGGCGTTTTTGGGCAGGAATCCAGCGGATCCAGGACGAGTACCCGGGAGATCGGATTATCGTGGGTACCCACTCCGGTCCCATTCGGGTTTTTGCGATTAGTGCGTTCGGCTATGACCCGGGAGAGCCTTATAACACCGAAGAAGTGATCGTCCGACTCGTCGAGACCAATTCCGCATTTATTGCGTATCGAAACCGGGTGCAAGAGGTGCAGGTACCTGATCTTGATGAGCTTCCTGATTGGTGGGAAGGACTCAGCGGTCGAGCCCTCCCGAAAGCCCTGCGTGAAGAGGAGCAGCGATGAGTTCAGTGGTGTGGTTCGAGAGTTACTGGCACGGCGTAAAGCCGGAGGTGGGCGGCAAGGGTGCAAGCCTGGGGGAGATGACCGGTGCCGGCCTCCCGGTTCCGCCTGGCTTTGCCTTGACCACCACGGCTTTCCGGATTAGCAAGGAAGCTGTCAATCTCGATGCCGAACTCGCACTCCTGCTCACGGATCTCGACACGAACGACACATCCATGGTCGAAGACCGGTGTCGACAGATCCGTGAGGCGATTACAAAGATGCCTGTCGATCCGCAGATCGAGAAGGAGCTACGCGATGCCTACGCAGAGTTGTGTCGGCTCGCCTCTACTGATGACGTCCCTGTGGCCGTGCGTTCATCTGCGACGAGTGAAGACTCACCCGATGCCTCTTTTGCCGGTGAGCACGATACGTACCTGTGGATCCGGGGCGCGGATGCCGTCGTGGATGCTGTCCGGCGGTGCTGGGCGAGCCTGTTCACTGACCGGGCAACGTGCTACCGCGCAGAGATGGGATATGTCCATGAGTCGGTAGAGATGAGCGTTGTCGTGCAGAAGATGGTGCGACCGGTGTCTGCGGGTGTTGCCTTCACACTGAACCCGTCTGATGGGGATCGGTCGCAGATTTGCATCGATTCTGCTTGGGGCTTCGGCGAGGGAGTCGTCTCGGGCGAAGTGACCCCCGACAACTTTCTGATCGATAAGGTTCTTTTTGAAATCGGGAAGCGCAATATCTCACCGAAAAATCATGAGTTTCGTCTCACCGACCATGACACCGTTGAGAAGGTCGAGACGGATGAAGATCGCGCAACGGCACCAAGCTTGACCGACGCGCAGATCAAAGCCATCGCCACACTGGCGAAGGCAGCAGAGAAGCACTACGGCTGCCCGCAGGACATCGAGTGGGCCGTAGATGCGGATCTACCAGATGGGGGGAACGTGGTGTTGCTTCAGTCCAGACCAGAAACGGTGTGGAGCAAGCAACAGCGCGGATCCACTGGTGGGGGTTCGAACGGGGACTTCATGGCGAGCATCGTCTCAACCCTGATGAATCCGTTGCACACTCAGAAGCACTGACGGTGCTCTGGTAACCGATCTACGAGAGGAAACGCAGATGGCTGATCGCTTTCCCAGCCCCTTCGATATTGAGACACCTGAGGGTGCTGAGGGCTGGCAGGAAATGTACGTCTACTCATCGATGTTCTCGCCGGCGCGCAAGGGCTTCGAAGATTCGATGTTTTGGTTCCAAGACGGGGTGCACTGGCCGAACGTCCTGACACCGTGGGATGCGACTTTCTTTGAGTTCGCGATCGCCTCACTGTCGCAGTACAACACGCGCCATCTGCAAGTCCCCCCGGCCAACGGAATCGCTTTTCGAATTCTGAACGGCTACGGCTACCTGTCGCCCGTTCCTGCGGACCCGGCCACGATCGAAGAGCGCGTGGCGAACTTCACCGATCGCGCGGGTCACTACTTCATGAACTGGGATGACCTTTACGACAAGTGGATGGTGAAGATCCGGGATCTTGTTGCCGAATTGGAAGGCCTCCAGTTCGAGCCTCTGCCTGAGATTGAAGATGCCGACGCAGTCGTTAAGTCCGGTGCGGGGCTCGGTGCTGGCTATCACTTGCAGGACAACTATCACCGGCTAGTGAGCCTGGGTTTGAAGCTTTGGAACTACCACTTCGAGTTCCTGAACCTCGGGTATGCGGCTTACTTGGACTTCTTCATGTTCTGCAAGACGGTGTTCCCGAACATCCCCGATCAGGCCATCGCGAAGATGGTGGCTGGCGTCGACGTCGACTTGTTCCGACCCGATGATGAATTGAAGCGACTCGCCCGCAAGGCGGTCGAGAACGGAGTGGCGGAAGCATTCTCCGCGGGTGATGTCGAAGCCACCTGCCAGATCCTCAAGGGTTCTCCTGAGGGTCAATCGTGGATCGCGTCGTTCGAAGAATCCGCGGAACCGTGGTTCAACTTCTCCACCGGATCGGGTTTCTACCACCAGGACAAGATCTGGATCGAGAATGTGGAGGTTCCCTTCGAGTTCATTCGCAACTACATCGACAAGGTGCAGGCGGGAGAAGACCTGAACCGACCGGTGGAGGCGATTCGGGCGGAGCGTGATCGGGTTGTTGCCGAGTACACGGATTTGTTGACGTCCGATGAGGACAAGGAAGCCTTCCAAGGCAAGCTGGGATTGGCCCGCACCGTGTTCCCCTACGTGGAAAATCACAACTTCTACGTTGAGCACTGGAGCCACTCGGTCATCTGGCGCAAGATGCGTCAACTAGGAGAGACGTTCGTCAAAGAGGGCTTCTGGTCGGATTCAGACGACATCTTCTACTTGAAGCGTACTGAGGTTGAAGAAGCCCTATGGGACTACTACAACTCCTGGGCTACCCCCGAAGCCCCCGCCGGCCCCGGCTACTGGCCACCGATCATCGAGAAGCGAAAGGGAATCTGCGACGCACTCGCCAAGTGGAAGCCCACTCCCGCCCTCGGTGAACCGCCGGAGGTCATCACCGAGCCGTTCACGGTCATGTTGTGGGGAATCACCTCTGAGAGTGTGAACTCCTGGCTCGGTGGAGGTGACGCCGTCGAAGGAGAGCTTCGCGGAATGGCAGCCTCACCGGGTGTCGTCGAGGGCCTCGCCCGCGTGATCTTCTCACCCGATCAGATCGGTGAGATTCAGGAGGGCGAAATCCTGGTAGCTCCGCTCACCGCCCCGAGTTGGGCGCCGATCTTCGGCAAGATTCAGGCGACGGTGACGGATACGGGCGGAATGATGAGCCACGCGGCTATCGTCTGCCGCGAGTACGGCCTTCCGGCCGTTACCGGGACCGGGTTCGCGACCACGAACCTGACCACCGGCCAGCGGATCCGAGTGGACGGAACCAACGGAACGGTCACGGTCCTGGACTGAACGCCAAGGGCTCGGGGCGGGGGACTTTGGTCCTCAACCCGCCCCGAGTTCCTTCCGGCGGGACGGCAGCCTTGCCGTTCAGCGTGACACGCATCACCCTTAGCCGTAGGAACAAGAAAGGAAGCCCCATGCTGACCGTCGAGCAAAACGAGGAATTGACCCAGGTAGGCCCGGGGACTCCGATGGGTGAGTTGCTGCGTCGCTACTGGTACCCCATCGCGTTTGAAGAAGACTTCGACGACGTCTACACCAAGACGGTGCGTCTGCTCGGGGAAAACTGGACCCTGTTCAAGACTCCGAAGAGTGGGCGCTACGGCATCGTCGCCGAGGCGTGTCCGCATCGTCGTGCCTCGCTTACCTACGGGGTTGTGCACGAGGACGGCATCCGCTGCGGCTACCACGGCTGGAAATGGGACTTCGACGGAAACTGCCTGGAGCAGCCAGCCGAAGCGGATAACCAGAATTTCCGCGATCGGGTGCAGCAGAAGGCCGGTAAGGCCGAGGTCATGGGCGGCATGGTCTGGGTGTACGTCGGTCCCAGCCCGGCTCCGGAACTGCCACGCTTCGACGTCTTTGTCATGGACGGTGTGAAGGACTGCGGTTACGCCACCTTGCCGTGCAACTGGTTGCAGATCATGGAGAACTCGGTTGACCCGCACCACGTGGAGTGGCTGCACGGTCAGTACTTCGAGTTCCTGGGAC
>Ga0209953_1000334_pt1 | contig 17479 bp, 29 predicted proteins | sample SalPonred_H2O_MG_FD_185713 | JGI IMG/M metagenome (GOLD analysis project Ga0209953, IMG submission 185713) | Salt pond water microbial communities from South San Francisco under conditions of wetland restoration - Salt Pond MetaG... | ecosystem: Environmental > Aquatic > Non-marine Saline and... | reverse complement strand
AATGTTAAACGAAAACAAATTGAAACACTATGTGCAGAATATTGAACGTAACGTCTAACGATTGGGCGAACCATGCCTATCACAACTATTGTTCGTTAAAATCGGCTGGTGTCGATGTTGACGGGTGCAAGATATATCCTCACTCATTCGGTTACACTAACCAGTTACCGATTGTGACCAAGAAGGAAATGCAAGCGAAGATATTTAACGGGAGTTACGATGTGATTCAGATATTCAATTCAGACCCTTTAGTTCCAATTCTGATGAAAGTCTACAAAGGAAAGGTTGTTGTGCATCATACAGGTAGCCGTTACCGTGAGAATCCTGATGAGTTAAACAAGATATTCAACCCTATTGTATGGAAAACGATTCATTGTCATTCCGAGTTCTTTGGTTTAGGTGCTATCAATGAGAACCTAGTAACCGTAACTATTGATGTTGACAAGTTCACGCCTGAATATGAAACACGAACGCCAGTTGTTTTCGCTCACTATCCAAGTAACCCCGAAGTAAAAGGCACGAAAACAATAACACGCATAGCAGAGCGTACAGGCGTTAAATTCAAGTATTCAGCACAAAGGGTAACGCACGAAGAGAACATTCAAAGGATGCGACACTGTGACGTTTACATTGAACTTCACAACCCTACTATCAACGGCAAGAAGTACGGACATTTCGGAAACACAGCATTAGAAGCGGCTGCGATGGGTAAGGTGGTTATCACTCAAAATCTAACGCCTGATGTTTACAGAAGCGAATACGGTAGTACGCCAATGTTCTTAGCAAAGGATGAAACGCACCTAGCTGAAATCATGCTGCATCTGAACGGTTTGAACGTTGACGAAATAACCAAACTGAAAAAGGCGCATCGTAAATGGGTGCAAGAAAATCACTCGTTCAAAGCGCAAGGCGAAAGGTTGAAAAAGATTCTTTGCAGTTAGAATCGAATAGTTATATTTGCGATTCATCATCTCGTTTCCCCTTCGCTTAGGAAAATAAATTCCGAAGATAGCGGAGGGGTTTTTGTATATTTGAAAACGCTACCAACAAGCCGTACCGAAACCCTGACGCTTAGACCTCAAGTTCCACTTGAATCTATAATAGCGTTGGGGTTTTTTATTGTACATTTGTCATAGCCCGTTTCGGGTTAGTGTCTTGCCGACATAATTAGCCGTTGCAGAAATGTAGCGGCTTTTTTATATATTTGCATTTGCAGTCCGTACCAGTGCGGCAAGGGTTTGGAAATTACCTTGTCTTAGTCGAAGATTAACAGTACAGCAACGGGAACTGCATTTTATGGAAATTCGGGGTTAAAAGAGTTGACCGAATGTGTTAGGCAAGACACGAACAAGCTCAACCAAAGTTCTTTTTTTAGTGTTGAAAGCCCTGCATCGAGCAATGACGTCCGACTGTCAACTCGGCAATAAAAGCATTTCGTTGTATCAACGGTAAATTGTGGGGTTAGGATTGTAGAACTTCAATAGAGGTTCAATGAGAACGGATACAATGATAAGGGGCGGTTCTCTAAGATGGCAATACGGTAAACGCTAGCCAACAAGTGTCTTTATCCAAGATGCTTGAATAGAGTCGGTATATCCATTAGTAAACAACAACAATCAAAAAAACTTTGCAAATGTTTTGCAGTTGTAACAAATAGTCGTATGTTTGATGCAACGGATATGCTATAAAACGTAGGGCGTATTGCTTTAATCGAATTGAAATGAAAGACCAATTTGCAAAACACAAAAGAATAGAAGGTAAATTTGGTGTATGGAATGATGCATCGAAAACGTTACCAAATAAAGATGGTAGTTATTTAGTGATTCTCGAAACAAAAAGCCCTGTTGAAAGGTGTCAAAGTTGGGCTGGTATAGGTAAACCTGAAATAACATCGTTTTATGAAGAATGGAATTTCAAATGGAATGGTCGAGGAACTTTGACAGTAGCATATTGGATGCCACTACCTATATTTGATAAGAAATGGCAAAAGAATTACGACAAGGCTGGCGAGTGGGTTTAGCATTACGCCCAACTACCGCTAAAGAAAACGCAAAATTTTACGTCAAAACGAGTAAGCAATCCTCGTAGATCAAAGATTGCACTTAATCACGCTTGCGAAGATAGAATGGTGCAGCAAGCGCAAAGCCTTACCAAATCGGTAGGGCTTTTTTGTGTCTAAATCTTACCGTGTAAATAGCTGTCAGGGTGTGCTTGAATGATGCCGCCTAACTTCTTGTTGAGTAGTCCGTAATCCTTTACGGCCTGTTCACGCATTTCATCTTTGATATTCGGGTGGTCGTTAAAATCAACACCCCAAAGTTTAATGCTCGATGCGTTAAGCATGAACCAAGCAATACCACACGCAACAAAGGGCGAGTTGTTCGATGAAGGTATAAACTCCGACCATCTATCATTGTGAGCGTGTATGTTCTTTAAATTGATAGGCGTGTAGCCCTTTACGTCTTTCCATTCCTCTAAATGCGTGTAGAACGCCTTTACATCTAAATTACAGATGTCCGTATATCTGCGAAGTTTGAATACTTGCGGACGGTCAACGCACACCTGATAATCGCAGCCTTTGACATCGTTAACTCCAATTGTGGGGTTTCCGTCTGGTCGAAACTGTTTAGCAGTATCGCCTAATCCTATTACGTGAACTGTCATTGTGCAAATTTAGCTGCATCAAATATACTACAAAGCCCTTGCATTTTTGTAAACGATGGAAGGAAACATTTACATCTACGGAGACATCTACCATGACCAAAGCGACAACGCTAAGGAATACGGGGCTGTTTCTCTAAAATCAGTGATTGACCAAATCAACGCGGCAAAAGGTGCTGATACTTTGGTTGTTCACATTCATTCACGCGGTGGAGATGTTAACGAAGGTTGGGCTATCCATGACGCGCTAGTGGCAACTGGAAAAGAACTGATTACCATCAACGAAGGTATGGTTGGTTCAATTGCTACTGTTCCATACTTAGCTGCTAAAAAAGAAAATCGCAAGTCGTTACCGAACGCTAAGACGTTTATACATAACCCGTGGGGTGGTCTTATGGGTGACGCTAAAGAGATAGCGAAGTACGGTGATGACCTGAAGAAAGAAGAGGAAAAACTAGCGAAGTTCTACGCAGACCAAACGGGCGGTGATATTGAAAGCATCAAAGCCCAAATGGACAAGGAAACAGAGTTCACAGCAGATGAAGCTAAAGAACTTGGATTCGTTGGAACGATAAGCGAACCATTAAAGGCGGTAGCCAAATACACACCAAAATCAAAGCAATCAAATAAAATAGATATGTCAGAAGTAAAAGACGAATTAAAAGAGCAGAAGTCATTGCTTACAAGTATTCTCGACAAGCTCGGAATGAACAAAAAAGCATTGGCCTACACGCTTGACAATGGAGACATTGTAGAAACAGAAGGCGATTCAGAACTAGCAGAAGGTCAGCCTTTGATGCTTGACGGTGAGCCGTTGGGTGAAGGTACTTACACGCTAGAAGATGGTCGAAGTGTAACCGTTGACGCTGAAGGTGTTGTAACATCTATTTCAGATTCAGAAGAAGATGATAGCGAAATGGAAGCATTGAAAAGCGAAAATGAAGAGTTGAAAGCTAAGGTTGAAGAAATGGAAGCCAAAGCCGAAAAGAACGATTCGCTACTTGAAGAGGTGAAAGGTGAGGTTGCGAAACTTGCAAAGATGCAAAGCACCTACAAGCCAAAGGCACAAGCACCAACTTTCAAGAAGAAAGCATCAGAAGAAAACAAAGACGAAAAAGAATCTTACGCAGCTATCAAAGAGCGTAGAAAAGCAAAAAGAAACCAAGCAAAAAAATAAGTTATGGCAGATATTATCAACCCATCAGATTTAACATTTAACGGTGAGGAGGTTCGCGCTATCAGCGAGGCTATCATGGAGGAGGTTTACGCTAAACCAGCGTTGACCGAAGTATTGACCGCTTACACAGGCATTAAAGCAAAAAAACAAATTGCTTTCTTAGGTCGTTTGAACGGTCTTGTAGGTCAAGCTACTGACACTTCAAGCTGCGCACCAGTTGAGAACACAGCAGGAATTACCAATACTGAGAAGTTTTGGAATCCAGTTTACATTGATGACCGATTCAGCGAGTGCTGGACTGACCTTTTGGATACTTTCTTCATCTACGCTACAAACAACGGATATGACAAAGCTGATTTGACATCTACCGAGTTCGCTGATTTCTTCATCGAGCGTTACCAAGATGAGATTTTCGAAGCAATGCACCGTTTCATTTGGTTCGGTGACACGGACGCGGCTGCTATTACAGCAAGTCCAGCGGGTAACTTCAAAGCGGCAGGATTCGTTGCGAAACGATGGAACGCTATTGATGGACTTTGGAAACAACTTTATGCAATCGTTGCGGCTAATTCTGACCGAAGAACATCGGGAACAGGAACTATTAGCGTAAAGAACGCAGAAGCTACTTTTGCAGACCAAGAGTTTGATTCAACCGATACTACTAACCGAGTAGTTACCAAGACGCTTCAAGATGTGATTTTTGGAGCAGATTACAGACTACAAGACAAACAGGATAAAATCATTCTTGTTACTAAGTCAGTAGCTGACCAATACATCAGAGAGCTTGAGGCGGAAACTTCAAACGGTATTGACGTTGCTTTCGAGTACTTGCAGGACGGTATAATGGTTCTAAAAAGAATGGGTGTGACGATTATCGCGCTTAGCTTTTGGGATAGAATGATTCGAGGTTACATGGAGAACGCGGCTGGTACTGGTTATTTCCGACCTCACCGAGTTTTGATGACCACTAAGTCAAACCTTGCATTCGGTACTGAAGAGGAGCAGAATTTGTCAAATGTAGAAGTGTTCTACGATAAGCGATTGAAAACAAACTACTTTGATTTCGGTGCAAATCTTGACGCGAAAGTGTTGGAGGATTACATGATTCAAGTTTCATACTAAAAAAATAGAAAAACATGGCTACTTGCGATGATTTAACGGCGGGCATTCTGTACGATTGCGACAACCCACCAACGGGAGGCGCAAACGACAGACTGATTCTGTTCAATTACGATGACATAAGCGGAAATGTGACCGTTGACCCTAGTAACTCACTTGTATTCACTGACATTACGTTAGCATCGGGTGTAACGGGTTACGTTTTTGAGGGGTTAAATAACTCAAACGAACCACGTTCAGCACTCGTTAAAGGGCGGTACGTAAACGGTTACGACCATGAAGTGATTTTCAAGGTATTCAAGAACTCACCTGACGCGAAAGCGCAGTTGAAGAAATTGGACGGTGCGAAAGTTGTAGCATTGGTACAGAATAATCATAAAGGTGAGGACGGAAACGCGGCATTTGAAATTTACGGTTACGAAACAGGCTTGAGGTTGCAAGAAATGGAGCGAGTTATTGCAGACGCTGAAAATCAAGGAGCGTACACGGTAACAATTCGCAACGATGAAGTTTCTCGACCAAGTTCACTACCTCAGACGTTGTGGGACACTGATTTCGCAACTACAAAAGCGATAGTTGACAGTTTAATAGTGTAATTGTTTTGTTGTTTAGTTGATGGAAAAGGCGGTGTGGTATCATATCGCCTTTTTTATTAAATTCAAAGCATGAAAGTAAGCGAACTAAGAGACAAATTGAACGAGTTCAGGCCGTTCATTGTTGTAAGTGGCAAAGAGATAGACAAAGAACACGAAAAGGTTCAGGAATTTATCGAATTATACCACCAATTAACGGGTAAACGTGTTGGTGAGGGTACTTGCAAAAATTGTATCTTGGACGCTTACATGGATTTGAGCATAAAAACAGAGAAACAATTAAAACAGTTAGCAATGAAAAGTAAATACAAGTTAAAAGAAGGGCGTGTTATTGTGTTTCAGAACACTGATTACACGAATGCGAACATGACTGATGAGGTTGCGATGAAAATGATTGCATTTTCGTCTAAACACGCTGGTAACTTTGTTAATGGCGGTGAGTTGTTGGAAGCATACAACGGACTGACCGATGAAGTTGAGGTAATAGAGGACGCGCCAACGGTATTGCAGGAGGTGTTGGATGAGGGTTCTGTTTCTTTTGAAGAACTAGAAGATGAAGAAAACGAATTGGTTTCACTTCAAGCTGCGCGAGACAAATACAAAGAAGCAAAAGGTAAAAAGCCGCATTGGAAGTGGAGCGAAGAAAAGATTTTAGCCAAGCTAAATGAGGATTGAGGTCGGCAAAATACAAAAGCGCATAACTCGTAGAGATGACCGTAAATACGGTATAATCAACTACGATACGGATAACGCATACCCACAAAGAACGACTGATATTGTCAATGGTTCAGGTGTTGCGAAGTCATGTATTGACATCTTCTATAAATTCATCAATGGTGGTGGTTTTGTTTCGGGTGGTGATAGGTTGGTCAACTCTAAACTGACACTTGACAAGCTATTACGCAAACACGCCAAAGATTACGCTAATCATGGTGGTTTTGCATTGCACTTCAACTACACTTTAACAGGTGAAATTGCGAGTGTTGACCATGTGCCGTTTGCGCATTGCAGATTAGGATTGAACAAGGACACGAACGAGGTTGATTCAATTGCTGTTTACGATAATTGGGACAGGTCAAAGAGTAAGAAGATTACTCAGGATGACATTGATTACATTGACCTATACGACCCACGTCCCGAAGTTGTGATGGGGCAAATAGAAGCGGCTGGCGGAATTGAAAAGTACAAAGGTCAAATACTTTACTACGGTGAAGATGGCGAGCTTGTTTATCCTTTGGCGTTCTATGACAGCGAACTTGAGGACATCGAAACAGACAGTCAAATCAAGCTGTTCAAGTATCGTAACATTTCAGGTTCGTTCATGGCATCGCATATGTTCGTTCGTTATGGACAAGCAGAAGGTGGTGGTTACGCAGGGGCTGCAATCGAGCCGATGTTAAAAGGCAAGGAAAGCACTCCGACACCTTACGAAGAAGACGACCTTGTTGACCAAATAAAGGATTTTCAAGGTGCTGACAACTTTAACCGTGTGATGGTCATTGATGCTGAAACACCTGAGCAGAAACCCGAGTTGATACCGTTTACGCATCAGAATAACGATAAGCTGTTTGAGTATCACGAAACGTCAACTCAAGGGAATATCAGAAAAGTGTTTGCTATTCCTACGATATTCCTTGACGCTGTTGCTGGTTCACTTGGATTATCAAAAGAACTTGAAGAGGCCGTTACATTTTACAACAAAATGACGCAAGACGAACGTGCTATATTGGAAGGTGTTTACTCGGAAGTATTCGGTACTGATTACAAGATTAAAGAACTTGAATGGTTCGGACAACAAGATATTGACGAAGAAGCAGAAGCGGCTCAAAAGATAGCAGATGCACAAGCTGTTCTACGTGGTTCGGTTGGTGGTGTTACGGCATTGATTACGCTTCAACAATCAATCAGTGCAGGTACTACTTCGGTTGACGCTGGTGTTGCCATGATTAAAGAGATTTATGGTTTCAATGATGAAGTTGCTAGAGAGATGCTTGCAGGGGTTGATAAACAAGAAGAAACGCCATGAACAGACTGATAAGCATAACAGATTTCACGAATAACAAGTACGTTTCGCAGAACTTGGATGAACGCGACATCGACCCCGTTATTGATGAAGCGCAAGAATTTGACTTGAAACCCGTACTAGGTCGCGAGTTGTATTTGGACTTCTTGACCAACTTGACAGATACAAAGTATCAAGAATTGTTGAACGGCAAAACGTACACGCCAACGGGTTACAGCAACCCCGTACAATTTCAAGGCGTTAAAGAGATATTGAAGTACTACGTGTACGCGCGTATGGTTGTTTTGGACGGTGTTAAGAATACAAATTCAGGCTTTGTGCAAAAGACATTAGAGAACAGCGAACGATTAAGCGGAGCGCAAAGAACGCAAATGATAGCGCAAGCACGTAGCGGAGCGAAAGCGCATGAAGATGAAATGGTTTTCTTCTTGAATAACTTCTACACAGACTATCCTTTGTGGCAATGTACACTTAGAAAGAATAAAGGTTTTGGATTTAGAATGAGAGCAGTATGAGCGAATTAAGCGAATTAGACAGCATTGTACTAAGGACGGTTAGTAACCCTCCTTTAACAACAAAGAACTCCGAACTGACATTAACGGAGTGGGATGAGCAGTCCATAAAGGTTTACAATGTCATTCAATCAGTTGTAAGCGGTGAGAATGTAACGGCTTACGATGCTTCAACGGTTTACGATATGTTCTCTACGGACATAACTAAGCGGTTTGCAAGTTATAATAGTCGTATTTGGAAAGCTATTTATGTAGGTAGTCCGAGTACATTTTCAGGTCAAACGCCTGAAGAAGGTGTTTATTGGACGCAGGTCACGTTAGCGCAGTTAATGCCGAACATATTGAGGTTAGCAAACTTTGCGGAAAATATAACATCTACGTCAACACCTAAAGCTGTTTATTCAACCTCGATAGTGATACCTAGTGCGGACGTATTGACATCAAACACAACGCCAGTTACATTAAGCATTCCTCGAAATGCTGGTGAAACAATTCAGCCAATATCAGTTAATTTTGGGTTGAATGATTCAACAAGTCCGTATAGCACAAACACTATAGCAGCTATTCGATGTGTTGGGGCAGATGTTGAAATGTTCAGTTTAGATTTTTTAGGTAAAACAATTAACACGGGAGCGGATTTAGCTTCATTGGTTACTTCTGTTGGCGTTGGTCAAACTCAAATCATATCTAATGTTGATTTGGAATTTTTTACAAAAAATGGAAATCCATCGGGCGGTGATGGTGATGTTGTTGTTAATTTGGTTTATTTGATTCAATAAATATGGCAATAGTACGCAAATCAGACAATGTTATTCAAATCACTATCAACGGTGGTGATGGTAACCCCATTACAATAACAGGGCTTGACGATTTAGAAGTTGTCGCGTATCAATTGCCAAAGTCTATTGTTCAGCGTTGGAAGTTGTCGGATTCTAAAATAACAATCGTTGACGATGTTAACGGTATCGTTTCCGTAACCTTTGACCGCGCAAATACAAAGCTATTAAACTTCAAAATTGAGGATTGCAAATTAGAAGTTGTCGCATCGTTTACCGATACTGATTTTGCCGATAACATAAGGCGCGAAGTTGACACGGATATTGAGCTTACAACCATTGAGGATAGCCCAACAGCGTATGAGGCATGATAACAGCAACAGCAACATTACAAAGTACGATAAGTGTAACTGCTCAGATTGTTAGTAAACAGGTTGGAAGTTGCGCTGACGGCACGATTGAAATAAACGGAACAGAGGTAACTACGGTTGCAAGCGGTGGAACTGTTGATATACCCGTTAATCTTGACGGTGTTCCAAGTGGCTCGTGGGATGGGGATAGTTGGGAGGTAACTTCTAACCCATGTGCTGATGCAACGGTTCAATTAAACGGCTCAACGATTGGAACTATTCCAAGTGGCGATACTGATTCGTTTCCTGTAATCCAAGACGGTTCACCCGTTGGAAGTTGGAACGGTACGCAATGGGTTGTGCCTACTTGCTCTGATGCAGATGTAACCAATTCCGATGGTAGTTATACCAATACGGTTGCAAGTGGTGGAACGCTGAACTTACCCGATATTACTTTCACCGATTCTGACGGTTCAACATCAAGCGTTCCGAGTGTTCAAGACATTACGGCTAAGCCATGCGAAGGCGGTTACGCACCACCATCAGATTGGTTATCACTTCCTGAAATTACAGCAGGTGAAAACAAGCTGGCAGGAGTTGTTGCGGTTTTCGACATAGATAACAACTACCTAGCACTTGAAGCAACTACTGACAGTGGTACTTGGTCGATTGATTGGGGTGACGGAAATACTCAAACAGGAATAGCAAGCGGTGCAACAGTTGAGCATAAGTTGGACTATGCAGGTGCAACGGGTTCTTTAACAACAAGAGGATATAAAACAGCTTTGGTTGTTGTTACAGCAGACAGTGGCAACTTCACGGGTATTGACTTGGTGAAAGCGCACACAGAATCAACTAACGATTACACTCAACCTTGGTTAAATGTAAGATTAGCGGGCGCAAACATTTCATCCTTCAACATTGACACCGTACTTGCCAATCCTCAGTTCAGGATGTGGGAACAATTTGATTGGGTCGGCACAAACAGTACTACGACTGGGGGCAACTTCTTCAGAGACATTACCAACCTAAAAAGCATTGTCAACATAGATACGTCCAACTGGACTTCAGTGACTTCATTCATCAACTCCGTGCCACTTGTTGAAGCTCCTGAGTTTGATACTTCAAGTGTGACCAGCTTTAATAGTGCATTTTTCCGAGCGCAGTTGGATGTGTTAAGGATTTCAGACACAAGCTCCAATACTAATCCTAATGGTTTTGCGAGTACTTTCCGAGAATGCTTTAATACATTTATCATTGAAATAACTAATAACGGAATTGGTGCAGGTACAAGCCTTTCTGGGTGCTTTTTATTTTGCAGATCACTGAACGTAATTCCACTATTGGGCGATACAAGTGCAGTAACTAACTTTCAAAGCGCTTTTCAAGGTACTGGTGCGAAATTAGTACCTGCATACGATTTATCATCGGGTACAAATCTCACTAACATATACTTCGATTCACCGAATATCAGCAGAATACTCGCTTTTGGAGCAACGGTAACGCATAGTGTAGACGGGTGCAACCTCGGTGTTGCTGCGATGGAAGAGTACGCAGGAAATTTAGGCGATGGTACGGGTCAAACATTCACATCAACCAACAATCCAGCTTCGGGTAATTGGGACACGACAATAGTCACAGATAAAAACTGGACAGTAGTAGATTAACATGAGCGAAGGACACTACAAAAAACACACAGACGGCACTTGGGCTTATGCACCAGCAGATAAAGTGGTAATAAACAAGGATTATTTCTTATGCTGGGAAACGCATCAAGAGGCATCATATCCGATTGACGGATGGAGTTGGCATGACACCGCACCGAAAGAATATTTGGACTGGATGAAATCTTTAGAATTGATAGATGAGGGAGAAAGTTAGCAAACGGATATTAGGTTTTTCAAGCTATGTAATAGGGCTTGGAATGTCCGTTGCTTCGGGTTTGGATTGGTACGATATTGATAGTAGTTTGGTATTGTTTATATTAGGAAATGGAACAGCGTTATTAGGAATTGACGCATATCAAAAGAGTAAGGGTAATGAATAAAGGATTGGACATGGAAGTAGTGAAATTTGGGGTGGTTATTGCCATCAACTTAATAACCGTTACGGGCGCGTATTTCCAATTGAAAAGTGATGTAGAAAAAGCGTTAGAGATTGCTTTGAAAAACGAAACAAAAGTTACAGCCGTTCAAAGGCACAACCAAAAGCAAGACCTCGAAACGGTGCGATTTAGAACTGAAATGAAATCAAGAGTAACGAACATTGAAAACCTTACTAAAGAGATTCATACCGCTATTGTTGGTGATTAGTGTTGCAGTTTATCCGCAAGAAAAACCCAAGAAAAAGCCTAAATTAGACACGGTTGAGCTGAAACTTGACACGGCTATTTTCAATCACATAGAACATCAACAACGGGAAATACTAAAGGAAATAAAACACAATTCTGCGAAATAGCACCGCGCGAATGTGACAAGCATTGTATGCGAACGGGGCAATGTTCACTAAAAGGAAAAACACAGAAGAAATGATTGGTAAACTTTGCCGAAGATATTACAACGAACAGACCGAAGGTGAACTCGAACTGTTTAATGAGGACACGGGCGAGCTTGAGTTTAGATGTGTGACGCTTGAATTAGCGTGGAATGACAACCAAAGGAATGTAAGCTGCATACCCGAAGGATTTTATGACGTTGTTCCGCGTCAATCTCCAAAGTACGGAAATCATTTACACGTTACCGATGTTCCTAATCGTTCGCTGATTCTAATTCATTGGGGCAATTACGCGGGTTCTAAAAATCCACGTACAGGACGTTCAGATATTCGCGGCTGCATACTTGTTGGAAAAGACCACATTGATATTGATGGTGATGGTTTGAAGGACGTAACGAGTTCAAGAAACACAATGAAAGCATTGATGGAAGTTGCGCCTGATGGATTCGTTTTAGAAGTTACACAATGACATTTGAAAAAGTCGCAAAGGTTGTTGTGCCTTACTTAGTCTGTTTCATTGCTGGCGTGTTACTTGCTTGGAAAGGTTGCGGAGGTGGCAAGGTAAAAACCGAAACAGTAACCATTGAGAAACCAATACATACTACTGAATACATTGATAGATGGCGCACAGATACCGTTCGTTTCATTTCTAAGCAATTAATAATCAAAACTGATACAATATGCCGTGAAAAAGTAGTTAAAGTCTTAGATACGATACTTTATATTGATACGGTAAAAATAGTTGAAGCATGGTTGACGGAGCTTAATAAATACGACACTACCGCAACGTTTGACGGTGCTGACATTCGCTTACGTTGGCAAAACTATCAGAACCAAAGTGAACAGTTACGGATTGACTACACGCCAAAGAAAGTACCTTTAAATTGGGCTTTGGGGTTACACGCAAACGCTGGATTGATTAGCGATTTCCAAACACGATACCGTCCATTGTTCGGGTTAGGATTACAGGCTACTATCAAAAAAACGTATATTGGCGCGAATTACGGTTTCAACGGTGAACACTACGTGGGAATTACCGTTGGTCGAAACATTATACAGAGATGAAAGCAAACGAATTGAGGATTGGTAATTGGTATAATCTTAAAAATGATGAGTGTGTGCCTATGATATTAACTCAGGACGATTATATGAAAGGAGATTTCTTTTTTGAAAAATTGATTGAACCAATACCACTAACAGAGGAATTATGGGATAAGATTAGTGAGGATGAATTTATATTAGCAGATAAATCAGGGTTTGTAATTTTCAAAAATGACCATGCCTATCAATTTATATACCCTGACTACCCATACGTCCACCAAATCCAAAACCTATACTTGGCGCTAAGAGGCGAAGAACTTGAATTGAAGAAATGAACACAACTATCACAATAGAAAACGAACACGGAAAGCATTCTGTGTCTGTTCCTACCAAAGAAACATTTGATGACATTGTAGATATGTTTGTTTTGGCTTCATTAGCTGCTAAGTTTCAATTGGAAACAATCGAAAAGGGTATTATTGAGAAGGCTGAAGAAATAAAAGAAGGATGAAGGCGAGCGAATTTAAGTTAAGCGAAACGGTTTTGATTCATTTTAACAATTGGGTTTCAAAAACATATCCTCAGATAATGAATTTGTGGAATGATTTACCTGAATTTGTTCACATTCAAACATTTTTAGATTATTGTAGGTCGGAGCATTCAATACATGGAGAAGTTTGCAATGATGTTGGAAGATACGTTGGATATGTAGACTACAATAGTGGGTTTTTACATGAAACAAAGTTTGTATGCGAAGAAGTTATTGTCAGGCGTACAGCAATGATGAAGGTCATTAAGAAGTTAGACGAAATGGTTTACAATCGTTTAAAAAAAGAAGGATGAAATACTACACAGATACCGAAACCAAGCGACTGATTGACATTGAACTTGAAAAGAACGCTAAAGTACAGGCGGCATTGGGTACTGATTCAACGGATGAAGAAAGAAGTCGAGCAAACAAACTTTGGAACGAATACTATTTGCCGAGAATAAAGGAATTGGATTCCGAATTTGCACAGGTAGTTGAACCAACATAATAAACATGGCTTATAAACGTGGAAGCGGAAACACAAACCGTTTCAGATTAACGCCCGAAGAACAAGAAATACTTGAAGCATGGCGCGAACGTGGTCATTTGCCTGAATTATTCGAGCAATGCAAAGCTTCGGGTATTGACATCAAAGACGTTAAGCATTATTGGCACAAATCGGAAAAGTTCTCAATCTTCGCAAAGAACAAGGAACTAACAGTTGAAGATACGTTTAAGCCAATACTTGAAGAACTACGCGACTATTCGCCAAAGTTCAAGAAGATAAAACGAAAGCCAGTAACAGACCCGCATTGCCTTATCCTAGACCCGTCAGACGTTCACGTTGGAAAGTATGCGGCACAATCAGAAACGGGCGAACATTACGACATTCAAAAAGCGGTGAGCCAAGTTGACGAAGCGATTGATGGTATTCTGCAAAAGTCATTCGGGTTTAACATTGATAAGGTCATTTTCGTAATAGGCAACGACTGTTTACACATCGACACGCCTAAACGAACGACAACAAGTGGAACACCGCAAGACACCGCTGGAATGTGGCACGAAGCGTTTATCGCTGCTAAAGCCATGTATGTACGTGCAATTGAAAAGATATTGCCTTATTCGGACGTTGAAATAGTTTTCAATCCATCTAACCACGATTACATTAGCGGTTTTATGCTTGCTCAAACTATTGAAGCGTATTTTAGAAAGTCTAAGAACGTAACGTTTGACGTTAGTATATCGCATCGAAAGTACACGAGATACGGCAACAACATGATTGCAACTTCTCATGGTGATGGTGCTAAGTTAGAACAGACACCGATACTTATGGCAAGTGAGAATCCTCAAATGTTCGCTGATTGTCAGTTTCGGTATATCTATTTGCACCACATACACCACAAGCAGACACACAAGTTTATGAGTGGCAAAGATTTCATAGGCGTTACGGCTGAATATCTTCGCACTCCAAGCCCTTCGGATTCGTGGCACAATAGAAACGGTTATGTTGGTGCTAAAAAGGCGGTTGAAGGCTTTATTCATTCGTTTGATAACGGTCAGGTCGCTCGAATTACGCACCACGTTTAACAATTTCACCATCTATTTTCTACCTGATTGAGTTCGGGCGGAAACTTTCTGCAATTATTTTTCTTGGAATACTTGTTTTGTAACAAATATGTAGTACATTTGATGACATCAAACAAGAAAATAACACAGATATGGCATTTCGAAATTATTATTTAGGATGGAAAAACAAAGGTGAAACTTTTTACTCAAAACAAGAATTGTTGGACGATATAAAATCAGACAAGGAGCTTTGTGACGAAATTAAGTCTGGCGGCAACAACTACACCATCATCAAGGAAAACACGTCAAGCAGAGTTTTTCAAAAAGCAATTATTGAGAATTGCAAAATTAAACTTGTTACATTATATCGTGAAAAAATGATTGACGGAGATTACGGAAACTAACCAAGAACTGGGCGGATCATCCTACACTCCATAAATCAAAACCAAAATGCAATACAACCAAAATACAGTTGACAAGATTCGCGGCAAGCTAACGCGGTCAATGAGAATGACCATTTACAGGAATATCAACAAAGGCAAGCGCAATCCGATACCGTATAGCACCGTGTGCGAGGTTCTACGCAACTATCGCGAGGGCGGAAGGGAAAGATACCGAAACAGACGTTTAGCCGTTTACGATGAAGCTGTGAGATTACTAACCGAAAAAGGAATTGAGATATGATTGAGCGATGTATCAGAGTAATTAACAGTTGCCACACTTACGAACAACTTCATTCAGCTTGGAACTACGTAAAACTAGCTAAACTCGAAACAAACGAAACGCTTATTGAGTGCGTGAAACTCAAACGAAGTTTATTCACAACAATTTAAACAACAAACAGAGAGATGGAAAAAATGGAAATTTGGAACAAAGTAAAAGACGTTCCTCAGCAATCACAGAAAAAAATAACGGGCGGTCGATTAAAAGGCATGACCGATATTAAACCACAATGGAGGTATAAAGTAATGACCGAAACATTCGGAATGATTGGTTTAGGATGGTATTACAACATCGTTAAAAAGGAAATAATAGAAGGTGCAAACGGTGAAAAGTGCGGGTTTGTTGACGTTCAATTATTTGTCAAGCATAATGATGAATGGTCAAAACCAATTGAAGGTACTGGAGGAAGTTCTTTTATAGCTAATGAAAGGAATGGTGCTTACACTTCCGATGAAGTTTTTAAGATGGCTTTAACAGACGCATTGAGCGTATCTATGGCAAAGATTGGAGTAGGTGCTTCTATTTATTTAGGCGAAAATAGCGGGGGTAAATACACGCAACCCGCACCACCTAAAAAGCAAACTGCACCACCTACTGCACCACCTACTGCACCACCTAAGAAAAAACCCGTTTTAGTATTTGGAAGTGAAAAGTTTAAATCCTGTATTGATTGGATTTTAGAAGATGAAAAACGAAGCATAAAAAATGCTAAGGAACACTACTACATTTCACCTCAGGTTGAAGAAGAGTTGAAAAAGGCGATAATGGTTAAAAAAGAATTGACGTGATGGAATGGATTAGCGTAAAAGATATATTGCCTAAAAATGGACAAGTGTTTCTTACTTATTGTTCATCTGCTGAACGTGATTGGGAGGTTTGCGTTTGTAAAATGATTGATGGAAAAATATGTGACATGGGAAATGACATTTGGAATGAAGATTATACATTTTGGGATGTCACCCATTGGATGCCGTTACCTGAACCACCAAAATCAAAGCAATGAGCAAAGAACTGTTTACACAACTAAGAGAACAACAAAATGAAGAAATCACTTTACAACATCGAGAAAGAATACTTAGAGATTGCCAACCAATTGGAGGATGGGGAACTGTCCGAAGAGTTGGAACAAGCATTGACGATAAACCAAGCGGAACTGCAAGGGAAGGCCGTAGCGTATGCGTACGTGATAAAAGAAGCTGATGATACCGTATCTGCTATTGATGCTGAAATAAAGCGTTTACAGGCTCTTAAAAAGACCGAAAAGAACAAGGCAGAACGATTAAAGGAAACAATCAGTAACGCTATGGACTTGTACGGTATTCGAGAAATCAAAACCGAAACACTGAAGCTAAACTTTAGACGTTCCGAAGGTGTTGTTTACACGGATGATTTAAGCTATACTTTGCCTGATGAACTTGTAACTATCGTTCCTGAACAGAGAAAACCCAATTTAACAGCTATTAAGAAGGCAATCAAAGAAGGGGTTGATGTTGATGGCTTTGAGATTGAGGAAAGGTATTCACTTCAAATCAAATGATACTACTCAAAGGCGAAATCGAAAGCGTATCGACACGAAAAGACAGAACGGTCAAGGTTGTTATCGGTACGCAAGAACTCAAACCAAACGAAGCTGGTGAACTTTTCGGGCTTCAAAACAATCTCGCAACGGTTGGAATCGCACCGAACGAGATAACACCCGAAGAGATAGAACTACTGCAAAGTTCGAGGTTATCGGTTGAGGATGTTCCTAACGGTAAATCACTTAGCCAAAGGTTGCGCGGTGCTTTGTTCGTATATTGGAAGCAATACGACACAGGCTTCAAAGAGTTTGACAGCTTCTATTCAGACTACATGGAAAAGAAAATCAATAACGTAAAATCAAAATTAGAATGAGTAACGAAATCAAAGGTACAATT
>Ga0209953_1000333_pt1 | contig 17527 bp, 17 predicted proteins | sample SalPonred_H2O_MG_FD_185713 | JGI IMG/M metagenome (GOLD analysis project Ga0209953, IMG submission 185713) | Salt pond water microbial communities from South San Francisco under conditions of wetland restoration - Salt Pond MetaG... | ecosystem: Environmental > Aquatic > Non-marine Saline and... | reverse complement strand
GCCGAGCGCTACACGCGCTGCGAGCGCTGGACGGCGCCCAGTACTCCGTTCACGAACGCCGGAGACTCCTCGGTGGAAAGCGAGCGTGCGAGTTCGACCGCTTCGTCGATCGCCACGGCGTCGGGGACATCACCGCAAAACAAGATCTCGTAAGCACCGAGCCGCAGGACTTCGCGATCCACCGCGGGTAATCGGTCCAAAGACCAATCCGACAACGACGACGCCAAGGCAGCATCCACCGCCATCTGATTGGTCACGAGCCCTTCAATCAGGTCGACGGTGTACGGATTCAAGGGCGGATCACCATCGGCGGCTCGCCGGCGCACGGTCTCCGCCAACACCGTCGGCACCGGTACTCCTTTGGCGTCGGCTTCGAAGAGCACGTCCAAGGCCCGCTTACGTGCCTTGCTTCGAGCGGGCATCTAATCGTTCACGCGGCCGAGGTACGACCCGTCGCGGGTGTCGACCTTGACCTTGGTATCCGACTCGATGAACAAGGGAACCTGGATTTCAGCACCTGTCTCGAGGGTGGCCGGCTTCGATCCACCGGTGGATCGATCCCCCTGCACGCCCGGTTCGGTGTAGGTGATCATCAGTTCCACCGATGCCGGTAGTTCCACGATGATCGGATTGCCCTCGTGGACGGAGACGTTCGCGTTTTGGTTCTCCAGCAGGAAACGTTCGCAGTCCCCAACCACCGTCGCGGGTACCGGTAACTGCTCGTAGGACGAGGTGTCCATGAAGACGAAGTCGTCGCCGTCTCGGTAAAGGTATTGCATCTCGCGTCGATCGACCGTGGCTGTGTCCACCTTGACGCCGGCGTTGAACGTCTTGTCCACGACCTTGCCGGAGATGACGTTCTTCAACTTGGTGCGCACGAACGCACCGCCCTTGCCTGGCTTGACGTGCTGGAATTCCACGACCGACCACAACTGCCCGTCGATGACAAGCACAATGCCGTTCTTCAGATCGTTCGTAGTCGCCACGCTGTCGTCTCCACTCTTGCGATGCCCGTGCGGCTAGCCGACTCTAGTCAGTGCGCGATCGAGCGTGGTCAGCACCTGGGCGGGATTCGACACGACCACAGTGTCCTCGATGCGGACGCCTCCGCGGCCGGGCAGGTAGATGCCCGGCTCGACGGTGATCACGGCACCTTGCAAAAGGGTGGCACTGCTGGTGCGCGAGAGCATCGGGGCTTCATGGATCTGCAGGCCCACCCCATGGCCGGTGCCGTGGACGAAGTGCTCGGCGTGACCGGCTTCATCGATCCGCGATCGCGCTGCGTGGTCGATGGCCGCTGCGGGTGCGCCAGGGCAAACCGCCTCGATACCGGCGAGTTGGGCTTGCTCGACGTGCGCGTGAATCTCCCGCTGCCACGGCTCGCCATCGGCACCGACCACGAACGTCCGGGTCATGTCCGCGTGGTAGCCGTCGACTTTCGCACCACAGTCAATCACTAGGAGATCACCGACTTGGACTCCTCGCTCGCCTGGTCGATGATGCGGGATGGCTGAGTTCGGTCCGCTACCCACGATGCTCGGGAACGCTCGATCATCGGCTCCCAACTCGGCGAAGCGCAGTTCCAAACGACGTGCGATCTCCACTTCCCGTTGACCGACGGCGATGCTCGCTGCGATGTCCTCGAGTGCTCGCGCTGTAATCGCACACGCAGTCGTCAGCGCGCGGAGTTCATCGGCGTCCTTGACCATTCGCACCGCAGCGACCGGATCGGTGATCGTCGTGGTCGAGAATCCCCGGGATTGCAGACCGCCAACGAACGATGCACTCGAGCGGTCGTCGATTCGAAGTGAACGCTGCGTCAGTCCCGACGCCAAAGCGCCGCTGACGTCACGATCAATGCACACCTCGATGTCGGGGCACTGCTCTGCGGCCTGTTCGCGGTATCGACCGTCCGTCACCAGCAATCCATGGCCCGATCCAACGGCCAAAGTTGCGTTACTGCCGGTGAATCCGGTGAGGTACTCGATCGTTGGCAGATCGACGGTGACGAAGGCCTCATCGGCGGCAAGTTCGAGATTCTCCCGAACGGCGCGACGACGTTCCTGGTGCCTGGTCACGGGCTGGACAGCATGCCCCGCAGCGCGCGCAGGGCCAGCCGGTAGGACTCGATACCGAACCCGGCGATGGAACCGCTAGCCACTCCCCCGATGACCGAGGTGTGACGGAACTCCTCGCGGGCTAGCGGGTTGCTCAGATGTACTTCGATAAGCGGTGCAGTCAACATGGCGCACGCATCGCGGATGGCGTAGGAGTAGTGGGTGAAGGCGGCGGGATTGAGCACGACGGGGGTGCGGGCATCGGCGGCTTCGTGCAGCCAACCGATCAACTCGGCTTCGTCGTTCGTTTGGCGGACGTCGGCGCTGAAGCCAAGACCTGCCGCCGCCTCGCTCACCTGCTGCACCAGGTTCGGGTAGTCGACGGTGCCGTACACATCGGGCTCACGAGTGCCGAGCCGATCTAGGTTCGGCCCGTTGAGCACCAATACCAGTTGCTGCGTCTCAGCCATGGCGAGCAGCGTACGCGCTCAAGCTTCCGAACTCACGGCTTCGTACGCGGCTACGAGCAAAGCAGGGTCGGGTCCCTCCCAGATGACCGGGTTCTGCATGCCCTGCAATACGACGAATCGCAAGGTGGCCCCGCGGGCCTTCTTGTCCATCTGCATAGCCGACAGCAACCGCTCCCACCTGCCTGGGGCGTAGCTTGTCGGCAATCCGAGAGCCTCGAGCGCCGCGCGATGGGCAAGGACATCGGCATCGCTGAGTTTGCCGCCTAACCGCGCTAGTTCCGCGACGTAGACCATGCCGACGCTGATCGCCGCCCCGTGGCGCCACTCGTAGTTCTCCACGCGCTCGATCGCGTGGCCTAGCGTGTGGCCGTAGTTCAGCGCTTCCCGACCGATCACGCCGCCGCTGCCGGTTTCCTTGAAGTCCCGACCAACGACGTCGGCTTTGACCTGAACCGCCCTGCGCACGAGATCGGTCAGCAGCGCACCGTTCGGATCGGCGGCGCCACTTGGATCGGCCGCGATATCGGTCAGGATGCTTGCATCGCTGGTGAAGCCGACCTTCACGACTTCGGCCATGCCGGCGACGAGATCGTTGCGTGGCAGTGTCTCGAGGGCGTTGATATCGCACAGCACCCCATGCGGACTGTGGAAGGAGCCCACCAGGTTCTTGCCGGCAGCGGTATTTATCCCCGTCTTGCCGCCGACGGCTGCGTCGACCATCGCGAGCAAGGTGGTGGGGATTTGTACGACGCGAATGCCACGCAGCCAGGTAGCGGCGGCGAATCCGGCGAGGTCAGTGGTAGCCCCGCCACCAAGACCCACGATCGCATCGGAGCGGGTGAATCCACTCGTGCCGAGCGCTTCCCACACGAATGCGACGACCTCGACACTCTTGGCCTCCTCGCCGATGGGGATCTCGATAAGTACGGGCTCGAATCCCTGCGATTCCAGATCGTCGCGGATCGCTTCGGCCGAAGCGCCGAGCGTTGCGGTGTGGACGATGGCGACTTTCGCCACTCCCGCAAGATACCGGGGCAATTCGCCCAGGAGCCCTCGCCCGATGATGACGTCGTAGGTGTGTTCGGCCGCGACTTCGATGACTATCGGGGTGTTGGACTGGGCAACGTCTACGTCAGTCATCGCCATCCTTCACCGCAGCCACGGTTTCCTCGACGACGTCCTTCAAAGCCCGACCGCTGGTCTCGATCCGATAGTCAGCGATCTCGTCGTACAGCGGAGTGCGCTCCTCGAGCATGGTGATCATGGTGCCGCGCACGTTGCCGAGCAGCAGCGGTCGAGCGGAGTTCATTCCAACGCGCCCTGTGGCGCTCGCGAGATCCACCTGCAACCAAACGACACGCTGGTCGCGCAAGGCCCGCCGGGTCCGGTCATCGAGGATCGCTCCCCCGCCGAGGGACAACACCCCCGGGAAGTTCTCGAGCGCGGACTGGATCTCCTCGTACTCCATCGCACGGAAAGTGTCCTCCCCGTCGGAGACGAAAACATCGGCGACGGCCTTTCCCGCTCGCTTCTCCACGAGGGTGTCGCTGTCGGCGAAGGGAACTCGTAGTTGCTGGGCGACGCGTTTGCCGACCGAGGACTTCCCGGCGCCGGGGGCGCCGACGATGACTGCCACCGGCGCCATCAGCGAAAGGCCATCGTGTCGAGGTAACCGGCGATATTGCGACGGATCTCCGCAAGCGAATCGGAACCGAACTTCTCGGTGAAGGCATCGGCGAGCGTGAGCAACACCATCGCTTCGGCCACGACACCAGCTGCCGGCACAGCGCACACATCCGAACGCTGGTTGATCGCCTGCGCGGCGTCGCCGGTGGAGACGTCCACCGTCGACAAGGCGCGCGGGATGGTCGAGATGGGCTTCATGGCGGCACGAACCCGAAGGACCTCCCCGGTGGTCATACCGCCTTCAGTGCCGCCCGAGCGTCCGGACGTGCGGGTCAACTGCCCGTCTTCGCTGACGATCTCGTCTTGCGCATTGGACCCGCGCGCCGCGGCAAGGTCGAAGCCATCGCCCACTTCGACGCCCTTGATCGCCTGGATTCCCATCAATGCGGCGGCCAACCGACCGTCGATGCGTCGATCCCAGTGCACATGCGAACCCAAACCGGGCGGCAACCCGTGCACCACGACCTCCACGACACCGCCGAGGGTGTCGCCGTCCTTGTGCGCCGCGGTGATCTCCTCCTCCATGGCAGCCGAAGCTTGCTCGTCTAGGCAGCGGACCGGGGAGGCGTCGACCTGTTCTCGGTCATCGCGTCCGGGCACCGAGGCCGCAGGACTCTCCACGGTTCCGATACGCACGACATGCGAGAGCACCCGCACATCCGCCGCCTGGGCCAAGAACGCCCGAGCAACGGCTCCTAGGGCCACCCGCGCGGCCGTTTCGCGCGCACTCGCCCTCTCCAGGATCGGGCGGGCGTCGTCGAAGCCGTACTTTTGCATACCGACGAGGTCCGCATGCCCGGGCCGGGGTCGGGTCAGCGGTGCATTGCGGGCGAGGTTGTCGATCTCTTCCGCCGGTACCGGATCGGCGGACATGACCTTGTCCCATTTGGGCCACTCGGAGTTGGCCACTTCGATGGCGATCGGCCCGCCGAGGGTGCAGCCGTGGCGCACACCCCCGAGGAGTCGCACCGCATCGGCCTCGAACTTCATGCGCGCACCGCGCCCTACCCCGAGGCGTCGCCGCGCGAGGTCGTCGGCGATGTCCGAGGTGGAGACCTGCACATGAGCCGGTATCCCCTCGATGATCGCCGATAGGGCTTGCCCGTGTGATTCCCCGGCTGTCAACCAACGCACCATGATCAGATCATCCCAGTGCCAGCGAAAGAGGCCACGCCCAGCCCGGTGCGATGGGCTAGACCGGCAGTGTTTGCAGTGTCGACACAAGCGATGGCGCTGCGATCAGGATCGCGCCAAGGGCCATGAACGGCCCGAACGGCACAGCGCTGCGACGGTGCATTCTGCCGGTCAGCAAGCCGACGACGACGACGCTTCCGGCGAGGACGAACCCGAGCAGGTGCCCCCACCACACAGCGCTCCAACCGAGGGTGCCCAGGGCCAGTCCGGTCACCGCCGCGTACTTGACGTCGCCCATCCCCATTCCGCCGATGAGATGGCCGATGGCAAAGGCCAGCACCGCCACCACCGAGGCCGCGGCCGCGCGCAGGAGCAGCCACGGGTCAGCGTTTGCTGCCGCTGCAACGGTGGCGAGCAACAGCGTGCCGGCGAGAGCGGCGGCCACCATCTTGTTCGGGAGCCGGTGTTCCTTGATGTCCACTATCGACAGCGCGATGGCCCATCCGGCGAACCAAGCCCATAGGGCCAGGATCGCGATCATCCCCGGTTCGTCGAGCGCCACGCAGCGACGGTAGGCAGCCCACGGCCCGCGCGGGAAGCCCGGGAATTCCGGCTGTGGACAACTACCCCAGTGCGTTGCGCATTGCCTGGATGACGGCTCGCTCATCGAGGTCGTCTTCGATGCCGGTCATCAGCCGAACCTGGCCCAATGCCTGCCACAGCAGCATGTCCTTGCCGCTGGCCACCGGTGCATCCGGCCGCTGGCGCACCCACGCAGCGGCTAGCGGCGTGGGCCAGGGGTGGTAGCTGGCATCGAGCAGCGCCATGGTCGATGGTCCCCCGATCTCGGTCTCGACTTCGGCCCATGGGGCAGCGGCATCGGCCGGCAGCGTGCTGACCAGCAGATCGGCCGATAGGTCGACGGGCGTGAGATCGGCGTAATCGGCTCGCATCCCCAACTCGATGGCCAGTCCCGCGACTTCCTCGCCCGCTTGGCGTCGCCTGGCGTGGATCACCACCTCGCGCGCTTGCAATCCAGCCAGTGCAGCGAGCGCACTGCGCGCGGTCGCACCGGCTCCCAGCACGTGGCAAGTGCGAACCGAGTGCACACCGGATTCCCGTAGCGCTTGTTCCATGCCGTAGACGTCGGTGTTGGTTGCCTGCCATGGCTCGCTCGGCGAGGTTCGGTAGATCGTGTTCGCCGAGTGCAGCAACCGGGCAACATCGCCAACCTCAGCGACGACGTCCACTGCAACTTCCTTGAGCGGCATCGTCAAGCTCAGGCCTCTCCACTGATCATCGAGCCCGGCGAAGAAGTGGGGGAAGTCCTCGGCGGTGCATTCGATGGCCCGGTAGTCCCAGTCCAAACCGAGCACGGCGTAGGCCGCGCGATGCAAGGCGGGCGACAGGCTGTGCTCTATCGGCGAGCCCAGTACGGCGGCGCGCGGCCTCACTCGTTCTCCGCGAGGAACTCCCGGAGTTGGTCCTTCAACTTCAAGAAGCGGTCGTAGTTGCGGGCGAATTTCGTTTCGCGGGTATCGGGATTGACGGTCACGAAGTACAGCCAGTTGGATTTCGCCGGATCCAATGCTGCCTCGATCGCAGCCTCGCCCGGTGAGTTGATCGGCGTGGGCGGCAAGCCCTCGTTTACGTAGGTATTGAAGGGGGTGTCGGATTCCAATTGCTCCGCGCTGAGTTGCAGTTCGGTGATACCCAACCCGTAGGACACCGTCGAGTCGAACTGCAGCGGCATGCCCTCGTCCAGTCGGTTGTAGACCACTGCCGCTGCCTTGCGCATGTCCTCGGGTAGTACCTCGGCTTGGACGAGGGAAGCCACGATCATCACCTCGTAGGGCGTGCGGTCGATGGCTTCGGCTCGCGCTACTAGGTCGGTTTGATCGGCAGCTACATCGAAGCGCTCGACGAGCGTGGTGAGGATCTGCTCGGCGGTTTCATCGCCGGCGAGGTCGTAGGTGGCGGGGAACATGAATCCCTCGGGGCGCTGTTCCGCCCAGGACGGTAGGCCCAGGACACCGGGGTTGTCGATGACCTGCTCGAACTCACTCAATGGCAACCCCGAGGCCTGCGAAGCGGCCTCGACGGTCTGCGTCAAGCGCAGCCCCTCGGGCAACACCAACCGACTGTCCGCACGCGAGGTCGGGTCCAGCATCAGTTCGACCGCGTTGGCTCCGCTCATCTGCAAACGCAGGGTGTAGGTGCCAGGTCCGATACTCGCCGCCGACTCGTTGGACGCAGCGGCGTCGGTGAAGGCGTCGACCGTCCGGACGACACCGGCATCGGCGAGCGTTCGACCGATCGCAGTCAGGGTGTCTCCGCGGGCAACTTGCACCTGGACTTCACCTACGCCTTCACCGGCGTAGTCGGTCTGCGGGGCATCACCTCCGCCGCCGGTCAAGAACGACCAGGTGCCCCAGGCCAGGGCAACTACGGCGAGCAGTACGGCCACGCCGGTAATCCGACGCGCGAGGCTGGAGGCGTTGCGAGATGGCGGTAGTGAGTCCTCGTCGTCGAAGAATTCGTCCATGTGCGTCATGTCGCCTCGAACACCTCACCGGGCGGTTGGCTCGTTGCGCGCTCGGCATCGAGGGCGTGTTGCAAAACCACTGCGGCCGACGCGCTGTCGATCATGGTACGACTCTGGCGCACAGAGTGGCCTCGATCGTGTAAGCCACGCTGGGCTTGGACGGTCGATAGCCGTTCATCGACCATCCGGATGGGCACATCTGTCAGGGATGCCAGCCGCTGCGCGAAGGCTCGAGCGTGTTGCACGGCCTTACCTGCTCGACCGTCGAGGCCGATCGGCAGACCCACGATCACTTCCACCGGCTCCACCTCGGCGATGAGGGATCTCAGTGCGTGGTCGTCGTCGGTGGCGATGGCCTCCCGAGCACTGGCCAACAATCCGTCGGGGTCGCTCACCGACACCCCGATTCGCACCGAACCGGGGTCGAAGGCCAACCTGCGACCGGAACGCACCAGCGGTTACTGCCGATCGCGCAGGTAGGCGTAGACGTCGTCGAATGCCGCTTGGATACCGGCGGGATCGCCGCCGCCGCCTTGAGCCATGTCGTCCTTGCCGCCACCGCGGCTGCCGAGCCGCTCGCCGGCAACGGCCATGACGTCCTTGGCCCGCACACCGCCAGCGACCGCCGCCGGGGTACAGGCCACGATGACCGAGGCGGCATCGTCGCTCGTTGCGGTGCCGACGTAGACCGCGGGCTGATCCTTGCCCGCGCGACCCTTCGCGTGCATGGCGATCTCGCGCAGTTCCTTGCCGCCGAGACCGTCGGGGGCCTGGAAAGTCCACAGCCGGACGCCGCCGACCTCCTGACCGGATCCGAGCATGTCCTCCACGCCGGCGAGCAGGTCGGCCTGCTTGAATCGCAGCAGTTCGCGCTCGGCATCCTTCAACGCCCCGATCGTGCGTTCGACCCGCTCGAGGACCTGATCGCTGGGAACCTTCACCAATTCCGAGAGCCGCTGGACGAGTAGGTGCTCACCGGCGAGGTGGCGGTAGGCATCGACGCCGACGAGGGCTTCCACGCGCCTGATGCCTGCGCCGATGGACCCTTCGGACAAGAAGGAGACCACGCCGAGTTGCCCCGAGCGCTGAGCGTGGGTGCCGCCGCACAACTCGTGCGCCCAATCGCCGACGGAAACCACGCGGACTTCATCGCCGTACTTCTCACCGAACAGCGCCATCGCACCCATCGTGCGGGCCTGCTCTTGGGTCATCACCTGCGCGTGGACGTCGAGGTCCTCGATCAAGATCTCGTTCACCCGAGCCTCGACATCGCGCAGCACCGAGCCGGCGACCGGCTCCGGGCTGGGGAAATCGAAGCGCAGACGCCCGGGAGCGTTCTCCGATCCCATCTGGGTGGCCGTCTCGCCGAGTTGCTCACGGAAGGCGCGGTGGATCATGTGCGTGGCGGTATGCGCCCGTGAGATGGCCTTCCGCCGATCGGTATCGACCCGTGCCACGGCGGCGCTGCCTTGCACGAGTTCGCCGTCGGTGACCTGCCCGCGGTGGACGAACAGCCCGGGAACCGGGGACTGGACGTCGTAGATCTCAACGAGGGCGCCGTCGGCCGTGGTCAGCACGCCGTGGTCTCCGAGTTGGCCACCGGCCTCCGCGTAGAAGGGGGTGCGATCGAGGATCACCTCGACGTGCTGCCCGAGCGTTGCCATCGGCACCGACTCGCCGTCGACCACGATGCCTAGCACCGTCGCCTCGGTGAGTACCTCTTCGTAGCCACGGAACGTGGTGGTCCCGCCGGATTCCAAAATCTCGCGATAGGCGGTCGTAGCCGCGAATCCGCTCTTGCGGGATTGCGAATCGGCTTTCGCGCGCTCGCGTTGCTCGGCCATCAACCGCCGAAAACCCTCCTCGTCGACGGCCAAACCCTGCTCGGTGGCCATCTCCAACGTGAGATCGATAGGAAAACCATGGGTGTCGTGGAGCGCGAAGGCCCGCTCGCCGGACAGCAAACTCGTCCCAGATTGCTGGGCTTCGACGACCGCGTTGTCGAACAGTGTGGTTCCTGCCCGCAAAGTGGCAAGGAACGCACTTTCCTCCGACACCGCGATGGAGCGAATGCGCCCGGCTTCATCGTTGAGTTCCGGATACTGCGGAGCCATCGCCGCCACGGTCGCATCGACGAGTTCGGCCATGGTTGGCTCCCCTGCCCCGAGCAGCCGCATGTTGTAGATGACGCGACGCATGAGTCGACGCAGGACGTAACCGCGGCTCTCGTTGCCGGGGATGACGCCGTCGCCGATCAAGAACGTGCAGGTGCGCGCATGGTCGGCGACCACACGCAGCGCGACGTCATCACGCTTGGATCGGCCGTAGACCGCACCGGTCAATTCGCTGGCCCTGTCCAAGATGGTCTTGGTGGTATCGATCTCGTAGATGTTGTCCACGCCCTGCAGCAGGGCCGCCATCCGCTCGAGTCCCATGCCGGTGTCGATGTTCTTGGCGGGAAGTTCACCGAGGATCGGGTAGCCCTCCTTAGCGGGACCAGCACCGCGTTCGAACTGCATGAACACCAGGTTCCACACTTCGAGGTAGCGGCTCTCATCGGCGATGGGGCCACCTTCCACGCCGTACTCGGGGCCGCGATCGAAGTAGATCTCCGAGCACGGGCCGCATGGACCGGGCACACCCATCGACCAGTAGTTATCCAATTGACCCCGACGTTGGATGCGATCCAAGGGGAGACCGACATCCTTGTGCCAGATGTCGATGGCTTCGTCGTCGTCTTGGTAGACGGTGACCCACAGTCGGGATTCGGCGAATCCGTATCCGCCGTCGGATATCGGTTTGGTCAACAGGTCCCAGGCGAAGGGGATCGCCTTGTCCTTGAAGTAGTCGCCGAAGGAGAAGTTACCGGCCATTTGGAAGAACGACGCATGCCGCGTGGTCTTGCCCACCTCGTCGATATCCAAAGTCCGCACGACCTTCTGGGCGCTGGTGGCGCGGGGATATGGCGGTGGTGCCTCACCGAGGAAGTACGGCTTGAACGGGACCATGCCGGCGTTCACGAACAGCAGGGTCGGATCATCGAGGAGCAAGGAGGCGGACGGCACGATCTCGTGACCGTTCGCCGCGAAGTACTGCAGGAAACGCGTGCGAATCTCGGCGGATTCCATCAGGTGCGGCCCTGCGCATCATCCGACGGCCGAGCCGACCGTTCGCTGATTGCTGCCGACACGTTGGTCACCGCTTGTGTGGTGTTCAGTGCGACCTGCTGCACCGTCAGCGCCACGCCTTGTTCACGGGCCTGGTCGACCAGCCCGCTTCCCTTGCGATACGCCCAGATGCCACCGGCGGCACCGAGGGCCACCCATACGAGTCGTCCCATGGGGCAAGCCTATGTCTCGGCCTCCTGGTCACCATGCTCGGAGCGTCGAGCACGCAGCGACCGGTCGATCTCGGCCCAACGGGCTTCGGCCCCGTGTTCAGTGGGCAGGTAGTAGCGAGCGTGGCCGAGTTCCTCCGGTAGGTAGGTCGCTGCGGCAACGCCACCGGGGACATCGTGCGGGTAGACGTACCCGACGCCGTGGCCGAGATCGGCTGCCCTTCCGTAGTGGGCATCGCGCAAGTGCGCCGGGACCGTGCCGATCCGACCGGAGCGCACATCGCCCAGCGCCGCATCGATTCCGCGGTAGACGGCGTTGGATTTCGGCGCGAGGGCCGCGTGCACGGTGGCGTGCGCCAACACGATCCGAGCCTCGGGCATGCCGATCATCGCCACTGCCTGCGCTGCGGCGGTAGCGGTCTGCAGCACCGACGGTTCGGCCATGCCAATGTCCTCGCTGGCCAAGATGATCAAGCGCCTGGCCACGAAACGCGGGTCCTCGCCCGCTTCGAGCATCCTGGCCAAATAGTGCAGCGCGGCATCGGGGTCGCTGCCTCGAACGCTCTTGATGAACGCACTGATGACGTCGTAGTGCTGATCGCCGTCGCGGTCGTAGCGCACCGCGGCGTGCTGGACGGCGGATTCGACCACCGGGAGATCGATCTCAGGCGTACCGGCCCGGCTTGCGGCATCGAGTGCCGTCAACCCGCGGCGGGCATCCCCGCTACTGATGCGAACTAGGAAGTCCATGGCTTCCTCGGTCACGGTGATGTCACCACCGAGTCCGCGCTCGTCGGTGATCGCGCGCAGCAACACCGTGCGCACCTCTTGGTCTGCGAGTGGCTCCAAGGTGACGACGATGCTGCGCGACAACAGCGGAGCGATGACCGAGAAGCTCGGGTTCTCGGTGGTCGCGGCGATAAGGGTCACCCAGCCGTTCTCCACCGCGGGCAGCAGCGCATCCTGCTGGCTCTTGCTGAAGCGATGGACTTCATCGACGAACAGCACTGTGCCGAGTTCGTGCAGCTGCAGACGGCTGCGGGCGTCTTCGATGACCGCCCTGACGTCCTTGACGCCCGCCGTCACCGCGGAAAGTTCGGTGAACACCCGTCCGGATTCAGCCGAGACCAAGGACGCCAATGTGGTCTTTCCTGTGCCCGGGGGTCCCCACAAAACGACGGAAACCGCCGAGCCCCCGCCCCCGCTCAGTAGGGAGCGCAACGGCGAGCCCTCGGCCAACGCCGTCGACTGCCCCACGACCTCACCGACGGTGCGCGGTCGCATCCGCACCGCGAGCGGTGCATCCGCCCTATCGGATTGCTCCCGGTCGTCGAACAGGGTCAAGTCGCGTCCGATTCCTCAGCGAATGGGTCGACGTCGATCCCGGCTTCGGCCCGCTGCGCCGCGGTGATCGGCGTGGGTGCGCCGGTCAATGGATCGTGACCGGCACCGGTCTTGGGGAAGGCGATGACATCGCGCAGCGAGTCAGCGCCGGCCAACAACATGCAGATGCGATCCCAGCCGAAGGCGATACCGCCGTGGGGCGGGGGTCCGTACTGGAAGGCCTCGAGCAGGAAACCGAACTTCTCGCGAGCTTCTTGAGCACCGAGGCCCAAAACCTCGAATACCCGCTGCTGCATCACCGCATCGTGGATACGGATGGATCCACCGCCGATCTCGTTGCCGTTACACACGAGGTCGTACGCCCAAGCCAGGGCTTCATCGGGTGCGCTTTCGAAGGAGTCCTGCCACTGCTCATTCGGTGAGGTGAACGGATGATGCACGGCGGTCCACACCAATGCGCCGGTCTCGTCTTCCACCTGCTCGAACATCGGTGCGTCGATGACCCAAACGAAGGACCATTCATCCGGATCGATCAACGCCAACCGCTCGGCGATCTCCACGCGCGCGGCACCCAACAGGGCTCGGGCGTCCGAGCGCCTTCCCGCCGCGAAGAAGACGGCGTCCCCGGGTGCAGCGCCGGTTGCTTCGATGAGACCTGCTCGTTCGGCATCGCTGAGGTTCTTCGCGACCGGACCGCCGAGTTCCCCGTCCTCGGCGATCGTGACGTACGCCAAACCCTTGGCACCACGCTGCTTGGCCCACTCCTGCCAGGCATCGAAGCCCCGCCGCGGTTGACCCGCACCCCCGGGCATCACCACCGCTCCGACGTACTCGGCCTGGAATACCCGAAACGGGGTCTGGGCGAAGTAGAGCGTTAGGTCGACGAGTTCCAAGGCGAATCGAAGATCGGGCTTGTCGGTCCCGAATCGGGACATGGCCTCGGCGTAGGTCATGCGTGGGATGTCACCGATCCGGATTCCCACGATCGATGACCACAACGCACGTACGACGGCTTCCCCCACGTCGATCACGTCCTCTTGATCGACGAAGCTCATCTCGATGTCGAGTTGGGTGAACTCCGGCTGGCGATCGGCTCGGAAGTCCTCATCTCGGTAGCAGCGCGCGATCTGGAAGTAGCGTTCGATGCCGCCGACCATGAGCAGTTGCTTGAACAGTTGCGGTGATTGAGGCAGGGCGTACCAGTGACCCGGCTGCAATCGAACTGGCACGAGGAAGTCGCGTGCACCTTCGGGTGTGGAACGGGTGAGGGTCGGTGTTTCCACCTCCACGAAGCCGCGTTCGCTTAACACATCACGAGCCACCTTGTTCACCTGCGAGCGCATTCGCAGCGCCGCACCGGAGCGTTCACGTCGCAGATCCAAGTAGCGATGGCGAAGACGGACCTCGTCGCTGACCGGGGTGCGATCATCGATCGGGAACGGCAATGGGGCGGCAGTCGATAAGACGGTCAGTTCGTCCGCCATCACCTCGATCGTGCCGGTGGCCAAGTCCGGGTTGTCGTTGCCTTCCGGTCGAGCGGTGACCTCACCAGTAACTCGAATGCAGAACTCATCGCGAAGCGGGTGCGCAACCTGCGGATCGCGCACCACCACCTGCACGCGGCCGGAGGCATCCCGAAGATCCAAGAACGCCACGCCCCCGTGGTCGCGGCGGGAGGCGATCCACCCGGCGACGGTGACGGTGCTGCCGACATCACTGGCCCGCAGGCTTCCGGCTTCATGGGTTCTGAACACGTCATTCCTTCCTTGCATGGTCGAGGTTGGCGGTGGTGCTCGATAGTCGGCCACCGAGATGCGCGACGACTTCGGCCAGCGGCACCGTCTCTTGCACCCCTGTGCCCATCTCCTTGACCCCGGCGATGTCCGCGGCCACTTCGTCATCGCCGATGATCACGACGAACGGCGCCTGGGAACGATCCGCCGCCTTCATCGATCCCTTCAATCCGCGTTCCCCGTAGGCGATGTCCGCGGCCAACCCGGCGGCGCGCAATTCGCGAGCCAACCGAACGCACACATGACGTGCCGGTGCCCCGATCGGCACTAAGAACACCGCGACCCGTGCACCGACTCCGGGCGCGAGGCCCTCGGCCTCGCAGGCAAGCAGCGTGCGGTCGGTGCCGAGTCCGAAACCGATCCCCGACAGCGCGTCACCGCCCACGGACTCCATCAGACCGTCGTAGCGACCTCCCCCACCGATGCCCGATTGGGCTCCGAGCATCTCGTGCGTGAACTCGAAGGTGGTGCGGGTGTAGTAATCCAGACCGCGCACCAGGCGCGGTGCCTCGTGCCACTGGACACCCGCATCGACGAGGAACTCGCGCACTTGGTCGTAGTGCTGCTGGCAATCGGTGCAGAGCCGATCGACCATCAAGGGAGCCTCGGTCAGTTGCCCTTGCACCTCGGGCCGCTTGTCGTCGAGGACCCGCAGCGGATTCACGGCAGCGCGGTCCCTGGTCGCGGGGTCCAGATCCAGGCCGGCCAGGAAGGCACCGAGTTCCTCCCGGTACGCCGGACGGCACTGCGCGCAGCCCAACGAGGTGAGATCGAGTCGGTAGTGCTGCAGACCAAGGCGCCGGTAGGCCTCATCGGCGAGTGCGATCACCTCGGCATCGAGGGCAGCATCCTCGCTACCCACCGCCTCGATGCCCACCTGTTGGAGTTGGCGGTAGCGACCGTGCTGCGGACGCTCCGCGCGGAAGAACGGCCCCGCGTACCAGAGTTTGACCGGTAAGCCGGCCTTATCGAGCCGGTTCTCCACGATGGATCGCATCACCCCGGCGGTACCTTCGGGTCGCAGCGAGATCGACCGATCCCCGCGGTCCACGAAGGTGTACATCTCCTTACTGACCACATCGGTGCTCTCCCCCACTCCACGCACGAACAACGCGGTGTCCTCGAAGACGGGCAGTTCGATGTAGCCGTATCCGGCGTGCCGGGCCGGGTCGGCCAACGCTTCGCGGACCGCGAGGAACGCGCTCGAGCGAGGCGGGAAGTACTCAGGTACGCCCTTCGGTGCTCGGAACTCGGTCATGGCCCAAGCCCCGTCACAAGCCCCGTGGGGCGGGCTGCGCCGAGCCACCTGCCGCGGCAGCCTGCAAGAAGGGGTTGGCCGCGCGCTCGGCCGCGATAGTGGTTTGACCTCCGTGGCCCGGCAGCACCACGGTTTCGTCGTCCATCGGCCAGATCACCTCGCGCAGGCTGACATCCATGGCCCGCGGATCACCACCGGGCAGGTCGGTTCGCCCGATCGAGCCCTGGAAGAGCACATCGCCGGAGAGCAGGACATCCGGGCTATCGGCCATCGGCAGGTCGAAGACCACCGAACCTTCGGTGTGCCCGGGGGCATGACGGACACCCAGCGTGATCCCCGCCAGTTCGAGTTGCGCCCGATCTTGCGAGAGCACTTCGGGTAGCAATCGGACATCGGAAGGTTCGGTGAGTTCCAGGGAGTCCTTGGTCATCGCGAGCAGTTGCTCACGCGCCGCCACCAGGGAACTGCCCGCAGGGTCGGCGAGCCGGTAGCGATCTGCCGTGTGGATCATCGCCGGGATCTCGAAATCCCGAGTCACCGGCGCGACGCTCCACACGTGGTCCATATGTCCGTGGGTGAGGATGACCGCCGCGGGGGTGAACCGGTTCTCCCGGATGATCTCGTGCACACGATCGATGCTGTCCTGCCCGGGATCCACGATCAGGCAGGGCTCACCCGGCGCTGAGGCCAGGACGTAGCAGTTGGTCGACCAGGATCCGGCGGGAAAGCCCGTGATGAACACCGATCCTCCTCACCGTGGGCGCACTACTCACTCGCGCCGGGTAGCACTCGAGCGAATGCATCGGGCATCGACGCCCGCTCAGCCTAGTCGCGATCCGGTGTGCCCTTACACTCGTGCGGCGACCGGGTTCACGGCGTGCCATACCCACATGTCGAGCACGCATGTCGAGCACACACGCCGAGCACGGTCATGCCGCAAGGGCCGCAAGGGAAAGGACCGTGGTGACCTCGTCCAATCGTCGAGAACGCGAAATCGCGCGCGCGAAGTTCGATCGGCAGCAGCAGCGCCGAGTCGACCGCGAGGAGAAGGCCCGATCCCGGCAACGGATCATCGCGATCGTGGTGATCGCTGGGCTGGTCGTTGCCGGCGGGGGCTGGGCCGTCTTGAGTTTGCTCGGTGATTCGGGCGAGAGCACCACCGCCTCCGCGAACAACGAACTCGACGCAGCGGTGAGCGAACTGGCCGAAGAGTTGCAGGCCCAAGGCCCGCTCGTGGACGGATGTACCGACCCCGTTCCCGTGCGCGCAGATGACATCACCTTCGATTCGGCTCCAGCGCCGGGAGACCAACAAGACGGCAGCCTGACATTGGCGACGAACTGCGGGAACATCGTGATCGACATGTTCGGTGAACTCGCGCCGGAGACCGTGGCCTCCGCGGCGTTCTTGGCCGACACCGGCTTCTACGACGCCACCGCTTGCCATCGGCTCACCACCGCAGGGATCTTCGTCGTGCAATGCGGTGACCCGGCCGGCAACGGCACCGGTGGCCCCGGCTACCAACTGCCCGACGAGAACCTGCCCGCTGAGGGCGAGGCGAACTATCCGGCGGGCACCGTTGCCATGGCCAATGCCGGACCGGGAACGGCCGGCTCGCAGTTCTTCCTGGTCTACGAGGACACCACGCTGCCCCCGGGCTACACCATCTGGGGCGAGGTGAGCGAAGGACTGGACATCCTGCGTTCGGTGGCCGATGCAGGGGTGGCCGACGGGTCGGGCGACGGTCTGCCGGCTCAGCCACTTGTTATCGAATCGGCAACGGTTAGTGGTGCCAACTAGCACTTGCCCCGCTCGATGACAGACTGAAAGCACGTTTCGTCCGACAATCCACGCCGTGAGGGGGTGAACGCATGACGCAGGACAAGTCACCGCAGGCACCGAC
>Ga0209953_1000332_pt1 | contig 17556 bp, 18 predicted proteins | sample SalPonred_H2O_MG_FD_185713 | JGI IMG/M metagenome (GOLD analysis project Ga0209953, IMG submission 185713) | Salt pond water microbial communities from South San Francisco under conditions of wetland restoration - Salt Pond MetaG... | ecosystem: Environmental > Aquatic > Non-marine Saline and... | reverse complement strand
GGGATTTGTACTTGTACAGGACGACTATCAGTTTCGCCTTTAACACCTGCGAACGGAAGTTTGATCATCAAACGTTCTGCCCAAAAGAAAGTGTTGTCTGCATTGCCATCAGGAAGGAAACGTAGAGTAGCACTCTCGCCTTCTTTCATATTCCAAAATGGGTAAATTGGGTTTGGACCGCTGGGTCCTTTGTTGCCGCCTGCGTTTGCTTCTTGTGCTTTAAGCTTTGCTCGGATTTCTGCTAAACTTGCCATAGTGCCTTTTCTCCTATAATATTTGCCTATATGCTTCGTGCCTATTTGTGTAGCACACTGTTTATACTACACGGTTTTATTTATCTTGTCAACTATAAATTGTCAAGATTTTTAAAAAGTTAGCAGATTATTTTAAACCTGCTAACTCTCTAACTCTGTCATACTCTTGTGTATCCAACTGTTGTGATTGATCTGACATCTGGAATGTTTCAAAAGTTTGATTGATTGATTCGATAAACGCCTTAGCAGGTTCTATGAACTGCTCGCCGTAATCCTTTTCTACCATTGTAAGTACTGCTGTTTCGCCTTTAGGGAACTCGCCTGTTTCTCTGTCGTAGTATGATAGTATAAACTCGCCTAATGGTGTCTTGGCTTCTTTTTCTTCTTCGCCGGTGTCTTTTTGCATGGTGCCTTTTTTAGGATCAATCTTGACATCCATTGTGTCGTCGTCTTCGTTTTTATTGCACTCGCAAGGTGTGCAGCCGCAATCTTCGCACTCTTCTGCTTCTGCAAACTGTCCCAACATTTCTTCAAAGCCTTGCTCTAATTCAATTTCTTCTGGAACACAATTAGGGACTCGCTTGCCGCCTTTCATCTTTGTTTTAGGTTTGCCGAGTTTTTTACCATCCCAGCAAGGATTTCCTGGCTTGTCGTCTACACCAACATTTCTTTTTGCTTGTGCAATGCCTTCTGCTGTTAAATCGTCTGGGCCTAGCTCAACTGCTTTGGTGCCTTCTTTTACTAGATTGTAGATGTATGGAAAAATATCTTCTAGTTCTTCGTTGAACTGTTTAATGGTCAATTCATCGATCCAATTTTCAGCAACATCACTTGGTACATCTTCCATGACTGGAGTTTCAAAATTGTCAAATGCTTCTTTGTAGTGATTTGGTTTTTGAAGATTCTCTATTGTTTTCTTTACTGTGCTGATACGCTCTTTGACAATGTCCATGTATCCTTCAAGGCTTTCTGCCATTACAGCACTGCGTCCTACGTAGTTTTTAAACTTGCGTAGTTTGCCCATTTCTTCTGAAAGTCCTACAATGTGCTTGCCAAAGTCATCATAAGCATTGCCGCCTTCAGCTACGTGTCTAGCCATTGCTCTAGCACCACTTAGATGTTTGTAGGGATACTTGAATCTTTCACCTTCTGGCGATTCAATGTAGATTTTGCCAATCTTTTGTGTGCGTCCTGTAGCAGTTTCTTGATTAATACTTTCGGTGTGCTTAATCATTATACGTGCTTCGCCTATTTTTTGGTAGCTAATAGTGGAAGTGCCATATAACTTCGATTCATTCATTGTTCCATCCCCAGAGCGATTTGCTAAAAATTTATAATCTCTTTTGTTCAAGTTTGACTTGGTAATATCTCTTACACCAAATTCCAACATGCGTTTTTTACTGAACACACGCAATTCTTTTAAAAAGTTGTACCATTCTTTTTGTGTGAGTTGATCTTCATTACTAATAAAGTCTTTAGAATAGATAACAGCAAGTCCGTCATCTTCACTGATACTCACACTAACTTTGCCCAAGCCTTTATAATCAAAATCAAAGAAACGTGCCTTTTCTGGCTCATTAGTAATATTGCCTTCTTCATCACCTATGGTAACTTCTGAAAACCTTCCTCTGATCTTGTTGAAAAGATCTTCACCTATTCTGTCAAATTCCATCATATTGTATTTATCAATAATTGCTGCTAATAAAGATCGGCATTGGCGCCTCGTAATCTTCGTCGTGTTCTGCCTGTGTGAATGTGCTGTAAACTCTTGGATCCCAATCTTTTAACACACTCATCATTCTAATTGCAAGCAGTGTTGCACTTACCAAATCATCTGTGAGTCCTGATTTTGCTTGATAGCTGGATCCTGTTGCAACAAACCCTTTGAGTTCAGACAACAATGGTTTGGATCTGACCAACATTTTGTCGTTTTCAATCATGGTTTTCAATCTACTACATGCAGTAATCTTGGTACTATGTGTGGTGTTGAACCCTTTGCGGAACTTGCGAACATGTCCTTTGCGCATGGGCTCGCTTACAAACAATCCTGGAATATTTTCTTCGCCAAAGTCATTGATAACAATAAGTGCTGCTTCACCGATACCGTTGTTCTCTACACTCCAGTATATACCGTTAGGATTTTTTGTTTGTTCTGCTAGGTATTTGCATATATCACCGAGCACACGTATTTGCCCAGGTATAGCTGTCTGATTGTGTTGCCATTCTGCTACCTGCTCATAACTGGGCAATTCAAAAACTTGTATTGCTGCATAATCCCCGCCTGTGCCCATGCTAGGATCCAGTGCAACCACATATGTGTATTGATTGGTAGGGTTTTTATACCAGCGTGTTTGTCCCATATTTAGAGTTGGATTACTGCCTTCCATGGCAGCTAATTTGATACTGTTGATCAACGTCTCGTCAAATACTAGGAATTCGCAGTCATACTCACGACGGAACTTTTCTTCACCTATTCTGCCTATTTCGTCTGATTTCCATTCTTCGTCTCTATCTGGATGTTCACTCCAATGTGCTCTAAAGCTGTGGAATCCGTTGCGTCCTACTTCTTGCTCGTTGCCATGATCATCAAACTTGTCTTCTGCTTGTTTCCAGATAGTAGCAAATGTATCTTCGTCACTGTTGGGTGTGCTGGTAAGAATTGCACGACCACCTGTTGCTAGCGTAGGTGAAATACTAGTCCAAAATTCTTCCGCAATATTAGGTTGCACAAATGCAAACTCGTCACAGTATAGCAGCGAGATACTCATACCACGTCCTGTGTTGCCTGTTGTTGTTTGTGCTACAATACGACTACCGTTTTCAAACTCTATACTGCCTTTGTTATAGCTTGTAACACCGGCACGTATGTGATCTGGACATGTTTCGTATACGTATCTAATACGTGACATAATTTCCTGAGCACCTGTGTACTTGTGTGCAGCAATAAGACAGGTCTGATCAGGATGAAACATTGCATACCAAGCAAGATAGATAGCAGCACATGTAGTTTTGCCCGTTTGTCTAGGCATCATATTGATGTTAAAACGATAGTTGTGATAGCTGTGCATCAGTCTTAACTGATATTCAAAAGGATCAAACAGTAGTTTGCCCTTGACAGGATGCTGAATGTAAGCAAATTTACGAGCGAAATAAAGATAACCTTCGTTTGGATCCATACATTTCATCAAGTCTTCGACTTGTTCATTTGTGTATGTTTCTTTTGTATTTGCTTTTTTGGTTAAAACACCATCTAAACTTTTACTAGCCATACAAATACTTATCCAAAAAAATAGGCTCCGAAGAGCCTATTTGGTGTAACCCCACCGTAATACTAGTTTTATTTTTTACCTTTAACCTTTGCAACAGCTTCGTCATGATCCATGCCGCTGGCTTTCATACGTGCAATTTTTACATCGTCAAAGTCGTTGTCGCCGTCATCGTCTTGATCTTTTTGCTTTTCAGCAAGTGCAGCCATTAACTTTGCTTTGATCTCTTCAACAGCCATAGCATTGTCGCCGTCTTGTGCAGCAGCATATGCTTTCTTCTCACGGTTAAGACCACCGCTGAGATCTTTGGTCATGTACTCATGATCTTGATATTCTGGATCTGGTTCGTTATCATAGCCTTCTACTTCTTCTGTGTCCAAGTCAGGCTGATGATCGTCGTTCATGTCTAAATCCAACTTACCATCTTTTTCTGGCTCGTCCATCATGCCTCTTAGACGTTCCATGTCCATGCGCATGGGTAACATTGCATCAGCTGCTGGTTTTGCATCACCTAAACCTGCATTTTTCATCATGTCTAGCAGATCTTCAACATGCTCTTTGCCGCTTGCATTCATACTAACATTGAGTGTTACTGGATTGCCGCGATCCATTTCTGGTGCAGGCAAAGACGCTGGCATTCCGCCTTCGTCCATTCCGCATTCTTCGATTCGATCCATTGATTCGATTAGTTTTTTAATATCTGACATTTTTTAGCTCCCTATCGGACTTTTTGTATTTTCTGTATCGTCGATGTCTTGCGACTCACCGACAGGTGCGCCTTCTGCGCCGCTATGTTTATTTTCTTTGCGAGCTGTTTCTAGCTCTTTCAACAATTCCATAACACGACTACCGCCTACTGATTCTTGAGCACTTTCGCCGCCCAGGTCTTCTGTGGTCAACATAGCTTCATAAGGTGCATCGTCTTTTTCTGCTTGATAGTCTTCTCTAGGATCGTTAGCATTGCGTACAATAATATTGCTCTGTGGAACCACACAACAACTTCCAACATATTCCTGCAACACCTGTGAGGTAGTTGGATACTCTACTTCTGCTTCAAAGTAGGTCACTTCCATGTTTTGTAGTTGTGGGAAATCTAAAGGTCGTTCTTGGATAGGAGTTTTCTTTCCTGACGATATGTTTACTAGATTGAATTTTTGTAGAGCTGTTTCCAAGCGATCCTGAAAGTCTTCAGGCAACTCGCCGGCTACACCAATTTTAAATTCATATGTTTTTTTAGATTCTGTTAATATTTCTTTAAAAGATCTCATTGCGCAATAATCCTATTATATGTTATTTATCTTTATCAAGACCTTTTAGTTTCTCTAAAAGACTGTTACGATCCGTCACAACATAACCTTCACCGTTAACAATGTCACCGTCGTTGTTGGATCCGTCTTTGTCCATTTTTTCTTTTTTGAGTTGCAGTTCTACCATCTTGAGTTTCTTGTCTAGTTTAGCAACTTTAGCATCTAGACTGGTTTTAAGCATGCCGCCTGCTACTTCAAATACACGCCCACTATAACGACTTTCAACGTTCATACCCAAGTCCATCAAGTCTTCATATGCTGTCATTGCCTTGTCAGCAACTTCGTTGAGTTCTTTGTCAGCCATTTCTCCCAAGCCCTTAACAGCAGGAAGAGCAGAACTAATTTTGTCAAATTCTGCTATATCACGAAACGTTTGTTCCGCTTCTTCGACCTCATACTTTTTTTGTTGATTTTCTTGTTCTTCAGCTTGCTCTATTATTTCTTTTGCATCAGGAAGATTTAAAAGGTCTTCAAGTTTTTTAGTCATAGCGGTTTCCATTATATACTACTATTATTTATCGTCTTGTGCCTCTATGAAATATATCATCTTCGGTAACAATGCGGAACAATATCTTTTTTTGCTTGCACCATGCTCTTGCAGCTTCCCACTTGGCCTGATTTACCACCCAATGAGCTTGATTTACTTTGCTCTTGCCTAGTTTATCACGTCGTGCTTGATTTGCAGGTTTTACTTCTATTAGTTCAACTCTTTGCTTGCCGCCTTTGTCAGCATATGCTATAAAGAAATCAGGAACATATATTGTTTGTTTGCCTGTGAGAGGATTGCGATAAGGTATGCGTATTGCTTCGCTTGCCCATTGATTTACACTTGGATGCTCATCGCAGAATTTCATAAAATGAAATTCCCACCCTGATCGATATGTAGGTGTTTTTGTGCCTATATATTTGTTAGGGTTTTTGAGATTGAATTTTCCTTGTGCAAAACGTCCCATTATACAATTATTTGTCTTTGATCAAACAGTTGAGTTTTGTCAGCAACTCTGTATCCAATTGTGCTGGTTTTTGATCTATTGATGTTTAATATTTGTGCAACAATATTACTAAGTTGTACATCGTTTACTCCTTTAAGAGTGTCCAACAACTGAAATACTGTTATTTGATCGATGCTTGCTTGTTGCAATAAAACACTGGCAGTGTTTACTGCTGCAATTTTTTCGAATCCTCTTTTTAAAAAGTATCCGATTACTGCATCTACTTCACTAGCATTGTAGTTGATTTGTTGATTGTAGTAGTTGTCAAAAAATTGTTTGGTTAAATCTTTTGATGTTTCGCTTACGCTATCTGTTCTTGCCATTAGAAATCGCGCTCCTTGGATTGGTTAATTGCGTCTTGTGCAAATCCTGATATCTTTTTGTTGTTGTTTTGTATAGCAGTTTCTAAATTTTCTTCAATGGATCTCTGAGAATTAGTGTCAAGAGTCTGATAGGAAGAAAAATTGGTGCCTTCAATGAACCCACTGTTCAATGAACGTGCTGTAAAACTACGTTTTGCACTAGGGTTGCTGTTTAATTCACTTATTAAACCGTCTGCACTGGTTATTCTTCTATTAAAAACTTGTGCAGTGCTCGTGATTGTTGTGCTTTGTGTATCTTGAGTAGGTATTAAATACTCTGGCAATGCTCCAGGGAGTTGATTTATAACTCCTACTTCAGATCTCGGTACAACTCGTTGATCATTGCTCACTCTAGGCAACAACCCTCGCGGAGTGCTGTTTCTTGGGTCTAATAGAGTAGGTTCTGCAAGTCTTGTTCTCGGCTCGTCGCTGGCATACCCTAGCGGACTAGGAGCATTATCGTAACGAGTTTCTTCGTCTGTAAATCCTAGTGGTTCACTACCATCTATGTTACCATGGTCATAAAGAACACCTTCATATGCAACGGCTATGCTATTTTCCATCAAGCCGGAGCCATCTGCACTATCCACAGTGTCGTGACCCCATTGACTGATTAGAGGATTTATAAGAGTATAACTAAACCAGTTTCGTCTAGCCAGTTGATAAATTTTAATCCAACTGAAGAAAGGTGCAATTTTTCCATTGTCCAATCCATATTTGGGCACTCTTTCACTGTACTTGTCTCTAGGATTGAATGCATTTTCTCTTGGATCGTTGTTGCCATCTCTAAAATAATAACGATAGTATTCTTCTAGCATGGATCGTGTAAGACCGTTGTTATCATCGTGAAAACGTATGGTTACGTCTTGATAGTCTATTCTAGTCTGTATATTCTTTTTACGATTGTACTGTTGTTTGTTGTCGACACTTGCTCTATACTGCGGAAGATCAACCGACTTGGCAAGTACACCTATTTCTTTTTGAAACTTTAAACTATTCGATGTGGTCTTATCTCCTACTCCTGCATCTCCTGCAAAAGGTTGGAAAACCACATGATACAAAAATTTAGTTTTAGGTGCAAGTGCAAATGAATGTTCTGTGAACAATCTGTTGGCATGTCTTGCATCTCTTAGATGTACATCTAAGTCAACATTTACTAGATATGGATCTTGTATGCTCATACAAATATTTATCCGTTGTTATAATGTGTGCAGATAATAAAAAAGCGAGAACCTAAGTCCTCGCTTCTTTGAATAGAAACCAACCAAAATTTTATTAGTTGGTAACTTGAGTTCCGCCTGTTGAAGCAGCAGTTGAACGTACAACTGGCTCGCCCACGCCAACAAAGTCGTCGTCTGCACCAAACTGGATAGCATTGTCATAACGAATTGACAGTGCAACTGTTACCGGTTCGTTTGTTGCATAATTAAGTGTGTTGTAGTTTGCACTTTCAATATAGCATCCTACCAAGTGATATCTATCAATCACGTTTGGACCTGTTGCTCCATTACCACCATCTAGAATTTCAATTCTAGTTTGGAACTTGTAACTGCCGCTTGATACTGCACTTGACTGTTCGAAGAAATCGAACTGACGTTGTAGCTGTTGTCCAACAATCTTCTGTACATTGTTGTTTGCATCTTCGCGAAGGTTTAACGCAATTGGTTCCCATGTGTGCTTGCCTGCAAGATATGTTCTTGAGTTGTAAGCATCAATTGTCATTTGTTCAAAACTGAGGTTTGGACGACTTACATCTATAACCTGTCTTGAAATTTCTCTTACTCCGTCAGGGCCGCCTGTTGTTCCAAAATTATCTAGGAACACACGAAAGCGATACTGTAACTTAGGCATTAGTAATGAACTATTACTACCCGCGCCTTCAGTTGGTACACTTATATTTTGTAATGTTGTGATTGGCATTCTATTCTCCTATTACAGTAGTATTTATGCATATTTAGACGGGGACGTATCCCCGTCTAATAAGTACGCATATTATCCTAGTGCTGCAATTTCTCCTGTGTTCTTAATACGCAATGGTATGTAAATAAACTCAATTGCTTTGACTGGTTCGATAGCAATATCTAAGTATAGCTCATTTCTATCAATCCTTGCTGGAGTATTATTTGACTCATCGCACACTACCAAGAAATCATACAGTGCTCTAAGTCCTACAAGTTCTAGAAGCAATGAATCTGCTGCTGCTTTGACTTGATCTCTTGTGATCTTATCATTTGGCTCAAACAAGTAAGGTCTTGCAAGCAGTTCCAGTTGTCCACGTAAGTAAACAACCAAACGTGCTACGTTTACACGATCCAGCGCACTTGCATTTCTTGCACGAGTTTTCTGACCGAATACAACCAATCCAGCTCCACTAATAAACGTAATCGGGTTTATATTCTGCGCATATAGTGTATCGCGTTGTCCAGTGTTTAGTGCAACACTTACAAATTCGCCTTCGCTGTTGATGTAACCTGAGCTAGTAGCATTTGTTACGCCGCCGCGTCTTGTGCCTGCTGGTGCAAACCAAGGGAAAGCAACCTGATCGTTAAGCACTAGAGTACGCAATGCCATGTGACTTGCTGGAACAACAACGTTGTTTCCAAAGTTATCGCTTGTAAATCCAGCTGGATAGTACATAGCCATATACTCGTCTCTGCTTACTGCGCCCAAGTCATTGTCCTCAACTGCAAGATTAACGTTAGTTGCCCATTCGTTGAGTGATGTCGCGTCAGGTGTTAAACGGAATGGTGTATCGCCTACAACAAATGCTGTAAGTCTACGATCATAATTAAGTGTGATCATTTCGCCAATTAGCTCTGGATATCCTGGGCAAGCCATCAAGTTAAACTGACGACTTTCTTCATCACGAATGTCTTGATTGCTGTTTACCATTGCTTGTAGTGCTTGAGTTACACTCTTACGCTGTGCATTACGTCCGAATGTGCCTGATCCGTCTTCGTTGTTACCTGAATCGGTAACCCAACGATGCGGATAGTAACCGTCCATTGACTCGCCTTCGTTTTCACTATTGCGATCATTGTCGCCGGCTGTGTCAATATAGTTGCGCTCAAAACGTTTTACGTTAAAGCCACTGCGTCTTTGGTTCCAAAGCAGCATACCTTTTGGATATAGTGCAGGATCAGGTGCATCTGGATCCAAGTAATCACTTGTGAGCAAATCTTCGATAGATGCTTCTGCGCTATTGCTGCCTGCATCGCTCCAACGAGCATCTGCAAATAGTATACCGTTTTCTGTTGTCTGGTCTGTTTTATCCAACAACACCCAGCTTTGCAATGTGCCATTGTAACGATAAACGTTGCCGTACTCTTCAATATCTGAAGTATCGATCCACAAATCTCCGTCTACAAGAGCAGTATCATCAGTTTGTGTTGTAGGCTCTGTTGCACTTACAATTGGTCCTGATGGATTTGTGTCTTGGTATGCTGCACTAAAGTTTTGATACCCTACCCAATTTTGGCCATCGTGTATCATTATATCAACTTCGTCTACTACTGAACTGTACCATATCTCGCCGTCTGCTGTTAAACTTAGTGGCTCGTCGTCTGATGCAGTATAACTTAGTTCTTTCCAATTACTAGCAACCCAGTCATTAGTGGCATCGCCTGTTGGCGCTGCATATAGATTTACTGTTCCAGCTTCGGTAGTCAAGTTAAATGGTGTATATCCTGCTAGATTTAAAACGCCATCAGTATCTGCAATGCGTATTTCGCCGCCGGTTTTGTGCTGAATGACAATTTGATTGTTAGCATTAACAAGAGCAACAATATTAGTAAATCCTGCACTGTTGATTTCGCCAGCTATTGCATCAGCGTCAGTGCTTGCACCGAAAGTTTCAACTGTAATAGTTTTTGCAGTTCCTCTGGCAAGAGCTCCTACAGTAGTTTCTTCCATATCAAAACTGTATGTTCCAGCAGCTACTTGATCAGTAATTTTACTGCTTACTATCTGTGTTGCGCCTTGTGTTACTCTGCTGTAGATTTTAAAATTAGCTATTGCAGGATCAGCTTCTTCGATATTTGTTTTGACAAATATATCGCCTGTTACAAGATTTGCTCCGCCGCCGCTTCTGTCCAAATTGTATAGCGCAGCTTCTGGAGTGGTATACATTGGAGAACTAATAGCTTCCCAAAGTTGTGTGTCACTATTATATTGCTTGACACGGAACTCAGCGCCTGCATTGGGTTCTGTTGTTTTGATCCAAACAGATCCGCTTGGAGCAGGATTGTCGTCTGTTGACTTGTACTCAGGCACTTGCGTATGAGCTTGTGCAACCAATCTAGGAGCACTGTAAGTAGCTTCTACAATTCCCAGTGCACCTGCATCTGATTCTGTTCCCACGCTTCCTGTGAGTGTTCCAATGCCTCCTGCAATAACAACATCTACACCAGTTGAATAAATTTCTAATGCACTGTCTACAACTGCTGCTGAGACACCTGTGATGCCTGCGTCATTAATATCAACTGCTAAAGTAGTAATTGTTTCACCACTCGATACAACTTGTGTTCCGTTAATTACTAGTGAATCGCCAATTGTAAGTGATGGATTAGAGTTTGCGCCTCTTACCGCAGGCCAACTAGCACTCCAATCTGTGCTGCCAACTTCTACCCAACTGCCTGGTGTTACACCAACTGCGTTACCAGCAGTTTTATAAAACACTCTATTAGCAGTTGTAGTTGCATCTACTGCATAATCACCAATTTGTCCAATCGAAGTTTTTGGTGCATCTGTGACATCATCAATGTCGCTGGTTTCAATAATCACTGTTGGTGTTACTGACGTAAAGCTCTGTCCGCCTGTGGTTGTTACAGGTGCAGCATTCCATTCCAGTAAACCAAAGTTAGTAACTTGTGTGTCAAACCAATAAGCGCCATCAGCTGGCTCGCCGCCTGGTGCTGTTGCGCTTGCTTCTAATTTGCCTAAGTCTAGATCTGCTCTTACCACGTATACTCTGTTGCTTACACCCAATAATGAGTAAGCAGTTTGGAGGCCGTATTCATTAAGCTCTCCACCGTGAATCATGTTGCCATTGTTGTCGCTGTAGAACAATGGATCGCCGAATGTTTCACCAAGCTCTCTTTGGCTGGTGATTAAGTAAGGTCTACCAGCGTTTGCTTTTGTTGTACCTGCTGCGATCCCTGCTCCACTGCTCGATGTTTTATTTTCTGCAGATGCAACAAATATCATAGGTACCGTACCAGCTGCCGCCGGGGTGTAGAAGCTTTCGTCAATTACATTTACTTCTACGCCTGGTGATACTAATGCCATGTTTTTTCTCCTGTTGGATAGTGTATGTTCTCTACTAGTATTTATTATAATATAAGCAAATCACCTGTTATAACACCCCGAAAAAGGGACCGAAAAGGTGACTAAATACCATATGAGACCATTATGCAAGTGCGGACAACGTCCGGCAGCTATAAATTACAAAAAAGGAAACAGAACTTACTATCGTAAGCTATGCGAAACTTGCTTGCGCAACGGCACAGGTCATGGTATTCCAAAATGGAAACAACACGGTTATGAGAAAAAAGATGTTTGCGAAAAGTGTGGATTTCGATCAAAACATAGCGAACAATTCAATGTATTTCATATTGACGGAGATTTGAATAATTGTCGTCCAAGTAATCTTAAAACAGTATGTGCTAACTGTCAGCGCATTATACAGAAAGAAGGTGTTCGTTGGCGACAGGGAGATCTAACCCCCGATTTTTAAAGATCGTACGTATTAAGATATTCACATTAAATTTAAGTCTATCCAAGTCGCCATTGTTGTCAATTGTGTAATCACACATCCACTGTTCAATGCTCATTGAGCTAGGGTCTTCAGTAGGCAAGTAATCTGTACGATCTACCCAGATTGCATAATCAAAGATTTCTTCATTCTTCATTGCAAAGAACTCACGCTTGTTGCGTAGTCCACAATAGATATCATGTTTTGCAAACAAGTTGCGTCCTAGTCTTGCAAGATCATCTCGGCAATAATCATGAATCATATTATACCACTCAGTGCGATGATTGTGTCTATCATTGTAGCATTCTTCTTCATCTGCATAACCGTACTTGTCTTTTAGATCGTCAAAGATAAAAAGTTCTGAACAAAATTTAGATGATGATTGGAATGTATATCCGTATGCTTGTAGCAGCTCGCATACAGTATCTTTGCCGTGGCGTCCATGGCCTACAACTAATAGCTTTGGTAACATACAAACTCCTCTAAGAATACATATATTATAGCATCTTAGTTTGCGTTGTCAACCTTAATCGTAACCTAATACTGCAACTCGGTTTATTTCTTCTGCTTCTCTTTCTGCCCAAGCAGCAGGAAAGCCTCTTTCATGAACACAATTTTCGTGATTGCCCCAGATGCGTTTCATATAGCTATCGTATATACCTTCCACATCTTTGTCGGACCATGATTGGGGGATTAATGAACCTTTTACTATCCAGTAAAAGCGGTTGGCTTCTTTACGCACAAATGGACTGCACACAATGTAACTCCTTTGTTATATTGTATTTACAGCATATGTAAATGTTAGCGTAAACTCAGGTGTTTTTTAGCCTATTAAGAATCCGTAGCCTACACCGCCTGGGACTGCCATGCTGACTTCTGTTTCTAGCTTTTCCATTTCAGCTTGTGCTTCTGCCTTTAGCGTGTCACCGTTAAGAGTGCTTCCGCCTTGTGGACCTGCAATAGTAGCAAACTTTGAACGTGCTTCGCCTAGCATATATTTACATGCTGCCAGTGTGTAGTCTTTGATCCACTGATTGGCAAGATAGTCGCTGATAAGTTCACTATCTGGACGATAGTTGTAGCAGTACAACAACAGTTCTTCTTCTGCTCTTGGGCGTTGAAGCAGTGTTAGTTTTTTAGTAGAACTATTCCATTTGAATTCAATAAAGCTACCAAACATACGACCAACCAATTCTTGATGTTGCGCAAACAAATCATATGTGGCTAATCCACCCATTTTACTACTTGACAACAAATATGTGTTTGTATAAGCTAGGTTAAACGGTTCAAACAAACTGCCGCCGTCGCCGCCGCCTGTTCTGCTGCCGATGCTTCTACGGAACAATTTACGCACTTCAATTACTTCATTGGGCAGTGTGTATTCATTTTGATCAATGACTGTGGTAAGAAACATGTACGATTCTTCTACACTGTTATCGCTGCGTTGTCTAAAACGTGTGAGTGCTTTTTTTAGTGCAGTCTCATAATGTACTGGGTCAAGTTCAACATCGACCATGCCGCCGCCTAAAAATGCATTTACATAGTCAAATATTTCTTGTTTTTGTGTTGCCAAGTCTGCCATAATGTTATATTCTCCGTATTGTATTTATCGATAAATATGTATATGCCAAGACTTAGCTTATATAAACCAGAACGCGGCAATGATTTTCATTTCATAGACAGACAAGTTTATGAAATGTTCACCATCGGTGGTACTGATATAAACATACACAAATACTTAGGTCCTGAAAATCCTGCAGAAGGCCAAGGCACTGCTGATCAGCCAACCTATGATATTGTAAATGAAACAAACATACAAGACCTATTGTTTCTAGAGAATAGAGATAGAAAATACGATCCAGACGTTTATACCACACGTGGCATATACAACGTGCAAGATATCGATTTTGATCTTAGTCAGTTCGGTTTATTCTTGAGCAACGATACATTATTCTTAACTGTGCATATCAACAGTATAGTAAAAACAATTGGGCGCAAGCCCATCTCAGGTGATGTGATAGAGTTGCCCCATCTCAAAGATGAATACGCTTTAAATGATCTAGACTTTGCACTAAAAAGATTTTATGTCATTGAAGATGTGAATCGTGCAGCAGAAGGATTTAGCCCAACATGGTATCCTCATTTGTACAGATTAAAACTAAAACAGATCTACGATGGACAAGAGTATGCAGAAATATTGGATCTGCCAGCAGGCGAAGACACTGATACTACACTGCGTGACATACTCAGCACATACGAAAAAGAGATGCAAATCAGTAATGCGGTAGTGGCTCAAGCAGAAGCAGACGCTCCTAAAAGCGGTTATGATATTAGTCATTACTATACTGTAGCTACCAATGACGACGGAACCATTGATTTGCGCACAGCCGACAGCGAAGAATTAGATGCTAGCGGAATAACCGTTGGTGCAGACGAAATAACCAACAGACCAGAAAGAGAGGGCTATACTGGTTATCTAGTTGGCACAGGCGACGCTGCTCCAAATGGAGCGCCTTTCGGTTTTGGTATAGCCTTTCCAAGAGACAACAACGAAGGTGATTATTTTTTACGCACAGACTTTTTACCTAATAGAATGTTTAGATATGATGGGCAACGTTGGGTCAAAGTCAACGATGACATTAGAATGACACTTAGCAATACACTAGAACGTCAAACACAAAAATCCAGCTTTATTAATAATACAAACACCAGCGAGATTGGTGGCGAAACTGTTGAAGAACGTCAAAGCCTTAGTAAAGCACTTCGTCCAAGGGCAGATAATTAATGTTACATTTTTATGACGGTCAAATAAGAAGATACACTACTCAGATGATGCGTATACTGAGTAATTTTCCTGTCAAAGACGGCAAAGGAAATACCAAAGAAGTTCCTGTGATGTATGGCGACTTGACTAGACAAGTTGCAAATATCATCAGAGAAAACTCAGAAAACAAGCTACCTAGTGCACCACGCATAAGTGTTTATATTACAGGTCTTGAATTAGACAGAGAAAGATTGACAGACGCCACTTACACTCGTAAAACAAATATTAGAGAACGTGCATACGATGAAGACGCTGGCGAATATCTAAACTATCAAGGCAAAAACTATACTGTAGAACGATTGATTCCTACACCTTATCTCATGCGTCTGAACGCAGATATATGGGCTAGCAACACAGATCAAAAATTACAATTATTAGAACAAATACTAGTGCTGTTCAATCCTAGTTTGGAAATGCAGACAACTGACAACTTTATCGATTGGACTAGTATTACTGTGGTTAATCTTGAAAATGTAACTTGGAGCAATCGCAGTGTGCCCGTTGGTGTAGACAGTGAAATTGATATAGCAACACTTACATTCAGTGTTCCTATATACATTAGTCCGCCCACCAAAGTCAAGAAAATGGGTGTTATTACCAATGTTATTACCAGTATGTTTGACGAAGAACGTGGAACAATCGAGGATGGCGTAAGTGCTCCACAACTAAATCAATACGACGATTTTCCTAGACCAGGTTCAGTGGTCAACGAATACGGCTATAAAGCCCAGTCTGAAGTTGCCAACGAAATGGCCAATCTAAATTACAACACATATGGGTTGTATCTTGACACAGGATCAGCACAATTAATTGCTAGAGGTGTGGTAGGAAATGTCAGCTGGAGAGAAATATTTGAAGCACTGCCTGGCACGTATTCTGCTGGAGTCAGTCAAATATATCTAACAAATGTAGACAATAGTTTGACTGTGACTGGCACATTCAGTCTCAATCCTTTTGATGAAGGAAAAATTGAGATAGATTTTGATACTGATACTTTCCCCACCGACAGTGTAATCCAAGGCAAGACCAATATTGATTATATTATAGATCCTACTAGATTTAACCCTACAAGTATCAAACAAGCTGGCACAAGACTGTTGTTACTAGAAGATGTAGGATCGGACATTGCTACTGAAGTGCCCAATGCTTGGAAAAATGCTGACGGATCTGGACTTGTGGCAAATGCAAATGACATTGTAGAATGGGACGGATCAAACTGGAACATAGTATTTGACGCTTCTGAATCTACAGAAACCACATACACAACTAACCTCAACACCGGAACTCAATATAGGTACAAAGACGGCGAATGGTTCAAGTCTATAGACGGCGATTACCCAGTTGGCACCTGGCGTATTGAACTAGACGGCTAATTACTTGTATGAATGACAGAATAGTTTGCAGCGGTGCTCTCTTTTATACTCTTGAAACCAATAGATTCTTGTTCTTGCACAGAGCTCAAGGAAAACGCGATAATCTATGGGGGCTTGTGGGTGGCACCAATGAAGGTTTAGAAACTCCATGGGAAGGTCTAAAAAGAGAAATAGAAGAAGAAATTGGGTTTTTGCCAGACATCAAAAAAACACTTCCTCTAGAAAGTTTTATTAGCAACGATCAAAGATTTTATTTTCACACCTATCTCTGTGTTATTGACAACGAGTTTATTCCGTGTTTAAATAACGAACACGACGGATATGCTTGGGTTAGTTTTAGCAAGTGGCCAAAACCGTTGCATCACGGATTACGTAACACTCTTCAGAGTAAAGTTAATCTTAAAAAACTAGAAACTGTCTTTGATGTTTTACATTTATTGAAGGAAACAAAATGAAGTCTACTGGAGCAATACAAACAAACTATGGATATGACCTTTTATGGGCGTCGGATGAGAGTTATTCAGGAAAAATAATTGTACTAGAAAAAGAAGGCTCTTGTACTGATATGATTTTTCACAAAGAAAAAAGAAAAAGCATTTTTGTTAATGCAGGCAAAATCAAATTACGATGGATCGACACACAGTCTGGAGAACTAAAAGAAGTGGTTTTGGAAGAAGGTCAAACTGCTAACATTATTGAACTACAGCCCCATCAATTCGAAGCGGTGTCTGCTAATTCTAGTATTACAGAAGTGGGTGTTGCTGAGTTAGAAAACGATACGTTTATAGTTGTTTCTAACTCAGCAACCAATTAAGCCTGCGCTTCACCCCAGTTTAGAATAACGTTTGCATTAACATTATTTCCACTAGTCTTGTACACATTGATAGCAAGAACGTCTGGACCATTCGGGAATGTTCCTCTTCCGCCTAATGGTGTATTTGTTAATTCTTTTAGCTCACTGAAGTCCACTGTTGCTCTTTCACCTGGTGTAGCAATGAATGAGAAAATAGTTTCACCTGGTTCAGCAAACGTAGCTGGTGTCAAGTTATATGTAGTAGTACTTGAAGCACTAATATTACCAGAAGATGTCGAGCTGTAAAATACTAGATAAAATGTAGTCTGCCCTACATCTACGAGACCAAAAGTTTTTTCTTCTATAAACTGCACACGAGTACCAGCAGGCCAACTTGTGTCTGTTACAGCTACCTGTGTTCCTACTACAACTCCTGCTGCCAGAGCCGATTCATAGCTTGATTCTGTGTAGTATAGATAGTTGGTTCTATTATATGTTGAACGTGAACCAATCTTTCGCAAGGTGATGGTGTCGCCTGTATCGGTACCACCGTTTGACTTGCCTGCTATGAATCTCGTGTCATTTTCATACCCGCGACTCATTCTAATTCTTGTAAGGCTGACACCGTTTTCT
>Ga0209953_1000331_pt1 | contig 17565 bp, 34 predicted proteins | sample SalPonred_H2O_MG_FD_185713 | JGI IMG/M metagenome (GOLD analysis project Ga0209953, IMG submission 185713) | Salt pond water microbial communities from South San Francisco under conditions of wetland restoration - Salt Pond MetaG... | ecosystem: Environmental > Aquatic > Non-marine Saline and... | reverse complement strand
TAAATTGCTCTGCGGCAGTAGAAACAGTAACATTTTGATATAGCTCAATAAGATTAGATATGTACTGATCTGCTTCAAATACTGTCTTACAAGTATTACATTCTATGAAGCTAACAGGCGATATATCACTTTTATAGAACCATACTTCTTCTTGAGTATTGCATATTGGGCAGCTAGTTATTGCTCTGTGTACTAACATTCTTTTTTTAAGTTTTCTATATATTTTTTTAGCTTATGGTCAAACAAGCTGTCGTAAGCCTCTTTTTTGTATAAAAAGCGTATTATTCCTCTAAGTCTATCTTTTATAGCTTGCCACAAGCTCTGGTTTCTTACATACCCATAATTATTAAAATATATTGCGTCACCAAAGTGTCGGTAGCCTAGTATAGCAAAAGGAAGTACGGTAATTATATCATTATTATTTACATACCTATAGTGCACAATATTGCTATTACATAAGTACTCTACATAGGTTTTATTACCTACTCTAGGAGAACCAAATGTGTATAGCTCTACAGCACCTAACTCTCTAGATGCAATAGTAGCTATAGCCGCTCCTAGAGAATGGCCTGTGCATATAATACTAGTGCTACTGTTAATAGGCAGATTACTTATGTACTCACGCATATCTTTTTCTACTGCTTTATAAGCTTCGTAAAATCTTTTATGTATAGAACCGTTATAAGTTACTTTTTTATGTATAGTACTTATGTACGATATAATAGCCTTTAAGTTTAGTTGAGGAGTTCCTCTAAAACATATTATTAACTTATTACTACGTGAGTTAAAAGCTATAAAAGCTTTAGTGTTTTCATTGTCAAACCATCTGACATGTGAATAGCAACAAGAAGTTAATATTTGTATAACTTCTTTAGGCTGTTTATAGACTAACCCTGCTAATACACACATCTCAAGAGACTTGTTCATTTTCTATAAGTTTTTACTTTTTTTGCTATTTTAGAGGGTTGTTTTACAAATTGCTTACCTGCTTTAGTGCCTTTACGTTTAGCCGCGTTAGTAGCTCGTTTTTCACCAGGGGATAAAGATTTCCAAGCAGCTTTAGGTAAATACCTACCTCGTTTTGATTTGGGTTTATCCTTCTCTTTTTCTGATGAATATTGCCATTCTTGTTCAGTCCAACGCTTTAAAGAGCGTTGAGAAGGTTTTAGAGCCATTACTTTTTGCTGCCTTTTTTATTAGTTGTCTTTTTCTTTTTAAGTATAGCTGCTTGCAGCGCTGCTGGTAGTTTTTTCTGTGCTGCTGTCAGACCGTTAGTTTTGTTTGCTTTTTTCATTGTATTATTTCCTTTTCTTATATCCACTAGCATATGCAGCTTTAGCTACAGATGCCGCTTTCTTTTTTGTTTTAAAAGGGCCTTTACTTCCCCAGTAATATTTATTTTTTACTTTGCGTATAGGCATTATTTTTTATACCCTCCACCAGATCGTTTGTATTCTGCAGCCAATAACTGCGCCTTCCTAGCACTCCATTGACCGGCTGCCCCACCTTTACTGCCTCGTTTTATTTTTTGAAAAAGACGTTTACGAAGGGTAGGTTTAGTATATACGCCTGCTTCGTTAACTCTAGACTTTGGTTTTTTAGCCATAACAATCTCCTTAAGAGTATTATACAAAAAAAGGAGGGCTTGTAAACCCTCCTTATACTATAACTTTTATAAATAATTTTTATAGTTCATTAAGCTTTTTTTGCGTATTCGCAATATCAGGGTCTGATACTAATCCGTACTGAGCAAGAGGACCTTTAGGACCTGCTACCTCATCTAACATGAAAAATTGAGCATACTCTTTTAATCCAGGTATTGTGCCTATATGCGCATTTTTTATATAAAAGAACAAAGGACGGCTTACAGGGTATTCACTAGATGCAATTGTTTGTGCAGTAGGTGATACACCATTCATAGTAGCGACTTGAAGCTTATCAGTATTGTTTTCGTAAAAAGCAAGACCGAACACCCCAATAGCGTTTTTATTTGTATCAATTCTAGCAAGAGTCTCTGTATAATCACCATCAATATCTACTGCACGACCATCTTGTCTAACATCCATACACGCATCTTTTGCCTCATCAGACTTAGCAGGGCCCTTTACCTGCTCACAACCTACCAATAGAACTTTTTCTTCAAACACTTCCCTAGTACCATGCTTTGTTCCTGGAATAAACAACATAATTGGTTGATCTGGAAAATCAGGGTTTATTTGTGACCAAACAGCCGCATTACTATCTGCATTTACTGCAAGGTATATATCTTTTGGGGTAAACTCAAAGCTATTACCTGCAATATCTAAAGCAAAAACTATACCATCATAACCAATACGAACTTCCGTAATGCTGTTTACGCCATTTTTAGCGCATGCAGCAATTTCTTTTTCTCTAATTGCGCGAGAAGCATTTGCTATATCAATAGTATTTGGGCCTACTCCTTCACAAAAACGTTTAAGACCTGAAGAAGAACCTCCTGACTCTACAACAGGTGTTACAAAATCTGTATTTTCTCCAAACGCTTCTGCTACAATTGACGCATAAGGCAGCACGGTGGATGACCCTGCGATTTGTACATTATCTCTTGCGTGCACTGCTGTAGCCGTTAAGCAGAGAGCAGATATAAGAGTTGTTAATTTATTCATATAATTATCTCATAAAGTATACATAAAGCTAGTAACATTACTAACTTTATACATTATATTACATTTTTGTAACAGTTTTATGACACAGCGATTCGCCTGCGTAATTTTCTTCTTGTTTAATAAAGTTATAAAAATGTTGAACAGCTACCTCTTTATGCTTCGCTTCTATATCAAAGTCTGCATACTCAAGCATAGGTACGTGATTAGCCATTAGTTGCTCGTCCCAAAAAACCTCAGAATGAGCATTTGGTTTCATCCAATAATCTACTACATCTTCTGGAAAAGACTGAGATTTATGGAACAGCGGGCGGACTGTTTTCCATGTTTTAACAGCTTCTAAAAATAAATCGTTTGAGTGTGTTATATGTTTAACATCTCGCACTTTTCTATTAACTGTCTTTTCGCCATTAAATACTTTTTCCGTCTCTGTCATTCTATGACAAGCGTAATGATGGGTGTCAAGAGTACAACGCGTTGGTATGCGTTGTGCTAATTCAATAGTATGGGTTATATCATACCCATTCGGCTTATCTTCATTCTCAACAGCCAAACACTCTTGGGCATAGTCAGAGAGATAAGGAAAGTTAGTAGCAAAACGTTTGATACCGTCTTCATGTTTACCGCCGTATAGACCTTGCAAATGAATATTCATTACAAATTCGCGAGCAGGAATATTCATTAGCTTGCCGTACAGTGCGTGGTATTCTAAGTCTTTAATAGAGTTTTTTACCACATCAGCTTTATTAGAAGCTAGTACAGTATATTGTCCTGGGTGTACACTTAGACGTATTTCATGTTTACGCGCAGCTGCACCTGCCTTTTGCAGAGTTTCGACTATTTCATCCCATATCTCTGCGTACCAGTCTTTAGTAAAATCTAAAGTATAACAAGGAAAAATCTCAGAAGAAATACGAAAACTTCTGAGATTACGAGGTTGTGTGGGAAAATAAGTGTTGAGAATATCTAGCAGTTTATTGCAGTTTTCAAGAGCTTTGCTTTGAACTCGTTTTTTTCCGCCTTCTTTAAGAGCGTAAGTACGTGTAGTAGTACCAAAGTTATAACGCTTGGCTAATGCTTTATTATGAAATTGACAACACTGAGAAATGCGCCAATCTGTTTGTGTTTTGTTATAGTATTCCATTGTATCTCCATAATTTGATACAACTATAACAATAAGTTAAGCAGTAGCCAAGCTTTAACTTACTTAATGAAGTCGTTCAGTATAAGCTTGTTTGCCGTAGAAAGCTGCTACTATAGCTGCTACAGAAACAAAATATGTAGGAGCAATATCTCCTAGTGTTTGAGAAGCTGATTCTAACTCTAACCAACTAGCTAGTACTATAATTACAGGGTATAATAACATGCCAAAAAGCGAAAACCATGCCATTTTTCGCTGAGAATCTCTCATAGCATTTTGATCTTCTATTTCTAGGCGCGCTTTTTTCATTAGCAGTTCGTCATGATTTTCAGACAAAACATACTATCTCTCTTTCAGTTATTTATTTTTTTACAGTAGTGCTTTTAGTAGTTGTTTCAGCTTTTACAACGGGCTTATTGCTTTTAGCTTCTACAACAGTCTTAGTCTCTGCATCCCACAACTCTTTTTGTTCTCTGATCTGCTCGATTCCATATCCGTGCTTAGCTAACCAGCGCTCAGCTTCTTTCCAAGTTTTCATTATTTTTATTTCTTTTATCATTACTTTTCCTTTACATGTCTATTAGTATAATATCAAACGCCGCAGTTATTCTAGCGTTATTAGACCTTACTGATGCTCTAACATCTATATCGGTTTTTTCTGGTAACTCTAAAGGTACTCCAAAAGTATAATTATACTGACCTCCAGTACCTGATACCTCAAATGAGTGTCCTACTCTAAACGCGCCTTGACCACCATACCTAGCAAATAGGTCTACTGTAGCGTCAGCTCCTGCTTGGCAACTACAAGTACCATGTATTATATAACCTTTTTGGTCAGCTGGTACTGTATAAACTGCCATAAGGGTTTGGCCTTTGCCTTCATTTATTTTAGCTACTGTATTAGCATTTTTTGTTATGTTAATTACCCCAACATTAGCGCCGTCACTAATAAAAGCTCTATTAACTCTATAAAAAGATTGTTGGCTTGCTACTGGAGTACCATTAGCGACAGTTAAAATCTCTTCTTGAAATTTAAAGTCTTCACCTAATCCTTGTACAGTAACAGATTTTCCTGCGTCAGAAGCATTTACAGTAGGTATAGTAACAGAACCCGGAGTAGACCAAACATTCCAAGGATATGTAGTGTCGTTTACATCCCAAATAGTACCTGTTTCATTTTGGCTCATAGCAGGTACTGCGCCAAACTTATGGTTATGATAGTGATTGCTTATATGCCCACGAGCTAACTGAAGATAAAATTCTTCAGTCTTACCTTTAGAAGTTTCTGAAGGGTTTTGAAATGCTGCCATGTGTTATTTCACCTGTTCTTCGTAGTATACTATGATTTCGTTTTGTTGCTCTATATAACGTTTTAATTCAGCTACGCTTAATGAAAGATTTTCATAATCTTTAACAGATAGTACTATAAAAGTTTTGCTACCATGCTCTACACTAAAGCGTTCAATAAATTCATTAAAGTTTTTAGCATTTACTACATAAAACTGTGGAGCAGTTAAATTTACTGCTTCAGGACGAGGAACTATAGTAATATTTTTTTCTATGTATTGAGTTTGTACTACTGTCTGAGGCTCTGGCTGAGCACAGCTAGCGAGAACGAGTGCTGCGCATAATACTATCAAATACTTCATAGGTAGCATCATTTATCCTCTTTTCAATTAATCCAGGTTTTTGCTCAGCAAGTAGCGTGAGATTATGTTTTTGAAGTAACTTTTGTAACTCATTATTATAGCGCTCAGCTATACGTAACCTGTTGCTTAATTCATTTATTTTTTGTTGGTTAGTATTGTTTTGAGCCACAATAGCGTCAATAGTTTGTTGATTAACTTTAGAAACAGCTTCAAGCTTTGCACTATTTACTCGTAATATTTCTATACGGTTTTGGGAATCTTTATAATACCAGTAACCTGCTCCTAATATAAAAACAATTATAGCTACTAAAAAGAGTATAATTCGAAACATTAATTTAACTCAAAATGAGGCCCGTCAATAAAAGGTCTACGGCCTTGCCTACGACGAAGATCAATATAATCATCCATAGCATCTTGCATTGTTCCATCCCAATTACGTATGTCTGGTATATGCCATGCGGCACCCCATCTTAATTTAACATTATGCTCGATTGCCGCAGCTTTAAATGCATCTGCTATATTATCATATAAAGTAAGTTCCCACGAAATGCGTGGCCCGATATATGCAACAACATCAACTGCCTCACCAGTGATATGTTTTGATTTCATTGTGCGAGAAGCTCCACGAGCTACAAGCTGTCTTTGCTCTGCAATAGTTCGTAAGCCTTGTGTAACACCAAAATCAATTGAGGTTATATCAATGGCAGTATGAACTATTTCTACTAGGGTTGGATTAACGCCTTCGAGTCTTGATAGAGAACGTTGTGACAGCTTAAAAGTCATTTATTTTTCCACATTTTCATTACTTTTTCTTGAGCATATTTAGCCCAAAAAGGCTGTGGAAAGTTCCAACCAACAAAAACACCCACAACAATCCAAAATAAAATATCTAACATAGTTATCTCCTTTTTATACCTTTAACACGTTTCTGACTAGAAGGAGGTCTTTTAGAGTCAGCTATTCCATCACCTGAAGTACCTCTAGCATTCCACAGCACTTTATCAGACCAGTAAGCGGCACTCATTTTTCCTTTGGCAATATTTTTAGCGTGCCTAGATTTAAAAGAGCGTCTAGCTTCTGGAGAGTAGTTGTGTCCCATAGAGGCGTCTCCAAAATGTATAAGTTTTACTTTTTCGCCTTCTTTAGCTAGTACCATACCTTTTTTACCTGATTTATCAGACCTACGAGGTTTGTTAAATCCATCAAACTTTTTACCTCTATACTCTATTTTTCCGCTATCTAATCGCTTGACTCCGGGATATTTGGACATTTGTATTTCTCTTCAATCTTTTTAACTATTTCCCACTGCCTATTAGTAAGTTGTGGAAAGTTATTTTGAGCATTTATACAACCTACTATAAAATTTTTTTCAAAGTCTGTCAAAGGTTGATTATCAAAAAATGTTTTTAAGTCTTTCTTTATGCGTCTAGTCATTTCTTTTATCTTTCTTAAATAATCATTAGAACAGTGTGGTCCACAAAAATACATTACAGCATCTTCAGGGTTATCAGGACCTGCACCAAAATAGTATATGGGATAACGTTTACCGCTGATATCAATTATCTGATTACACTGTTGACAGTTTATCATAAAGAGATCTTCTATATTTAAGTTCGGATAAAAACGGTATAGCGCTTTTTTCAAATAACTGAGGTTCGGCGCTGTCTACAGTTATAGCAATTACAATATTTTTAATACCAGTGCCAAACATCTCGTTGTGAGCGACTGCATAACCACAGCACTGAATATAGTAGTCTCTAATTTGAGAAGATGATTTACGTTTTTTTGATGTTTTAAAGTCTATAATTGAAGGCTCACCTTTCCATAGTCCTACCATATCTGTTCTGCCCGCGTACCTATACTTATTGCTCCAAAGTATTTGTTCTTGGCCCCATACATCTTCTACGCCTGTTTCAACTGTTTTTATCAAATCGCGACTCATTTGTTTTACATCGCGAGGTAGGTTATCGTATGAAACAGTTTCTCCATTAAAATACCTCTCAGCAATTTCATGAACCCAAGTTCCTCTATCTGTTGCTTCTTTTGATATTCGTGCTGCTTCTTCCTCTCCAACTCGTTCTTTCCATCGTTGCAACCAAACTTGGCTAGGTGAGGTTTTACCTAGTATAGTAGTAAGAGAAGGGTAAGAGCCGTCAGGCGTATGATACGTTCTACCAGTTGGTAAAGTATCTACGTGCATATCAGTTGTATAGTTGAATTTCATTATTATAATCTTGTACGTTATTTATTAGTGGCTTATCTCCAAGCCGTAAGTCTGCACATAATAGTAGCGGGAATCCGTGTTGTCTAGTTTTTTCTAGTATTCGATTTATATAAGCGTTACTAGTTATGTTAACTGTTTGCACAATAGTTTTTTTATCTGAAACATTATAATTACTTTTTATAACATCTGCAGTAGCTTGTCTATAACGAGTATCGCCTATTACTTCAAAAAAGTTATGTACTTCTTTTTCTTGACAAAGCACGTTATAAGGTTCCCAGTCAGGTTTACTTAGTATATTATCTAGTTTATTAATATTTTGCTCACTAGGGATACTCAAAAAACAACGATTTCCAAAAGAGCTGGTACTGAACTCTGTTTTACCTTGTATTATTGGGACTATATCTCCTTTTAGTATTCTAAAAGCTGCCTCATCAGCAGTTATAGCATTGTTAGCCTCTAAGCCTAGATATACAGTTTTCCACAAAGGCTTTTCTACTAAACCTATAGCACCGATAGCACAGCTACTTGTATTAGGGCTAAGTGTTGTGTGAACAGCTGAAAATAAGCTGTTTTTGTACAGATAAGTGATTAAGTCTGTATTGTCACTAAAATTACCACAAAACAGTAAGTTATCAGTATCTAAATGACTATGCAACCAATCAGCTAGATGAGCGAATATCTCTTGTATAATGCTCTGAGCGGTGCTTGCTATAGAGTAGTCTAAAAATGCTGTACCAAAATGAGAAGGAGAGTTGATTTGTATATCGCTATCACTAACATTAACTAGATTATCATATGCCCAAGACTTCCAAAGAGGTTTACCCCGTCTAGCAGCTAACATAACGTGCTTATCTTTTTGTAAGCCTAACAGCGATACTACTGAGCTATACAAACTGTATAAACAATTAGGTGCTTCAATATGTTTTAACCAAGTGGTGTTAAGGCCATTATAGTAGCCTAAAGATATACAGCGTTTTTTATCTAAAGCATTTACCGCAATAACAGCTGCACAATTGCTTTTATATACTACAGCTGCTGACTGTGCTAATGCATCCTGTGCATCTATTAGTTCAGGTTTTGTAGAGCTAAAACTTCGCATATCTGCGCAAAAACGTTTATAGTTGTTTTTATCGCAAAATAATACAGCGTCTAGCGTTTCGTGAGCACTTAGTACATGTCTCAGTGCATTTTTAGGAAAAGAACGATCACCGCTTATACGACTAAAATGCTCTTCATATGCTGCTGACACAATCTTGCCGTGCTTACTTAACACAACGCAAGACTCAGTATTGTAGGCAGTTACACTTAATATGTTCATTTTTGCTTAATTGTTTAGACGTAAAAATACCCTGTGAATATTCACAGGGTAGTTGCCAAATAGCAAGCGTTAAGAGCAGATATCAACAAAATCTTTGATTTCTTCCCATTTTTGTTGCTCTTCTTCTAAATTTTGTTTACGAATAATAGTTGCAACCTTTGTAATTGTAGCTACAGGTATATCATAATTAGCTTTAATATCTTTTTTAAGTTCTGAAATCGACTCACGAAGAGAGTCAATTTGAACCATTAAATCTACAATTCTGCTGATTTCTTGTCGCAGCTCTTGTTTTAGTGCTTGTTCCATTTATATCTTTCGTACTAGTTTAAAACTGCTACGCAGTTTTTGTGGTTTTTTTCTGATAATACGTTGTTGCTGCAGTTCATAAAGAGCTGCAGCAAATTCTTCTGCACAACGTTCTAGAGAGTTTGATGAGTCAGTATATTTTATAGAGTCTAATATAATGCTTTGTCTAACAATGTTAAAAGCTAAAGCAATATTAGCACTACCAATTACACGAGTTGAAGCATACTCTCCTTGAGTTCTAGGATGTACTAGCTCCCATAGTTCGTTTTCTATAATACTATGTGACTCGTCATCAAGTATTTTTACAGGATTGCCTGTTAGTATAGTAGATACAGTATTGAGTAGTTTGCTGTCCATTAAACTCTCCCTTTATCATGCAGCTAGCCAGTCGTCTCTATAATTGTGATTATAGAACCAGCCTAGTGCTTTAGAAATATCACTAATCGTATCATCATAAGACGCATTGTCACTTCGTGACACAGCAGCTTCAAATTCTTGTTTAAAAGCAAGCCAAGGATTTGCTTTGTTGTTAACCGGCCTAATAGACTTGATACTACGCTCATTCCAGTGTTGGCATCGCTTAGCAAACGCAGGGTGAGCATTAAGAAAGCGCTCATTTTCTCGCAGCTTGTCTTTAAGCAAGATGTTTAGCGAATTTAGTGCATTAACCTTATCTTTAGGATCACTATCACTAACAATAACTTTACGAGCGTTACGAACTAGATCACGATACGGATTTTTAGCTACAATTTTAAAAAACATTTTAGTTCCTTTTATATTTCAATTAATCAAGAAGTTTATTAATTAGTTTAGGTGAATAGTATACTCCTTCTATATTCCAAAACTGTTCTTCGTCATACCATCTAAAAGTAGCTATAGTTAGCCAATAAGTGTTGATACGTTCTACAGCTTCATCAAACTCATCATAGAAAGGTGCATCTAAAGATATTTGGTCGCGTGCTTCATCCATCCAAGCGTGCGCTAACCACGGATTCCAGCGAGAAACATTTTCCGCTTCACGAATTGTTCGACGAATGCTCCAAGCGCTATACCCAAAAGAAGAATATTTATCTGGAATACGATTTTTAATCTTAGCCATACGCACTAGTTTCTGAAATATGATAAAAATGGTCAACAATGTCAACCACCATACGAGCTGCTAAAAACTGGTTATATTGTTTTATGCGATGATAGTCGCACAACGCGTCAGCGCAGTCTTCGCTGACGCCTGAATATCGTTTAAGCACTGTTAGTGCTTCTTGTAAAGAAGGTCTTTTATGCATTTATTACCTTTGTTTTATTTATTATATTTACCTTACAAAATAAATTAGTATTTAGCAAGTTATTTTTAACTATATTTTGATAGGCTAGTACAATAAAATTAAATTTATAATTGACACACTCTGTCATATAAGTTAAATTTAGATTATGTATGCATCAGAAAAATATGTAAAAATGGAAGTTAAAGAGCTAAGACACAGTATAAATGAATTAGCCGATGATCTTGGTGGTGAGATAAAGTATCTACACCAAGAGATAATAGAGCTTGTTGATAAAGTAAATACTTTAGAACAGCAACTCATTACGCTAGGAAATGAAAATGAGTCATAAAATAGTTGGTATAGCTGATTCATCTGACTCTATTCAAACAGATTATGTTAAAAATCAAGTTCAGGCAATAAAAAATTGGAAACCTGAACTGCAAGTAGAGTTTAATAATGAAAATTGTGAATTGTTACAAGCATATTGTAGGAGCCCTGCTAGGTTTCCTACATATATAATCCTTAAAAATGGAATATATAAGACTCATATGCATGGAAAAATTGATAATTCAAAATTATTTGATTGGTTAAGTAACAAACTAGGTTAGTAATAGCACGTATTTTAACAGTAAGCAAGTATAAATTAAAAGTGGCTGCTGTTAGCTATAAAATAAAACAAATTTACACAGGAATATAATGAAAATATACGTTAGAAATAATGATATTTCTAAAGCTTTGCGAATATTAAAGAAAAAGTTGCACGTTGAGGGAGACGCAAAAAAGCTTAGAGAAAAGTCACACTTCACACCTCGTGGTGAAAAAAAGCGTCTTGCCGCGGCAGCAGGGCGTAAGCGATGGATTAAAAAACAAGAAAAAATAGAGCAACGCCTTCAGCGTAAAGAACAAGCTCATTTAAAATCACGTAAACGCACTAATGGTAGCAACCGCAGCAACAATAACTTTGCAAAGCGCTAAAATATTCTCTATAGTGATATTATCAACTATGGAGATAATAATGAAAGCTTATCGAGGCACTTTTAAAAAACGTAATGGTGAAATTCGCGAAATGTTGTTTGCAAAACTTGAAGATATTCCTGAGCCGTTTATTTCTGAGCGTGTAGCAGGAACAGGATCAGAACGTAATTATCCTGCTAACATGGAGCTTGTGTGGGACATTGAAGCCGATAACTTTAGATTGTTCAATCACGCTACTGCACAATCACCACTAAAAGAGATTACCATTGACAAAAACCACTTTACATAATAACTATATTCTAGTAGAAACTGACGATATTCAACTATCTGATATTAAGACCAACTATGATAACCGCATAGCTGGTTTTTTTGGTGAGCATCGCTGGTTATCTAATTTTTGGAGCTGTGATGTATGCTATGATGACATTACTTTTCCTTCTGTAGAACACGGATATGTATACGCAAAAGTACATCTTAGTTCTGCAGAACACAATTATATGCTTAGTTGCTCTCCTGGAGATGCTAAACGTATAGGTAAAATTAAAATGATTAAACCTGATTTTGAACATAATAAAGTGGCTATAATGAAAGAACTGCTACTTAGTAAATTTAAGGAAAGCAGCTTGCAACAGCAGTTGCTTAGTACTGGGACAGCGTCACTAGTTGAAGCTAATAACTGGGGTGATACATTTTGGGGTGTTGATGAACAAGGCAATGGCTTAAATATGCTCGGTAATTTGTTAGAAGAAGTTCGCGAACACTACACTGTTGCAAAAATACAACATAGCAGCAGTTAAAATAATTTTACGCTTTACTGCTACTTACTTTTAAGATACTTTAATAAAAGAAATAAATAAATGTGTGTGCTAATTGTCATAGAGAAATACACTATGGTATGCATTCTAAATATCTACTAGAGTGATGAATTAGTAGATTATAAGAGCTTGTAATATGTAGAGAACACGACGGTTCAAATCCGTCCAGGTCCACCATAGATACACTGCGGAGCGTTATACCAGCGTAAGCAGCGGCCGCTGTAGAGGTAGAAAACAGTGTATCTTTGAGGGGCCTGACTTGGGATCGATTCATGCAAAAAGTCAAGTTCGTCATCCAGTGCGCAAGCGACTGTAACCGCAAGAACTAAACTAAATGCAAACAATAACTTTGCGCCTAAGGATCTTGCACTAGCTGCATGATTGCTGTGGGTTTGATATAACCTAGAAACAGAAATATATTCGTGACTGAACGATAGACGTCTAGCGGTATGAGCTCCACCGCGATAAACCAACGGGCTCATTTAGTTTATACATAAAGGAATAAATAATGAAAAATACTATGTTTGGTGCCATTGCTGCACTAGGTCTTTCCACTGCAACTGCCCACGCAAATGAACTTTCGTTCATTGGTGAGACTGAATATGCTTTTGAAGCAGAGGTATTCAGCCTTGAAGGAGGTGCAGAATACACTTACGATCGTTTTACATTTAGTGGCGTAGCCCTATTTGATAATGACAGTGTAGATGATGATTTTGAGTTTACAGGTCTTGAGTTTGAAGGCGGATACGCAATTACTGACAGCGTTAGTGCTTATATCCGTTTAGAGCTTGACGAAGATGCTGAGTATGATGAGACTGTAGCGGGTATGTCTTTTAAGTTTTAATTATATCTCATTAACTATAAGAAAGAGGCTTTTTAGCCTCTTTTTTTATGCGCAGTAGCAAAAAGCATTATTGTGCTTGCTTAACAAATTATTTTGTAGTATTGTTATTTATAACAAATAATATAGTAGTAAAATAAAATGAATAAAAAGAAAAGCTATATTTTTGGTAATGAAGGTTTTGCCAAAGAAATATTTGATCAAGTATTCTCAGTTACTTTAAAAGAGTTTGGCGGTTTTATTGTATTAAAAAATGATAGAGCCTTTGTGTTAACAGAGTCAGGTACTCAACCTTTTTTATATCCAGATAACGTAGAATTTATTATAGGAACAGGCAGTAAAAAATGGCGCAAGCTGTTTATGCAACATTTTTTAGATAAATATCCTGCTTCTATAAATCATTTTCCTAACATAGTTCATAGTACAGCTTATATCTCTAAATTAGCAGATACTGGAATAGGCAATACGTTTTGTCCTTTTTCGTTAATAAACGGAAATCCTGTTATAGGCAATTTCAATAATATAAACGTGTATTCAACTGTTAGTCATGATTGTTTAGTAGGTGATTATAATATTTTATCTCCTTACTCAGGGATAATGGGTAGGTGTACTATAGGTTCTAATAATTTTTTTGGAGCTAACTGCGTTATAACTCCTGATGTTAATATCGGTGATGATAATACTGTTAGCGCAGGAGAAGTTGTATTTGATAATATGACTAATAGAGAATTTTTTCAATCAGGAATTGTATATGAAAAATCGAGTAAATAAATGCAAATAATATACACGGTATCTGAGGCTAATATAGCCCCTATAAGCGTCTTTTCAGAGATGAGCCAACAAATCTCTAGATTTCAAGATTTAAGTAAGACCGATATTATCAAAGCTTGTTGGGCTTCTTTACAACAAGATTTGACTATGGACGATACTACTCATATAGTAGCGGCAGCTGTATCTAAGAGTACTATGAATTGGATGAATAATAACGCCAAATCTAATATAATAATCCACGAAATACCAACTATGGATGAGCATACGCCCCCATACGGTAAACACCCCTACCCTGAGTTTTCTGAGGTTAGAAATAACCATTTTATTCCTCATTATACATATTTTATAGAGCAGGTAGAAAAAGAACCTCAAGATATTTATTACTTTTGTAATGATGATTATTTACATTTACCTGGTTGTTTAAATAGCATGAAAAATATATTAGTCAATAAAAGCTATAACGGATTTTTTGTTCCCCACGATTGCGAAAATAATTATGTAGATCAAACCAGACAAGCAAAACTATTCTTAACGGATAATGGTTACATGAGAACTGTTTATTGCTCTACTCCTACTATCGCAGCTAGAGGAACTACTTGGTTGACCTATAAACACGAAATACTAAAAGCTAGTGTTTTTGCTAGTGATTCCTGGACCTGGAGAGCTTTTGGTATATCCTTAGCACTAACTCCAATACCTGCTTGGTGCACACACTTACAAAAAGGATTACTATCTCCTTATGTAGATTGGTACAGTGTCGCCAAACAATATTTAAAAGATTAAGGCATATGTAAAATAATTAGTAGGAATCTAAGGTAGTTTACACAATAAGAACAAAAAAATATTTTAGTACTAAATACTTAAAGTAAAAAACAACATAAAGAAAGAATTATATAGTGAAAAAAGTTTTTATAACGGGTATATCAGGGCTATTGGGTAGTAACCTTGCTAAATATTTAATAAGTCAAGGGGGTTATGAGGTTATAGGTATAGATAACGGTATAGGTGGTGTTGAAGATAACGTTCCTGCGGGAGTTACATATATAAAAGGTGATATAGTAGACACAGAGCTATTAAAAAGCAGTATGATAGGAGTAGATACAGTTTTTCATGCCGCGGCACTTCCTTATGAGGGATTAAGTGTTTTTAGTCCTACTATAACAGCTAATAGTATAGTAACTGGAACTATATCTGTAGCAATAGCTGCATTACACAATAAAGTAAGACTACTTATTAATTGCTCTTCTATGGCTAGATACGGTAACCAAATACCTCCTTTTAAAGAAAGCATGCCTACTGCCCCAGTAGATCCTTATGGCCTAGCTAAAGTACAAGCTGAACAACACCTACAACTACTCAAAAAAATACATAGCTTAAACTATGTCACAGTAGTTCCTCATAATGTTATTGGAGTGGGCCAACGATATTATGATCCTTTTAGAAATGTAGTTGGTATAATGATAAACAGAACTTTACAAAATAAACCTATAATAGTTTATGGTGACGGAGAACAAAAACGTTCTTTTTCTGATGTATACGACTGTATAAAAGCTATATATAATATAATAATTAGCGACAGAAACTTATCTGGAGAAGTATACAATATAGGCCCAGATCATAATGAGATATCAATAGTAGAATTAGCTAATAAAGTTATTGGTATATGTAATAAATCTAATAAAAACTTAGAATTTTATCCTGATAGGCCTACAGAGGTTAAAAACGCTTATTGCTCCTCTGATAAGATAAAAACAGAATTTAACTATAATGCTAATATTCCTTTAGAACACACATTAAAAGAGATGGCAGATTGGATTAAGCCTAGAGTAAAAGAATTTGAATATCATTTACCTATAGAGTTAGTAACTGAATATACACCAAAAACTTGGACTGATAAACTTATATGACCAGCTGCTGCATAATAGGTGGCGGTGATAAAAGTAAAACAATTAGTTACACTAGTTTTACTATCGCTTGTAATATGCACTATAAAAATGCTAATATGCTTGTAGCTATAGACGAGCCTATAATAAAAAAAATGCTAGAAGATAATATAAGCGGTTATAATAAACAACCTATAGTGATGAATAAAAAAATAGGACAGTATTATACAGACAGCGCTAGAACTATTATTTTTGATTATCAAAACTACTATAATATAAATAGTATTAGTTCTGGTTTATTAGCTATAGCATTTGCTAACTACCTAAATTTTAAAGTAATAAACCTTATAGGTTTTGATAAGTTATTAAACGAACACTATAATAAATTTAGTGTTATAAAACAAAAAGATAAAACGTATATATTACATGACAGTACAAATAATCACACCGTATGTTAATGATCAAGAAATAATCAAACATAAACAGCTTTTTTGGGAATACGATATTTACTACGAAAAAGACGAAGCTGGTATAGGCTCTGATTTAATGTTTGAAAAAATGTGGAATCGGTTTCCTAACAAAGATATATTTATACTACATGCAGATATGTACGAGTTTAAAAGTGGGTGGCTTCAGGATGTTTTAAACTACGTAAATAAATATCCTGAAGCAGGTATCTTTGGGTGTTTACTATTATATCCAGCAAAAAATACGGAAGAAAAATACTATATTCAGTCTGCTGGTGGAAAATTCTCTGAGCAAGGAAATCCAGATCATTTTGGTAGTGGCTTAGTACTAGAAAACCAAAGTAAATTTAAAGATAGTCTAACTATTGATGAAGGCCAGTTTGATTGCGTAAGAGAAGTAGCTTGGACTACTTTTGGGGGTTGCTATATAAGAAGAGATGTAATAAATACTGTAGGAGGTTTTTCCCCAGATTATGAATGGACGTATAGCAGAGATGTTGACTTTTGTTTAAAAACTCGTCTAGCAGGTCATAAAATTTACCAGATACCCGTAAGACTGTTTCATCACGAATCTAAAGATAATAAAGTAATAAAAATAAATAATCCTAATAAGATAAAAGCAGAGATGCGTAATCTAGAGCGGTTAAAAACTATTTGGAGCGGTTCTGAATTGTATAACACTGTTGACATAAAAATCGGAGAAGACAATGAGTAAAGTAACTTTAGCATTAGTTAAAGCTAGTCTAGAGCTAGCAGATAATGAACGATCAAAAATATCAGAAAGAGAAAAAGATATTTTTGGACTAACATCAATAAAAGTAAGAGCCCTACTTAATAATTTATGCAGTAAAGAGAATACTAATTATTTAGAAATAGGAGTATATAAAGGTGCAACTATAATCAGTGCTTTAGCAGGAAATAATAAAACTAAAGCAGTAGGAGTAGAAAACTTTTTTTATGATGATAGAGAGCCTAAAAAACACGCTCCTAAAGGGGAAATATGGGAAAACATGAAAAGCCAACTATATAGCAATATAGATAGGTACAAAGACCCAGATAGCGGTGTTAATACAGACAACATAAATATAATAGAAGAAAATTTTAAAAGCGTAGACTGGTCTTCAACACCTAAATTTGATTTATGCTTTTTTGACATATCTCCAGTAACTGACAAAGATTATGATGCTTTTTTTGAAAACACATTAACTGCTATGTTACCACAAAGTGTAGTTATATTTACTAATTATTCTAATGATTTACATGCTAACCAA
>Ga0209953_1000329_pt1 | contig 17713 bp, 20 predicted proteins | sample SalPonred_H2O_MG_FD_185713 | JGI IMG/M metagenome (GOLD analysis project Ga0209953, IMG submission 185713) | Salt pond water microbial communities from South San Francisco under conditions of wetland restoration - Salt Pond MetaG... | ecosystem: Environmental > Aquatic > Non-marine Saline and... | reverse complement strand
CGCCTTGATGGTCACGAGAACATGATGAACAGTTAGATAAAAATCGATATCCAAAATCGCTGCTAATAAGTTCTGGATCATCCACAGGATCTGCGGGATGTAGTCGTAATACAACGTCATCTTTGATAATTGCTGGTGCTGATCCACTAACAACTATAGTTCGTGTATCCATACTATAGTCGGTTTCATATCCATAAGAATATGGATCTTTAACCAATCCCATAAGTGCGAGAGGCATTGTTAAAGATAACAATAAGGTAACAGCGATTTTCATCTGAGACACAATCCAACTATTATAAATAGTTTATTTAATCTTTTTCTGGGCTGTAGATCTGCTGTGCGTCTTTTAATTCGACGGTACGATGTGAAACAAACCCACCATTGCTATCTAGCTGACTGCGTGCTTCTTCTTCATTTTCAGCAAAGACACTAACAATCATACCTACTTCATAGGTAAACACTGATTGTTCTTTGTTTTTGACGGTATCGTCTCCTTGTTCAACTTTTTTAAAACTCATTTGCTCTCTCCATATCTTTCTTTAGGTGTAAAAGGAATATTATACTTGGTCAAGTACAATTCCACAAGTTTGAAAGAAACCCTATTTGCGTCTGCGATTTCTTTTGTTGTTTTTCCTAGAGCGATTTGCTCTTTTAGGTAGGTCTGGTCCTGATGTTGCTTCATCGTCTCTCTCTTCTTTCGGCGGCATCCAAGTATCATCCCAAATACTACGTGTCAAGTCAGTATCCCATCTATTCTTGATTTTGTCAAGTATGGCATCTAGTTCGTCTGGATCTCTTCCAATAAGCTCATCGAAGAAATCTTCTGGCATGTCACCACTTGCCTATAGGACATTGTGCTAAATGAAGGGTAGTTTTAAGTTTCATAAAACATCCACACTTACGACACTTAGTTAAACGTTTATCTAACCAAGGGCATTCATTACAAATAGCCAAACGCTCTTCAATAAGCTCTTTAGGAGATCTAGGTTGTCTTAGATCAAATAGATCTGTAAATTCTACATCTCCGTTATCTTTCATACTTCTATTTTAGCATATCAAAATTTCGAGGGTACACATGGCGAAGCCATCCTTGATCAAACATCGTCATAATCCTTCTTGACATAATGATCATATAAAGGAGAAAGGAACTGCTCCTGACAAGGAGAAAGGGACCCTAGGTGGAATGGTGGTGGAACTAGGGCCCCTTATACATAATATAATAGCACATAAATGTTGGATGTGCAACTATTCGGCATATTCTGTATATTCGAACCCGTTGTACATTTTGTACAGAATGGTTCGTGTGTATCTCTATTCAACGCGAACTTAAAAGCAAACTCTAATTTGCGCGACTCGCCTGCGGCGAACTCTAAATCGCGGAGCTTTTATCCACAATTTTGTCCACAAATTATTAACATTTTTTAAATCGGTATTTATAATAGAACTGTTATGAATGAATTCCCCTGGCTCGAAGTAGCAATTTCAGTAGTGGCCCTCGGATCTGGTCTTGCAGGTTATTTCAAGATTATTGCTCCCTTCGGGTCCCGCATCAAAAAATGGATCACAACCTGGGAAGGTTTTATGGACGATTGGTCTGGAGAAGAAGCTCGTCCAGGCAGGGACCGTGTACCAGGAGTCATGGAAAGACTCAATGATATTGATGGCGAACTCAAAAGAAATGGTGGAAGCTCAATTAAAGATTCAGTAGATCGCATCGAAACAAATGTCAACGAAATTAGTCAAACACAAAAAGGAATCAAAGACAGATTAGAAAAAGGCGATGAAAGATTTCAAAAAATTGAAAATAGACTTGACAAGTTAGAAGATCTGTAGTATTTATATATATTTATAATATATATACTATATATATATAACTAATATATTTATATCTAGTAATTTTTTAATATAAAAATACCATACTTTCCTGAGAATTGGAACCCATATACCTGATAATTATGTTACAATTCTATAACAGTCAATATTTCTTGACTCATAATTTTATAAGCCGCTAGTCCTCAAGGTTTGTCTCTCTCATACCCACCGCCTTGGGGACTAGCTTATTTTTAAAGTATTTAGTGTATAATTATATTACTATGTCTATTGGTGCTGACCCTGCTTATGTTAAATGGGATGTTGTAAGAGGAGACACTTCTGTTCTTCGTATTGAATTCTACGAAAAAGATGAGTCCAATTCTTATGATACAACTAACTGGACTTATCAGTCTACAGTTTATGATCGTAGAGGTAATACTTTAACTACCTTAGATACCGTCGGCTCTGATGGCTATGTAACTATTACAGCAACTCCTGCAGTTACAGAATCATGGGGCAGTGGCATTGATGATCTAGTTGCTGAGCTTGACTTTGATGTTCAGGTAACTATTGACAATAATGTTGTTTGGACTCCCGTGATTGGTGTTATTTCTGTAATAGGTGATATCACGGGAAGCAGTGTCTAGTGTCTGAACAAATTGTTAAAATTTTTACTGTTCCCAACGAGTTAATCGTAAAAGTTATTGCACAGGATTCTCCTGCTACAGTTAAAGCAATCCCCCTGGGAACTGGAATTGAAGGTCCCACTGGTCCAAGAGGATCTACTGGTCCCGCTGGCCCCACAGGACCCACGGGACCTCAAGGTGCCGACTCTACTGTCACTGGTCCCACTGGAGCAACTGGGCCTGCTGGATCTGCAGGACCTACTGGCCCTCAAGGTACTCAAGGAATACAGGGGCCGACAGGACCAACGGGATCAAAGGGTGATACTGGAGAAGGAAGTACTGGTCCAACAGGTCCTCAAGGACCACAAGGTGGAGAGGGGCCAAGAGGGGATCTAGGACCCAAGGGTGATACTGGTAGCGCTGGACCAATCGGTGCGACAGGGCCACAGGGACCAACGGGTACTAGAGGCCCTCAAGGATTAACTGGTCCCACTGGTCCGCAAGGCATTAAAGGTGATAAAGGTAATCAAGGTATTCCTGGTGTAACAGGACCAATTGGTGCTACTGGGCAAAGAGGTATTCAGGGACAAATTGGACCCACTGGTCCGCTAGGTCAGACTGGTGAAAGGGGCCCACAGGGTGCCACAGGGCCTACTGGAGCAGCTTCTAATGTAACTGGTCCAACGGGTCCCACAGGGCCTACGGGATCCGTCGGTCCAAGAGGTCAAGATTCTAACGTTACTGGTCCTACTGGATCACAGGGTCCAACAGGCCCTGCGGGTAGCTTTGGTGGAGCCAGCTTTGACTATGTATTTGATGTCACACCAGAAAACTCTAATCCTGGAACTGGAAAGCTAAGATTTAATCAGCCGTTAGTTACTAATGCAACAATTCTTGCTATCGATGAACTAACTCAAGATTCTGTTGATATTAAAAAATTCTTAAGAACAATTGATGACTCTACTAGCCCAATCAAGGGGCACGTAAAAATTTCTGAAACAGCTAGACCAGAAAACTTCGCTATCTTTGCTATTAATGGAACTAGTGTTGACAATACAAACTTTTTTTCTGTACCCGTCGCATATATCGATGGATTAAATAATGACTTTGCCAATGGCCTAGAAATAACTGTTACCTTTGCAAGAACAGGAGACATTGGTCCACAGGGTGACAAGGGTGACAAGGGTGAAATTGGTCCCACAGGACCTACTGGCGCAGCCTCTAAAATTCCTGGACCGACAGGCCCCACAGGACCACAAGGTCAAGAAGGTCCGATCGGACCAACAGGAGCTGCTTCAACAATTGCAGGACCAACAGGACCCCAGGGAAACACTGGACCAACTGGACCAACTGGTTCTACTGGGCCAGAATCAACTACGCCAGGTCCAACAGGACCTACGGGGGCAACTGGACCTTCTGGAGGCCCCACAGGACCCACAGGTCCCACTGGGTCTACTGGTCTTATTGGAGACCCAGGACCTACTGGACCCACTGGGGCTACTGGTCCATCCAGCCCATTGCTTCTTTCTGACACAGAACCAGAAAACCCAGAAGAGGGTGATGGCTGGTTTAATACAGCAACAGCGAAGCAGTATGTCTATTATGATGGTTATTGGGTAGAGACTTCTTCTAGCTTAGTAGGTCCTTCAGGTGTAGAGGGGCCAACAGGACCAACAGGACCAGCTGGACCAGCGGGAGGTCCCACAGGTCCTACGGGAGCTACGGGTCCAGCAGGACCCATTGCACAAATTATTACTGTTTCAGACACAGCACCAGAAAACGCTTCTAATGGAGACTTCTGGTTCAGAGGTGTGACGGCATCTCTCTACGTTTATTTCGTTGATGCAACTTCTGGACAGTGGGTGCAAGTTAAATAAAAATAATTATATGACGTGATATAATTATTATCGGAGGATAAATGGCATTTCCAGGAACTTATAACATTAGCTACTACTTGGGTGATACCCACGAATTTCGTGTCTACCCCAAAAATGCTGATGGCTCAATTTTTGACTTAACCGACTACAGCACATTTAAGTTTATTATTGCGCCCACAAGAGGAGCATCGGTTGCTGATCAAATTGCCGCTTTTGCTGCAGTCGATCAAACTCCAAACGGTACTAGTATTTTATGTGCGATCAGACCAGAAGATGGTGCAAGGATGGATCCCACGGTCCAGTATGTCTATGATATTGAAATTGTAAAACCACAATCTGCTGTTAGCAATGATCGTGAATACGACATTGTTCACACAGTTTTAACTGGTAATCTTACAATTACTCAAGATATTACTACTGAAGAGAGTGGTGCTCCAGAGCCACTACCAAACAACCCATCAACTCTTGTCGTTGGAAATATTACAGATACTACAATTCAGGTTTCTTGGTCAGCACCAGTATCTGGTGGACAAGTAGATGCATACAAGTTAGCCATTATTCCATTTACCACTAATTTTACAGATATCACAACTGCTATTCAAAATTCCACCACATCAATTTCATTCGATAACACTTCATATACTTTCTTTGGCTTAACAGAAAACACAGACTACACAGTTTTAATTTTGTCTACTAACGAAACTGGTGATGCAAACTATAGCACTGTTCTTACTAACGAAAATGCCATTACTACTGGAGACAATCCAAACACTATTGAGCCAGACTTCTTTATTACAAATGATGGAAATACAGCATTCCTCATCGATGGCGTAGCTAATGACACAATTACAGTAATGCGAGGTCAAACATACAACTTAAGCGTTGATGCAGCTGGTCATCCATTCTGGATTCAGACAGTGCCCTCAACATACTCCGCTTTGGACGCATACAATGAGGGCGTAGCTAATAACGGTGCAGAAGTGGGAACAATTACCTGGACTGTTGCGCAAAATGCTCCAGACACCCTTTTTTATGTATGTCAAAATCATCCAGCTAACATGGGCGGAATTATTTCAGTAGTTGATGGAGAGTCTTAATGGTAAATGTAATTTATCAAGAGGACAGCCTTACTGTATTGGGTGGACCAGAAGAGCTTCAGGTTGATCTTAATATCGGTGCGAATGGCACTAGGGGCGGTATTTTTTTTACAGGAAATGAGCAACCAAATACTCTCTCTAGCTCACAATTTCCAACAGTACCGCAACTATTCGATTTGTATATTTTGACCGACTCGTCTTCTGCAAATTTTTTAAAAGTTTATCAATATGTTTCTGTGGGAGAATCTAACAGATGGGTAGAATCTTTTAAGCTTAACTCAAGCTATTATTTTGTTAACAAGGTTGTAAGTTTTTCAACAGGCTCGGCAACCCTTGACCTAGACGTAAGCGATGTTGGAATTAATTCTACTCCATTTACACAGAACAGTAATTCATTTGCATACTTTAATGTTCAGGCAACAATTAGTAACATTAACTCAGAGTTAGCACCAGATGGTGTTGGTTTAGATCATCTTCCAGCAGCACTTTCTGTACAAGTCGGAGACGCTTACGAAGACACAAGCGGACAGCAAGAATCTGATGTTTTTCCTTTAATTTTACCAATTGAATTTCAAGCAGTAGAATTTAACGGCTCAGCCTGGCAACCAATAGACAACAAGGATGTTTTGATTTATTTAGCAATTAATTATGTAAATCCAAATGAAATTATTGCCAACCTAGCAGGAGGTGAGTCATAATGCCAGATAATATAGGTGCAGAAGATGCTGACTTTAATCTTTTAATCCCCTCGATTGATGAAAATGCCGATATTCAGACAGCTTTTAGGCTTTATCATTATGGTCAGGGTAGTTCTGGGCTGGGAGACTTTGCCGAAGATTCTATGGCAGGATATTTACAAGCCCTAACTGACGAAAAGCTTGATGTCAATCCAGTTATTATTCCATTAAATGCAGACTTAAACAACTACACCACTTCTGGATTTTACGTTCAAGATTCTAATACTAAAGCAAACAGTGGTACAAATTACCCACTAGTCCCACCAACTATTGGACGTCCATATGCTGGATTTTTAAGAGTAATAGCTGATGGTACAAATGTTTTTCAAGAATATCAAGTCGGCGGTATTCCAAATGGCAAAACCTATACAAGATCATTCTTTGGTAATTTAGGCTGGTCTACGTGGAACTCTTACTCAGAAGAAGGCCACAATCACGATGAGCGGTACTACACCGAAACAGAATCAGACAACAAGTACCTTCCAGCAATTAAATATTTGACTATTAGACAACCAACCATTAATAACAATCAGTACACCCTGTCTTTGCTAGATGAAAATTCTTTAGTTATGATTGACAATCTTTCGCTACCCAACACAGTATATATTCCTACAAATTCTCAAGTGGGCTTTACTGTAGGAACTCAAATTACCGTTATGCAAAAAAATATTGGTCAAACATCTTTTGTTGGAAATTCTGGGGTAATTGTAAACGCAACACCAGGACTAAATCTAAGAGCAAGGTGGTCTTCTGCATCACTAATTAAAATTGCAACAAATGAGTGGGTTGTTGTCGGAGATCTAACGGAGTAGTGGTTCTTAATGAAGCCTAATCCACATCCAGTAGCATCTTCTGTTCGTAAAAGATTTATTGATCTATTCGCAAGATCAGATACATCTTTTGGACTCGGGAGGGCAAATACTGGAGGGCTTTGGGACACTGTTTCAAACTTTATTTTTAAAATTGATGGTAATCGCGCTGTCACAAATGAAGACCCAGAAGATTATCCGCAAACAACAATTACAATGTCTAAGTCTGACTCTGATATTTATATTTATGATATAGATAATGGCTCAGCAGCCTCTCTCTGGGTAACTGATTCTGGCAACTGGTTTGCCGTAGGCATAGATCAACACCCTGTTGATTGCAATTGTCAGGTTGGGACAGAATGTAATAGATGGAATGGTTCTAATATTACTGGTTGGACAACTACTGAAACTGGCGGTCGCAATCCTTATCAAGAAGCTACGGGAGAAACTTGCAACACTAGTGTTTCTGGATATAACGCCCCATGGACAATAAGAAGATGTTATCCTCGGACTGGTTGTTCTAAATATATTCAGGGCGGTGCTTGTGTACAATGGTACAACTTTTCTTATTGTCAAACCGAAGTTATAAGTGAGGGTACTCCAAACTACAGAACTACCTGCAACACTAACTTTACAACCAGATATAATTCACCCAACTTTAGCAGCAATATTGACGGCTACAATGCAAATCTTTGCAACAGATGGAACGAGTTTACTTTTAATTGTGAAACTTGCTATCCGCAATGGATTAGAGTTTTGCAGTCGGTAGCTGGAACCGTCTCTACCCTCTCTAAAACTTTAGCTACCGAAGTGGTGCAAACAATAAAATCTCCCAATGGAACTTTAGACCTGTATGTTCAAGATTCACCCATTGTAAATTTTGTAAGAGCTATGATTCTAAGAATAAGAGGAAATCAAATTACTGTTGAGCCTTACTCAGATCCAGGTGCCCTAACCAAAATTGAATTAGAAAATGGAGACATTGTATATTCGCCCACTGGGGCTGAAGTTACAGCAAGATATGGTATTATGATAGCACCATCAGATTATAATCAACAAAACTTTGTTGGAGGATTTCAGGTAATTAGAGACGATTTCTAGAAAGAAGCGGTATGAGATTTAAAATTATTAAGTTTTTTCAAGCTAAAGAATATAGAGACTTAGCAAATCCTAAATCGGCTAAGTTTTTTATTCCAGACTGGTACAAAAAAGCAGAAGTTACATACAAAGATCCTGTTGGAATAACCCAACAAGGTCTCAAAACTTGCATTCCATATTTAGACGGCCTCACTTCTGGATACATGCTATCTACTCCTATAGACATTTATGTAAATCAAAAAGAAAATAGTTTAGGGCACATTTTTAACAATGGAGAAGATAATTTAGAAATTCGATGGGACGGTCCTGGATTTCTTCAAGACTTTATCAATGAAAGGCCAAAAGAGTCTGGACACACTATGCCAAGGCCAGCGGGACACTATCCAAATCATCTTGTATGGAAAGGATACTGGAGCATCAAAACTCCTAGAGGCTACAGCATTTTGTTTACCCACCCCCTTAATAGACACGACCTTCCATTTACCACACTATCTGGAATTGTAGATAGTGATAAGTTTTTTGCCCCAGGCAACATTCCTTTTTTTATGAAAAAAGGTTTTTCTGGAGTTATTCCAAAAGGAACTCCTATAGCACAGCTAATTCCAATTAAAAGAGATAACTGGAAAACCTATCAAAATGATCCATACCTCACCGATCAACATTTTATTCAAACCTCCTATCTTGAAAATAAAGATACTAACTATAAGAAAAAGTTTTGGCAAAGAAAGAGGTATGAATAATGTCTAAAAAACATAATCACAAGCCATACAGAGAAATGTCTGTAAAAGAATTGTTAAGAATTTTTCTCATTTCTCGATTGCCAAAACAAAAACAAAAAATGTCTGACGAACCAATCGTCAATATGCCAGAAATCTCAGACTCAGAAATCAACTATATTGCCATTGTCTTGGATGGTGTGGTAGAAGATGTTATGAGAGCACAAAATAGATTAGCTGCGTTGTTGCTGAGCGAACCAACTTTTGTAGAGTTTGATCCCAAAAAAGATAGACCTCAAATTGGAACAACTAGATATAATGATGGCAAGTTTGAGTATCCAGAACAACAGCTCATGACAGATGAAGAATTAAAAGAAAAACTTAAATCAATGGAGAAAACAAAAAATGAAGATTAAATATAAAAAAATTACTTTTCATTCTATTAATACAGATTTAGAGATTGCAAGGCCAGCTCCCTCTACCAAGAATGTTCCTTCATGGTATCGCTCAATGCCAGGAGTAGTAGACAAAATTCAAACAATTAAAAAATGTGTTCCCTTTTTAGATTCTTTAAGTCTTGGTTATCAAATACCGCTGTCTGCAGATCTTGTTTGGGATGCTAATAAAAAAGAGGGAAGGACAAACGCAAAAGAATCTATTTACACTAACCATCACGATGTTCAATCTCAAGATGTAGTTATCCCGCCAGAATTTGATCCAACGCCACACAAATGGAGCAATCACTGGTACATTAAAACACCAAAAGGATACAGCACACTTTTTATACACCCGCTAAACAGAATGGATTTGCCATTTTATTCTCTTTCGGGTGTTGTAGACACAGATTCTCATCCTTTAATTATTAATTTTCCATTTTTTATTCGTAAAGATTTTAATGGCACCATAAAAGCAGGCACTCCAATGATTCAAGCAATCCCTTTCAAAAGAGATAAATGGTCATTAAATATTCTTGATCAGTTTGAAAGTTATTCTGGAGATAAAAAAGTCGGTCATGAGGTTTTTGAGCCACCTTTTGGTTGGTATAAAAAAAATCATTGGGACAGAAAAGAGTATCGATGAAGAGGGACAGACCAGTCAGGCCTTGGGACCTGTTTAATAAAAATATGAATAGAGTTCCTTCTGCAGTTGCACAAGATAGATTAGAAATTTGTAAATCCTGCCCATTCTTTAGGTCAAGCATTCAGCAGTGCACAAAGTGTGGATGCATTATGCCACAAAAGGTAAAGTTAGCAGATGCTTTTTGCCCAGTACACAAGTGGGGCAAATTTGAGTAAAACGTTTTTTATTTCAATTGCTTCTCAAGATGATGAAGAACTAAAGCATACCATTCGCTATATTTTTGAAAATGCCGATCATCCCGAAGATGTAAGAGTGGGTGTCGGCATGATTGCTATGAAGAAAAAAAGTTTTAGTGTTCTAAAGAAGCTTTCTAAAAAATACAATGTCTCCTTAAAGTTTATAAAGCAAAAGAAAAATGATCTATCTGTTTTAGGAATTGGAAAAGGTAGGTCTTTGGCTGCCAGTCTTTATAGGGGCGAAGATTATATGATTCAGATAGATTGCCACAGTTTTTTTGATTTATCTTGGGACACAAAACTTTTAAATTTTTATAAAAAAGCGGAAAGTTTAGCTAATCATAAAGACATAGTCCTAACCCTTATTCCGCCATCCTACAGATATTGTTGCTCAAAACATACAGATCCAATTAAGTATGGAGCAACAACGAGGTATCCATATTACGAACCTCAAAATTTTTTTGTTAATGTAATTCCAAAATGGACAGAAAAAGATATTTTTACAGAAAGGCCAGAAGAGATTTTGCCAGTTAGCAAGGTGAGTCCAGCATTTATTATGGGCCCTAAAAATTTTGGAAGCAATCCAGGCATCTACAAAGACGCAACATTTTATGACGAAGATTTAACGCAAAGCGTTAACCTGTTTGGCAGGGGATTTTCTTTTGCGTTTGTTAACGTTGAAGATTTTCCTGTAAGACATCTAGATTCTGATGGAATTGTAAAGGGGCATAAAAGATTTTTTATCTTAGATTATTTGAATGAAAAAAATAACAAAACGCTGCATCTCAATATGCAAAACAAATATTTACAATTTGTAAATGACCCCAAAAACAAAGAAGCTATTGACAAGTATAAAAAATATGCTAGAGTAGATCCTTTAAAAGGATGTTTTGTTTATAACGCAAATGTTGTACCAGAAAGTTTTAAATAATGAAGATAGCAGTATACACAATTTCTCTTAACGAAGAGCAGTTTGTAGAGTCTTGGTATGAATCAGCCAAGGATGCCGACTATTTGCTTATTGCTGATACGGGAAGTTCTGACAATACCGTCAAAAAAGCACGAGAGCTAGGAATTAACGTCATTGAAATTACAGTAAAGCCTTGGAGATTTGATATTGCTCGTAATGCTTCATTAGCTGCCATACCCGCCGATATCGATTATTGCATTGCTCTCGATATGGATGAGATTCTGGTAGGTGACTGGAGATCCGAATTAGAAAGAATGAAGGGTCGAGGTGTTACCAGACCCCGATACCAATACACCTGGTCCTGGACAGACGCAGAAGAAACAATCCCATCACTACAATACGGAGGAGACAAAGTCCACTCAAGATTTAATTACAGATGGAAGCATCCCGTTCATGAAGTGCTAGTAACAGATAGAATTCAAGAAGTTCAAGACTGGTGCACCTTTGAAATTCACCATCACCCAGATCACTCTAAGCCAAGATCTCAATACTTTCCTCTGCTTGAACTGGCGGTACAAGAAGATCCTTGGGACGATCGTAATGCTTATTATTATGCCAGAGAACTATTTTTTCATAATCAATTCAAAAAAGCATTTAAAGCTTTTCAAAGACATCTTGCATTACCTACAGCAACATGGAAGCCAGAAAGAGCATCTTCCATGCGATATATGGCAAAGTGTGTTTTTGGTAAAGAAAGAGAAAAGTGGCTCAAAAAAGCAGCAGAAGAAGCTCCAAATAGAAGAGAGCCACTGGTAGAACTTGCTCTACATTATTATGAAAATTATCAATGGAAGGACTGCTTAAACTATGCTAAAAAAGCCATAAGAATTGCAGAAAAACCAATGGAGTATTTATGTGAAGAATTTGCATGGGGGTCAATTCCTCTAGATCTTGTTGCAGTGTCTTCGTATTATCTTGCTAACTATAAACAAGCTTTACTTTATGGTAAAAAGGCAGTAAAGTCAGATTCAAACAATCAAAGGTTAAAAGATAACCTTAAACTATACGAGGATGCTATAATTAAATAGTTATGATTACTTTAATTATGGATCTAGTTAACAAATGCTGGCACAAAAGCGGTACGGCAGAATCTTTTAATTGTAAAATAGAATTTTACTTAGACATGGACCCAGGAAAAACACCGTTTAAAAATTTTGGGCACGAGTTTTTGCTAAAAGGTCCAGGAGCAGAAAGCCCATTCGAAACAGGCGAAGGTAGGGTTGTAACAATAGAGGCAGAAGAAATAGGTCGCACAGAAGAAGTTACGACATTTCCTTACCTAGTTGAAAGGCACATTGTTAAAAATTTAACTCCTGGAGCAGAATACACTCTAGAGCTAATGTTTAAAAACAGACGAGAAGTTTTTGAAGATACTTTTTCTTTTACAACCCCAAAGCCACAAAAGCCACATCCTTCTTGGATTTGGAATAAAGAAAACTACGAATGGGTCGCTCCTGTTTCGCCACCAAGCTTAGTATGGGATGAAAATAATCAGCAGTGGATTCTCCCATAAACAAAAATAAATAAATGCTATAATTAATAGTTGAGATATATCTTTAAGGAGACCGCTATTAATGGCCACTGAGCTGACACGTATGCAGCAGCGTCGAGGTACCGAGGCGCAATGGAATGATGCAAACCCTATTCTTGCTTCTGGTGAGGTTGGGGTTAACTTAACCAATGGCTTTATTAAAATCGGTGACGGATTTAAAACTTGGTCTCAGCTTCCATATCAAATTGGGCCCACTGGTCCGCAGGGTGCAGACGGTGCTGCTGGTCCAGCTGGTGTAGAGTGGCAGGGAACTTGGCAATCTGGTGTAACTTATGCACCCCCAGCAGTTGTAGAATATAACAATTCTGCTTGGCTAGCTCTACAAGAAAATGTTGACGAATTCCCAGCAGAGAATGAGTTTTGGACAGAGCTTGTTACGGAAGTTGGTCCAACTGGACCTACAGGTCCAACTGGTGCTCAGGGTGAAAAGGGTAGGCTAACTGTATCTGACGCAGAGCCATCCAACCCAGTAGAGGGCGACACCTGGTTTGATAGCCTAAATGCCAGACAGTATGTTTACTATGATGGTTATTGGGTAGAAACATCTCCAAACCTTGTTGGGCCCACAGGACCGACTGGCTCACAGGGTCCAACTGGACCTACTGGCCCTACTGGATCAAAAGGTGACACTGGTGAACAAATTAACATTATTAATGTTTTAGCATCAGAGGCAGATCTTCCTGCAGATGGAAATCCTGGCGACGCATATGTAATTGGAGATAACCTGTGGGTCTACTCTCCAAACCTAAATGCTTTTATTGACGCAGGAACTACTAGGGGTGCTGGTGTACAGTTTGGCGGTACAGTTGGTCAAATTTTAGCAAAAGCATCAGACAGCAATTTTGATACCACTTGGGTCGACCCAACAGATGAACTTAATGATCTTGATGATGTAAATATCTCCAACCCTCTTAATGGTCAGTCACTTATCTATAATCCTGTCTTAGAGCAATGGATTAATATTGATTCTGGTACTGGTAATTTTACAACTTCAGAGCTGCCCCCAGAAAATGCAATCAATGGAGATATTTGGTATAGAACGCTAGATGGTATTGCTTATGTTTACTATGTAGATGAAGATTCTGAGCAATGGGTTCAGTTGGGTGGCCCGCAGGGTCCTGTAGGACCTCCTGGAGGACCTACAGGACCAACAGGTCCCGCTTCTACCTTGCCAGGTCCAACAGGCCCAACAGGTGCAACAGGACCAGCTGGTGGTCCAACTGGTCCAACTGGTCCAACTGGACCAACGGGTCCAGCTTTTGGAGAAGGTCTCGCCGATTTAACAGATGTTGTATTAGCCGCACCTCAGAACGATCAGGTGCTTACCTATAGCTCTTCTATAGATACTTGGTTTAATGCTGACGTACCACGAGCAATTGTTAATTTGTCAGACGTAAATATCGACGCATTGGCCTCTGGACAATCTCTTGTCTACGATGGAAATAGTTGGATTAATGCTAATCCTTCAATTGCTAATTCATCAGATGTAGCTTTGACGGGTCCCGCAGATGGAGAATCCCTAGTTTATAGCAGCGGTGCTTGGGTAAATCAAGAACTCACCTATACCCTTGGAGGTCTTACGGATGTAACGCTAGGTTCTGTTTCTGAAGATCAAGTTCTTACATATAATGGTTCAAACTGGGAAAATTCTTCATTGCCAGAATTTGGCAGAGTAAGACAGGTTGTATCTACAACTTTGGAAACCGCCTTTTCAACTTCAGATTATTTGCTTAATGGTTTTGGCGATGTTTCTGGCGTATCTTTGGTCATCACCCCAACCTTTAATACAAGCAAAATTCTTGTTACAGTATCTGGACAAATGGCCATTAGCGACAGCTCTCAGCACGTCTTCTTGAATCTAGTTCGTAATATTACAAATATTGCACAGTCTACTGGAGCTGTTACACAAAATTCCACGCACTTCTTTAAGACCACTGATAGTGGAAACACAATTCCATTTACTATTAGCTTCTTAGATGATCCACAAACTACTAATACACTAACATACAAACTACAAGCAGCTATTGAAAATGCTGGTCGTGTATTATTCTTTAACCGTGCCCTCGCTAGCGATGACTATCGTGGTACCACAACAATTACAGCAATGGAGGTTATGCCATAATGGACATTGCATTAACTCTGCATAAGCTAAGACCCAACGCGGCATGGTCACTTGAAGAAAATAGATATGAAACACTAGTGTGGAAAGACGACAGCCCACAACCCACATACCAAGAAGTATTAGATGCTTGGGAAACAATTCAGTTTGAAGTTGATAGAGAAAATGTAAAAAAACTAAGACGTGCTGCCTATCAAGAAGAAGCAGACCCATTATTTTTTGAGTATCAACGAGGTGACGTAACAGAGCAAGAATGGCTTGACAAGATCGCTGAAATTAAAGCTAGATTCCCATACTCAGGAAATTCTCAGGCATAAAGGTTAACAAATTATTCAAAAAGTTTGCTATAATTAAATAGACAAGAAAGGCACTTGCATGGCTTTAAACTTTCCCTCAAATCCCGCAAACGGAGAAATCTATGAAGGATTTAAATGGGATGCAACTATTGGTGCTTGGCAGGTCTATTCACCACTAACTCTCAATGAGCTTGAAGATGTCAATTCTCCAAGCCCTCAGTCTGGAAATCTGCTATCATATAATGGTACAGAATGGGTTAGTGCTTCACCAGAAGAACTGAACGTCGGAGACGCAGATCTGGGTGCATTGTTCTGGATGTACGCATAATATGGCATCGATTATTCCCACACTACTTTTTATTGGAAATACCCAAGCGGGTAAAATCTACACGGCACCAACAGCCGAGGGCAGCTATGCAATCGTAAAGTCTATTAATATTTGCAATACATCGTCTAGCCCCACATCTTTTTCAATTAATTTACTAGAGGCAGGAGAAGTTGTTTCAGTAAACAACGCCATCCTAGGAAATATAAGTATTTCTGCAAACAATGTTTTTTCTTATGAAACATCAATTGTTGTGCCAGCTGGCGCTTCTTTAAGCATTAGCCAGCCAGCGAACGATTTAACATTTACTATTAGTGGGGTAGAATATGCCGTTTAATTTTCTTAATCAGGGTCAAAGTGACGAGACAGCAACAAGCTTTAGACCAATCGATACCTTTATCGATCCCGTTTCAAAAATCAGGGTATCAAATCCAGCCAATCTAATCGACACTGACTTTGAGTATGGTCTTCAGCCCACTAAGTGGGAAACTGTTGAAATTATTAACAACACCCCAGCCTTTTTTTCTAAGTCTGGGGACACTACTATTTCTGATATTACAGGTATTACAACAAATGGCGGAACCCGCGAAATTACCGTAACAACAGCTTTTCCTCATAATCTTGACGTTGGTATTCCTATTAGAGTTTCTGGAACTAAGTCTCTTACAGCAGACGGCTCTTACATTATTAACGCTACACCAACACCCACAACATTTACCTATCTATCAAGAGCAAATCAGCCAACCACAATTTCTATTTTTGACTTATACTCATCAATTATTACTGGTGAGTTCTTTCAAGGTTCGCAAATTAGCATTTCAGATGCCGAGGGTATGACGACAGATGGTGTAGGACCCAATTCAACGATTACAATTAAAACAGCCAACAAGCACGGCTTTGGACCAAAGACACCATTTTATTTTCTTAATCTAAACTCTACAGTTTCTCAAGAATTTGAGTCAACAAACAATACCTCCCTTTCTTTTGACCCCACAAACTCAGCAACAGCTCAAAACTTTGACGGATCAAACACATTGCTTCAAACACCAATTGATTTGAGCAATAGTGCTACAACCTCTATTCATGAAAATGCAGTTACATCTACAGATGTTAATAATCAAACATTTACTGTTAATATTGTCCAAGAAGATGCCGCAAATTGGGCCAACTTGAAGTATGGAGATCCACTATATTACAGTCTTTCTATTGGGTCTGGATATTTTCAAGCCAATCCTCGAGGAGTGGTGTTTATTAAAGGCGTCAATGAAATTGATGCTACAAGCACACTTACTGCTACTTTTCAAGTAACTGCAATTCCAGATGGAGATCCTATCCCAGTTTTGGCAAATACCACTGGTTATTTTCAAATTGCAGATCAGTCAAGAACCTTTGCTGGAAACAATGTTGACGAACAGAGTCAAATTGAAATTCCAATTATTGTTGGGGAAACTTTTGAATTTGACGGATCAAATCAAGGCTACATTGGTACACCCCTAGAGCCCATTGACAACACTTCAACAGTTGTTGGATACACTGGAACCACAATGACTGTATTTACAGCAGAAGGATTCTTAGACTATTATGTCGGTGCAATGCTAAGGTACAGCACTGATGGAGATGCCGCAACTGGTTTAGTTAACGGAAGAACTTATTTTGTCACCTTCTTTGAGCCAGGAGCAAGCTCTGGACTATATACGATGTCAATTGCAGAATTGCCAGGAGAGGCAGATATTTCTGTTTCTGGCGGCACTGGTACACAAATTTTTGAAAAAATTGGAGTTTCTATAGATAAAGATATTGTCCATGTACCTAACTCTAATTTTCAAGAAAACGATATGATAGAGTATTCTGCCCCAGTAAACGCTTCATTTGTTTATGATACAGAAGAGGCCCCAAAGAGATTTTTTTATGTAGCAACAGCCTATGATGAGCACAACTATGAGTTAAATGAAGGTATTGGATTTAGGTCAGTTGTTGCTACTGGTGGAAATGTTATTACTGGCAGATATATTGATACTTCTGTTTCTGCAGCTCCTGGAATGATGACCAGCATTGGTGCTAATGCACAGCTATACACGATTCACATGTTTACTTCGCCAGGAACTCATACTTTTACCGTAGAAAGTATTGGAATTGAAGGTCTTAACACTATTGAATACCTTGTCGTCGGCGGAGGCGGTGGCGGCGGTAACGACATGGGCGGTGGCGGTGGTGGTGGTGGTGTTTTGTCTGGATCATTTATTCCTACAGAGCCAGCCTCATACACTATTGAAGTTGGTGACGGTGGTCTAAGCAATGGCAACGGATATAGATCCTCCGAGCCACGAGGAGATAGCGGTCAGCCCTCTAGTGCCTTTGGCCTA
>Ga0209953_1000328_pt1 | contig 17771 bp, 13 predicted proteins | sample SalPonred_H2O_MG_FD_185713 | JGI IMG/M metagenome (GOLD analysis project Ga0209953, IMG submission 185713) | Salt pond water microbial communities from South San Francisco under conditions of wetland restoration - Salt Pond MetaG... | ecosystem: Environmental > Aquatic > Non-marine Saline and... | reverse complement strand
CCACAGCTTGTTGGTCGATTCGTAGTGCCGGGCTTACATCGTGAGATGGTGCCAGCTCGTAGGTGCGACGTCGCTTGTCGGTGATGGAGCCGCAGTCTGGGTTGAAGGATTGCTCGTCCTTCACCTCGAGTAATCGGAAGAAGATGCTCTCGGTGGTCATGTCTTCGGTGATATTCCATCGACTCAAGTCTCGGATTCGGATCGGTTCGACGGAGGGCCACGGCATCTTGGCTTCATCCAGAATCGTGTTGATGCCGGCATCCCCGGCGATATTCCAGGTTACGTGCTCCCTCGGTCGCTGCATGACCGAAAAACGGCCAGCGTGGTCATGCAGACAATGCATCGATTCATGCAAGAGGACAGTTGCCAGTGTTTCGGGAGTCTGGTTCAGGACGAATCGCGGTGAGTAATACAGTCGCCATCCGCTATCCACTGCCATCGTCGCCAGTTCCTCATGCCGCACCGGAACAAGTTTCAAGGAAAAGAGGATCGACGAAACATAGGGCCAGCGTTGTTGCGCGATCACTCGTGCCGCCATGACACGTAGATGGGCATCGTGGGCAAACTCATTGCCCCCCACTGCGCCGGTCATATCAAACGGGCTTCTTTCAAGAGCGGCACAAGGGCCTTGAGCACAGCACTGTCCGGCATTTCACCGGAAGGTCGATCAGCAATCCAGTCTCGAGCGAAACTGACGGCAATGTCAGGATGGCCACTATCGGCGATTCGTTCGAAGACGAGGCCAGCCGCATGCCATCGTCGAGCCGTGGGGGCATTGCGAAAGATCGCCAGGACTCCCGCACCGACTACGTAGATCTGATCCGTTCTCGTAGGCAAGGTGAAGGATCGGGGATCGTCGAGCACCTTCTCCGGATCCGGAAGATCCATGCTCTCGCGGTAGGTCAGATATTCCGCGCTCGCGCCAGGTCCAACGCATCCACGGATCAAGATGCGCATAACTCCCTCGGTCTGCCGACCGGCGGCAGCCCACGCTGTGAGGGTGGCGACCATGTCCCAAGACCTCGGGGTCGGGAAGGCGCGGCCTTGCTCACTGGCAGTCTTGGGTAGCACCGTCGCGAGATCGGGTCTCGCGGTCAGGAAACCCGCGACACGCACCTTCTCCCTCATCAACGCATCTTCGATTGCCTCTTTGCTGGGCACCGCTACGTCGTAGTGCCTCCATCTGCCAGAGAAGCCGTCGCGTACAACCTCGCTTGGCAGTTCCCAGGGCAAGTGACAAAACCGATTCGCTAGCGGTGGAGCGAGATCCCAGCCATCGGCAGCCTGCTCAGGTGGATTCGCTGCCGCTACGACGCTCGTGTCCTGACCTAGATCGCAGTCACCAGCAACCTTGTCCAGTGACACACGAAGTAGGGCAGCTTGGACGCTCGGCGGAGCTGTATTCACCTCGTCGGTGAACAAGATCCCGTCGCTCACTTCCGACAGGCGAACAGCCCAATCAGGAGGAACCAAGTGCGCCCGGCCGTCATGGATGCTCGGCAGTCCTGCGAAATCCTGCGGTTCCCGAATGCTCGCCAGCAAGATTTCAAGGTGCCGGTCCTGATGCTTCGCGATGGCCCGGATGACTGAGGTCTTTCCTTGGCCCGGTGGACCCCACAAGATCACGGGAATACGGCTAGCGATACAAATCTCAAGAGCCCGATACGTCGCCTCGTACTCATCGGTTGATGCCACGCTCTTCACCTCCCCCGTTTCCCCCTCGCCTGCATCTCGTGGCTACGCCGCTGCCTCAGCGCGGAACGCTCATCGATCCGACTGTGCCACATTCCAAACACGGCGATGGGACCACTTTCCGAGTGTGCCACCAACATGGAGATGCCTGAGCACCGCGACGTCGCGTGTAGAGTCCAAGGGAAGAAACGGGGACTCAATGATCGAACCAAACTTCCGCGAGTCAGTTTCGGCGCTCATCCCATCTGATGGCTTCCAGATCGCCGGCATTCGAGACGCGTCCGCATACGTAGATCTCTTGTCGCTTGTCCGATCACAAAACGCTACGACGGCCGACGACTGTCGTGAACTTGTCCTATCACTCTTGGAGGTGTCGCAGGGTCAGGATCTGCAAACGCAGATCGTGCTTCGCTCTCTGGCCGAAGGTGTGGAATGGCCTCCATACGAGGGCGGCGATGGCTACTGGTCAGAGCCAAGCGATAACTCAGTCGGGCTAGTGATGGTCGGTTGGCGCCTGCAACCTGATGAGATCGAACTTGCTCGAAGCATTCTGAACTCCGGTCTGCCGGGTGTCGGCTTCATAGCTCTCGGGATGACCCGAAATCTTGACTTGCCACGTGATGTCATTTTGGCTCTCGACCGCTTCGCGGACCCGGTCACGGTCGCCGCCAGCTGTCACCCGTCCTTGACTTCAGGCGACGTCCGATCACTGCTGGAGCGAGTCGATAACGGCACGTGGGTAGCGGCGTTCGTCTTGGGGCAAGATGGCTGGACATGGCCGGACTGGCAATACGCTTTCGGAGAAGTGTCACGGGGCTGTCCGGACTCGGCTGCATTCTGGGAAGTAGTGCTCGCGGAAATGGCTAATCCCGATCGCTGGTCGTGGTTCGAGGATTTCCTGTACGAGGTCGAGGAGTCGCTCGACTATCAAGATCTAGACGCCCAACTCGAGACCTTCGAGGGGCTGCTGACTGCAATGTGGAACAACCCGAATCTGGTCCCGCTCGCACTAGCCAGCGGTTGGACGCCCGCGCTCGTAGCAGCCGCAGCAGATTCCAGCGACACAGCAACATTGCAGCAGCTCGCCGTGTCAGATATCGCGGAAGTTCGTCAGTCGATCCTCCGCAACGAATACGCCACAGATGAGATTCGGGCGCTAGCCGCGATGGCGCAGTAGATCAAGTGGCAGCGCTCGAGTTCACGAGTCATCGGTACTGATTGTGCCCGCACGGATGTGCCTGCCACGCTGGGGCTCGAATCCGAGCGAGAGGTGAGTCCATGAGTCGAATGCCGGACATCGAACATGAGGTTCGGACTCTCCTTGCCGGGCATGCCACCGAGGAAGACCGGCTGTCACCACGAATGGGTGTCCTCACATGCCCACACTTCGGTCCATGGGTCGATGCCATCGCCGCAGTACCCGACAACGTGGACGGCCTAGCCTCCTTCGTCGTCCTCGGTGGCTCTGAGCCATCCGACACTATTGGGGCAGCAATCGCTGCTCTCGGCTTGAGTCATCTTCCCACCGGATGGATCGAGATTTTGCGTTGGGCAGGCCGTAACCAGGCACCTATTGACTTCGTTGCCTCCGCGGTCGGTGCGCTCTACGGAGTCATAGAACAACGACTATCGGGCGAGGCAATCACATTCCCGGTCGACGCTCAGGCTTTGGCTTACCTCGTCGAGGGGACAATGGCTTTCGAGACGGAGTTCATTGAAGCCGACAACCACAACTACGTACCGATGGGACAACCCGAAAGCTGGTGGCCCGCATACCTATCGATCATCGACGCTTCCTGTTCGGCAAGTGACTTGCGTAAGGTCTCGGCGGTATTCGGTGGCATCTGCGTGACCGAGACACTTAGTACTCGAACGCCAACCGAACGCCTGCGCGATATCTACTACACCCGGGGTTGGTCGACGACAGCCTCGGCGAATGCCAATCTCCCTACCGATCTCGTCAATCAGGAAATGGAGAACAACTGGAATCTCCTCTTTCACCCGAAAGCCGAACTCGACCGCTCATGGCGGATTATCGAAGCAGCACTCGAATCCCACGAATTTGAAGAACTGGGTTTCGTCATGCTCGAGTTCCAGAACATGCGAGACGGCAATTGGTTCGAGCTATCCGGCTTCGCGACACGAAGCCCACAGGCGGTATGGCTCATGGAACGGATGAGACAGTGGGTGATCGCCAATGTGGAAGATGAAGATGAGGTCGAAGAGGCGCTAGAACTCCTGGGCATCGATAGCGAGGCGATGTAGGACCGACGGTAACGTGCGAATTCCCTTGTAGCCTCTTCTCGGTCTTGCTGGCTTCTTCATGACTCGGGTCAACCGGGATCAATACCTGATGAACTGGTCCCACGGCGACGATTCGATCGCTTCCCGTAACAACCCCTCAGGCCACGAGTCAGCCCGGCGCCACGACTCTTCTGACCAATCCGAGAGCCACGTCCGCTCGCCGTCCATTCGGGCCGCAGCATCAGCGTCCGAATAAAGGAGACCATCCGCTACTTCAAGGAGATGGCCCAGGTGCTTGCCGATTGTGTACGCCAAGTGCATTGGCTCCAGGACGAACTCAACGGTTACCTCGGGATACTCCGGTGGATCCTCCATCTGCAAATCAGCGACGTAGATCTCAATCTCATCCTCGGCGGATGCGAGTTCCTCAGGAGTCAGAAAGGTCAGGTCCATGCCGAGGACCCGCGCCACGGGGGCGAAGAATTCAGGGGATTCCTGCTCCACGCGGTCGCGGCCCACAAGGGCGCGTCGACGGTGCTCGTCCAGTGTTCGGTTGAGTGCCCTCGTCAAACGGTTGGGTTTCGCTGGCAAATTCCGCCGACCGTCGGCGTCCCACCACCCGGGTCCCGGTTCAATGGATGCCAGAGGTGCGGAAACAGCGGAACTGGTATAACTCGCTACCGCCGGAAGAAAGTACCTGTACTCGTCAATCAGCGGTCGCCCGTCGCCCCCGAAGACGTCATAGCCATGGCAGAGCAGATCGCAGGCGACCAGAACCGCCTGCAAGTCTCCGTGCCCACCTAGATGCGCAGCTGCGATCACATCCGAAGTACCTATGTAACAGCCCGACCTTCCCATTTCGCAGGCTGCGCTCAGTGGCGAGCAGAAAAATCGAGCGTATAAGTCCGAGTCTGGATGCATGAAGGTGTCGACCATCTGCTTAGAAGGCTTGATATTAGGGAACTCCTGCCGGATTGACTGATAAAGAGCGTAGAGCCTCAGCATCTGATCGGCTTCGCGGCGACCCACTTGACCATCCGATAGGCCCATGTAGGCAACGTTCTCAAGCCAGCCGAAGTCGGTGTTGTTCAACCAGTCCGCCAGGACGGCAACTTCCAAGTCATCGGTGCCCATGCTTGCTCCTCACATAGTCAATAGAACCGTCACTTACAGGATGAGAAAGGTAAGTTCTCTTGTCTCACTGCGAAATGCGGAGCGCGGCTGTCGCCCGGCTTGCCTCAGGTGTCTTCGGGTTCGCGATGGCGGCCTTCACGGGATCAGCCCAGCGGCAATTCAATGCGATGTCACTGAGCGTCTCTATGTCAACATCTTCGCGGTTCGCCATGAGGGTTAACACTTGCGGCGCAAGAGTCCGTTCGCCCCAAGGATTCTCAAGGTCGAGTCTGTCGGCGTAGGTCTTAAAGTGCTCCAACACATGCAAGACACGTTGTGAGTCCATGGGTGGTCCATCTTCCGCGAGGCCATTGCTGAAAAAGCCTTGACCCCAGACGTCGATTGGATCCCAATAGCCTGAGTAGACGCGATCATCGGTCAGGCACGCACTGATGTACTCCCAGAACGCCAACTTGAACATCACATCATCACTGAAGGTTGTCACCGACAACAGGTCATCCAGGAGTTGGATTGGTGTTTCAGGATTCAGTGCGCAGATAGCGAGCAACGGGGTCGTAAAGTAGAGATCCTCTTCGGCGAAGTCATCGTCAAAGGCGTTCGAACCAACCCACACTGGAGCGTCGCCCGAAAGGTCCCATGATCCAAGGAACGTCTCCAACATGGACCGAAGGTCCTGCTCTTGCAGTTCGTGAGAAGCGATAAGTGCCGACGGCGCGAGCGGGAATCTCCAGATGGACGGGTCGTCGAATAGACTCCGCAGTAGGGCTGAAAGAGATGCCGAATCATCCGGAAGTTCACTTGCCAGGGTTACCGTTTCCCACCAAAAATTCAGATAGTCCGCATCGTTTGATGCTGAGTCCCATCCCGGCCAATTTTCGGTGTTTTGGATAACTGCCTGCATGAGCTGCAACTCCAACAGGGGCGCAGTTGCAGCCTCGCACAGAGTGGCGGCCCAGATGAGAGTGTCGTCTCCAGCCAGAACCTGCTCAAGAAGGAGTTGTCGAAATACCTCGGGACGCATTTCAGTCGCCCGTTGCTCGAGTTCCTGAATGTGATCGTCTGGACTTCCAAGTACCAGTTCACGCCACTGGGTGACGTCGTTCATATCGGCTGGGAGTCGGTGATGAGGACTTACATCTCCCAATTCCGTCCCATCTTGAGTCCTCACTGTTTGGCTCCTCGCGTGTGTGCTCGTGCGTTCACTGGTCCCTTCGCAGTCACGGAGTTAACTCCCATCCCTTCTTGATATTTGCAGCTATCAGGCCCGCCGCCAATTCTTCAGCGGCCGCCTCTGTCATCGCCGGACGCACTTCCCTCGTAAGTGGCGTCTTACGTCCCGCGCTGTAGTCGGTCCAATGAACTACATACGCCGGATAGTTAGGATCGGCGACATCACGATTGGTCTTCCACACAAGAAGCTTGCGAACGTCGACCTTGTCCTTCGAGGTCTTGGTCCATACCTGTCGACGAATAATGTCCACCTGACCGGAGTCGTTCGTCGCGCTCGCATCTCGAGCCACAAGCGTCTCTACCTGTTGCCAGCGAGTCCCTTCCTCCACATTGGGCTTGTCTGTGCGCAGCCTTTCAAGCACCGGATTTATCAAAGTTGCGGCCGCGATCGATGATGTTGCATCCCATCCCTGGTCGGTCATTGTTAGCCGCGGTTGTCGGATGGGGCGTTCCTTGGAGTCATACGCCTGGATGTCCAGGACCCGGCATTCAACGACGAGTTCGGGACGGATCATGCGATACAGCTGACCGCTTGAGGCCGCCTTGCGATAGCTGCTGGGCACTTCCAGTGGAATAGCTTGGGCCAAGAGGTCTTTGCGATCAATGGCATCGGCAATGTTTCCGACGGTGCCTAGTGGAATCCACGTGTCGTCAGCGAAATGCAGGCCCACCAGTAGTGATCGGAGTTCCTGACCGGAGGATCCTTCACGGACGGTGAAGCCAAGCACAGCCAGGTCGAGCGTGATCTCGGGCTTGACTTTGAGGATTCGACCATCGGAGCACCGGACGACGAGGCCTTCGCCTCCGGTTGCTTCGACCAGATCCCCGTAGAGCCCGTCGACATCCAATGGGCTTGACACTGTGGTGACAGGGACAGCATGAACAGGTCCGGTAGCCGGAAGGATTTCCCGAAGGACTTCCAGACGTGCCGCGTAGGTCATATCTCGCCACGAAACCCCATCGTGCTCAATGACATCGAAAGCCGCGAACCCCAGAAGCCGGGAATCAGAGGTTAAGGCCGCAGCTACATCGCCTACACGTTCTCGGGCGTCGGGCTTAGGGACATGCAATTCCCCTGCAAGAACGGTATCCGAATGATCGGGTGCCTCCGACAACACGGGCACATCGCCGCGTAATACCCGTCCGTTGGCTGCGATCAGTTGCGAATCACCTTGTCTGACCCGCAGGAACCACAGTTCCCCGTCGATCTTGCGGCTCACGTGAAACGGTGGAGCGACAAGCATGCGACCCATGTCCGTCGGGCTGCAAAGTGTGTACCTCTGTGCCACCACCTGTCGATACGTATCGATCAACGACTTCAGGTGAGCGTCCTCGAATACCCCTGGCTGGCTCACAACTGGCTCACTCATGGTTGCACCTCCTGGCCACCCTTGGCTGCTGGAGACTTGAGTTCCATGTTGCTCAGATGTAGCAAAAGGATGTAGCGCTCACCATCGACGCGACCTTCCAGAAATCCTCGGTAGGGGGATCCGTTCAATTGCAGGATGAGGGGTTCCTTGCCCTTTTCCCCCGCGCCGAGCAGCACCATCACTTGCTCGTCTGCTAATTCCTTAGCCATGGCGTACAGGAAGTCGAAGGTCACTCCATCGACGTGCTGGAGTTGCAAGGTGCGTTTGAACGCGAACTTGCGAACCGCGTCCCCTATGGGCATTTTTCGTCCGGTCCACCGCGCGGGGAGCGCATCGCTGACTGTCGCCGGGGTTTCAGTCGGTTCCTTCCGCTCGAGTTCACCGCCATCAGGTCCGTAAGAGATCTCGACGATCTGCGGTGCGGTGAAGAGCGGCTCTCCTGCCTCGGTTAACAAGACGGTCTGCGTGGCGTCGACAAAGCGGCCCACCACGTCGAAGGCGACCTCCGGATCACCATCGATGAGGGCCTGTGAGTAGTTGTCGCCTAAGCCTGCTGATAGGTCCGCATCCAGCGTGCCTTCCCCAGCTGCCACGAAGCGCCGGAAGGTGGTGGCTTGCCCGTCTTTGCCCATGAGGGGAGGGGGAGGTGGCTGAACCGAGGTGGCCGCGATCACCGCATTCCTGGCCCCTGCGTTCGAGATGTGAAGCCGGCGCATGGCGGTCACAGCAGCCTCCTAGAAGTCGAAGTCGAGATCATCGTCATCATCGGTGTCCATCTCGTCAGCTGGCAGTTCGACCATGACATCCAGCTTCGACCACTCGTACATAACCGGTGTCCCCACGAGTGCAAAGATCCCATTGTCGTTTGCCAAGAGGAACGCCGTCTCAGCTCGGTAGTCCTCGCGGAAGTTGAACGCGAATCGGAAAATCGCGCCGCCATCGAGTTCAGCTTTCAGCGCCGGGCTCAGAGTCTCGGCTTGGAGCACATAGATTGATGCCAGCTTCAGATCCAGGAGTTCAGCCGGCGAGACGGGACCCTGTAGATCTTGCGGAACGCCGATTGTGCTGGGCACTTTCGGCAAGGAGATCCCATCAGGGGTGAACGCCTCAAGGTCGCCTTGCTTTAGGAAACGGCCATCGGGCGTGAAGTAGCCCTGGCCAGTCATTCCGCTGCGCAGTAGCAGCGAGCCATCATCCAAAAGACTGGCACGTGTGCACGGTTTGCCATCGGCGTCGAGTGCCACCCGGCGCCGCCGACCGTAGAGCGCTGTGCGATCGACCGACTTGAAGCCGAACACAGTCTCGAAGCCTTGGTAACTCACGACTATCGCACGTGACATATCGCCCCCAATCTGAACATCCCCGTCATACGTCTTTTTCGACGTAACCTTTCTTCACCTTGGAGGCAACCAGCTTGTCTGCTTCCGATTCCGCCTCAGCAGTTGAGCCGAATTCGGTCACCTTCGTCTGACCATTCGCACCGATCTTCCCGAAACGAATTGTCAATGTCGATTCCGCGACCGTGACCTCCCAGAACTTGGATGCATCCGTGCCTCGGCGTTCGTCGGCTCCCACATACTCGAAGTACCTGGTTCTCATGACATCCCCCATTCGCAAGCGCCGCAGGCTCAACTCAATCAGCCTAACGAACACCGGCCCTTCACGTCGCTCAATCTGAGAACGTTCGACGGAAAAGGAATCCCAGTTGGTGCCTGGCTCTAGACTGATCATCACCGACGGGGGAAGTGAGTGAGCCGTGGCGCAGCATCTAGATGGGCATTGGGTCGTCTCACCTCAGGACATAGTCGCTGAGTTCGAGTGTTCCCATCGCGTCGCTCTCAACGCCGCGCTCATCACCGAATCGCTCGATTTCACCGAGATTCCCGATCCCGCCTTGGATTTGCTCAGACAGCAGGGCGATCGGCACGAGGAGACAAGGCTCCACTCTCTTCTCGCTGCTTCCCGAGTGAAGCAACTCGGTTCGACTTTCCACTCGATCGAGGCGTACTCGGCGGGCTGGGAAGCAACACGGCAAGCGATGGATGAGGAATACGACGCCATCTATCAGGCAACTCTGTTCACCGGTGACTTCGTGGGGTTCGCCGACTTCCTGATACTCGCAAAAGACACCGACGGGAATCCGCTTCGCGACGCCACCGGTCGCCTCGTGTACGAACCCGTAGATACCAAGTCGGCACGGTCGGCGAAGCGATCTGCTGTGCTGCAGGTAGGGGCATACGCAGACGCACTCGTGCAGTTGGGGCGCCCCCGCCCGCACCAGATTCATCTGTGGCTCGCAGGAGATGACGATTGGAGCGGCCCAGCGGATCCCTTCATCGCCGTTTCCGCCCTGTATCGCGGCATGGTCCAACAACGGCTTCCGCAGTTGGGGGCGATACCAGTACCGACGTGGGCCTCTCCGCGGGAGTCCTGCGCTCGATGTCGATTCGCGAGCCTGTGTGAAGAAGGTCGACATACCGACCGGGATCTGTCCCTAGTCCAAGGCATTCACTCCATTACGCGACAACGGCTACTTGATGGCGGCATCGCCACCATCGATGAATTGGCTTCGGCTTCCATTAGCCAACGTCCTGCCCGCGTGAGCATCGACACCTATGAGGCGCTAACCGCTCAGGCCGACATCCAAGTTCGAGGCGATGGACTTACTCCACCTCTGTTCGAGATCACCAACGAGCACGAACTCTCGCTGCTGCCATCCCGTTCCTCTCTAGACATGTGGTTCGACATGGAAGGTGATCCGTACGCTCCCGGTCCCCACGGCCTGGAGTACATGTTCGGCTTCGGTTTCCTCGAAGGTGAAGCGTTCCGATTCGACACCTTTGAAGCCCACAATCCTGAGGAAGAGAAAATCGCTTTCGAGGGCTTCGTCGATGAGGTGATGCGACGTCGTGGTGACGATCCGGGCATGCACGTGTACCACTACGCAAATTACGAGCAACGCGCTTTGCAGCGTTTGGCTCAACAGTATGGGACCCGCGAGGCGCAGATAGATTCGTTGCTCAAGGACGGAGTCTTGGTCGATCTCTATCGAATCGTTCAGCGTGGCCTTCGTTTCTCTACTGAGTCTTTGTCGTTGAAGTACATCGAAGCTGTCTATGGAGTTACGCATAGTGATGAGGACGTGGCGACGGCAATGGATTCGGTGATCCAGTACGAGGCGTACGTGGGTTTGCGCCGTGAGGGGCGCGCGGATGAGGCCGAGGAACTGTTGTCGAAGATCCGCTCCTATAACGAGTTGGACTGCTTATCGACCATGAAGCTCGACACATGGCTGCGCACACTCATCCCGGAAACGCCGATAAAGAGCGCCGACGATCAGGCCTCGATAGACGACGGTGGCGAAGCTACCGAGCCTGCCGATCCGCATGCAGATCTCGTAGACGCCCTGGAAGCAGATCTGCCGTCGAGCATTGATGATCGCTCACCCGATGACAATGCACGGGCATTGCTCGCGGCTGCACTGCTGTACCACCCTCGCGAGCGTCGACCAGCTTGGTGGCAGCTGTTCGAGCTGATCAAGGCCGAGCCTGAGGAACTCGAACGGGCGAGCAACGTCCTGGTCACCGAAGGAGGTAGCGCCAGCGAGTGGTCGAAGACACCGCGAATGAAGAAGCACCGCCGCCAACTCGAACTGTCGAGCCCGCAGGAGGATCCGCGACTCGTGCTGGAGGGCGCAGATGGTGCCTTCTTGTTGTACGACCCGGCACCCTCAGGTATGGCGCAGCCATCGGATTCCCTCCGGGGATACAACCCCGCATCGATCACCTCACTCGCATCGACGTACGTCGAATTGGAGGAACGATCGGGAATCGACGATGTTATGTGGGATGCGCTCCCGATCGCTGTGTTGCCGGGTGCGCCCTACAACACGACACCGATTCGCAAGGCAATCGCCACAGCGGCCACCTCCGTGCTTCCCGAAAACAACAACGGAGCCTGGAACTTCCCAAACACGGCCTGGGCGGACCTGCTTCTTTCACGATCTCCAAGAAGTGACACCGGAACGTTGCCCGATACGGACAACCCAATTTCGGATATCTGCGACGCGCTCCGCGAATCAGCGGACTCCTACGTGGCGGTCCAGGGCCCACCCGGAACCGGAAAGACATATGTCGGCTCTCGCGCTGTGGCGCGATTGGCCGCGGAGGGCTGGCGCATAGGAGTCGTGGCCCAAAGCCACGCCGTCGTGGACAACGTCCTCAAAGCACTCCATGACTTCGATCCATCGACCTCAGTCGGCAAGGAACCATCAGGCAACTCCAGACCGACTCTTCCCTGGCACGTACCTAACAAGGTCGACGCCTGGGCCCTCGAGCGCACGGGCGGGTACGTGATCGGTGGAACAGCATGGACCTTCTCCCGCGAGGCCGTTCGCAATCTTCACCTCGATCTACTCGTCATCGATGAGGCCGGTCAATTCGCACTAGCGAATGCGATCGCATGCTCCCTGGCGGCACAAAGGGTGCTTCTCCTGGGCGACCCCCAGCAACTCCCCCAAGTCAGTCAGGCCGCACATCCGGAGGCAATGGAACGGTCTGTCCTCGAACACATCATCAACGGCCACGCCACGATGCCAGCGGACCGTGGATACTTCCTCGACCGGACGTACCGCATGCACCCGTCACTCACGCACGCGGTATCTCGACTGCAATATGAAGGGCGCTTACTGTCAGCGGCCGTGACCGAGATGCGCCACCTCGACGGAATTCCACCGGGAATTTCCCCGGTCACCATCGATCACCACGGCAACACAACATCCAGCATCGAAGAAGCCAATGAAGTCGTCAATCTCGTCCAACGCCTCATCGGAAGGAGCTGGACCAACGCACGAGGCGACCGAGTCGAGCCCATTCGACCACTGAGCGAAGCGGACATCATCGTCGTCGCGGCCTACAACGCCCAAGTGCGCCTGATCCGTAGACAACTTGACGACAACGGCTTCCACGACATCGAAGTGGGCACAGTGGACAAATTTCAAGGTAAGGAAGCCCCGGTCGTGATCGTGTCCATGGCCACCTCCAGCGCCGAGGACCTCCCACGCGGCCTAGACTTCCTGCTTTCACCCAATCGGCTCAATGTTGCTGTCTCTCGCGCCGAGTGGGCAAGTTTCATCATCCACAGTCCCGGCCTGCTCACCGCCCAACCCGCATCTGTCGAAGGAGTGCGTCGACTGGGCTTATTCCTCGACCTTATTTCTGATTCCCAGTGATCGGGCCGGGCCCCTTGCTTGGTGATCATACAAACCCCCATGTGTGGGAGCACGCTGCGAGGGCTAGTCATTGTGGCCCGAGCGCAGGACCATTTCGGGACCTGAAGGCTGATAGCCCCAGTGGGTGGATGCGCGATTTGGCTATTCAGAAGATAGGCGCCCCTGATCCTTAACCGCGTTGCCGGAATGCTGGAGCAAAGCGACCGCACTCCAGGCATCGGTTAGCTGACAATCCACCGACTGTCTCGGAGCGAGGACTTCAACGCCTACAACAACATCGCCAGGCCCGGCAGTGAGGCGGCCGACTATAGAGGTTGCTCTATTACGCTAAACTTTGTTCAGCAAAGATGTGACGGGGTGGTTAGACATGAGTTGGCTCGATAAAGCGGCAGCAGCATCCAAGTTGGCCGCGGAGCAAACGCGGAAGGCAGCCGCGAAGAGCCACGACTACATTGAAGGTAAGTACTCGGATGACGTGCGCTACGAGCGATTCAAGGACTCCACGGCGCTCTTGGCTAGGAGATCATCCTCGATCGCGAGCCAAGCCACGGGACTTGCGGATGACACTCTGACTGGTCTGGGCGAAACAGGTACCGGAAACGCCGTAGGTGAAAGCGCAAGATCACTAGCCGCTTGGGCCGGCGAGCTCCCTGTGGTGTCAGTCTTGGGAGACACGGTCCGGTCAAGGCACGGTGTGGACAGGTTGGCGCAAGCACTCGCTGATGACCCTACAAACCCTCGAAGCGCTCTGTACGTAGCAGAGGCGATGCACAAATGTGAAACAGACATGGCCGCGTACACGAGAATCCGGTCAGCGACGAGTCTCACCTTCGCTCTGCGTCGGAGCATCATCTCGTCAACCCTGGAGTTGGGTGATGACGAGTCTGATCCAGTAAAGATCAAACTTCTCAAGTCAGCATTCGTCCGGGCCCGAGCACGACTCGTGAAAGTCCCTCGTGACGCGGACGCACTCGATGTCACAGCGCGTGTATATCTGTTGACAGGTCGCCCCGAGGACGCAGCCACTATGGCCAAGATATGCGTAAGTGTTGATCCCCTATACGGCGGCGGTTGGGTCACTCTGGCTCGGGCGTACCTGGGCCTGTCCATGAACAAAAATGCGGTTCGAGCAGCAACGAAAGCTGTCGAACTGGGTTCGGGCTACGGCTACATCCTTCTTGCGTCTGCTGAGCTCCTCGAGAGCAAAGCCGGACCAATCGAATCCATCGAACGCTACGAGGCCACCAAAGCTCAGTGCCTGCCCGGTGACAGGGAGGCTTACGTGGGTTTCTCTGGGGAAGGTAGCCACATCTTTGAAGATATTCTCTCGAGACAATCCGGCAAAGTTGATCGCTTGACAAAACGAAGGAGCACCGATGCTTGATTTCGGGATTGATCTGCCAGATGCTGCATACGGCGATATTGATTCCGACGGCATCATGGATGGCAATGACTTCCACATTGATTCCGACTTTGATGGCACGGAAGACAGCTTCGATTCCTTCGTTGACTCCGATGGGGATTGGCTTGAGGACAGTCAAGACTTCATGGTGGACCGCGATGGGGACTGGATTGACGACCGCAGCGATCAAATGATCGATAGTGACGGTGACTTCGTCAAGGATGGGCTCCTAACAACGACTTCGGAAGACTGGTTCCTTGACACAGCACCTACCGAACCCATTTCACCGGTGGATCTCACTTCCGCACTAAATCAATTCAGCGTGCCGTCACCCTTCTAATCCCATCCAGCGCCCGGCTTCGTCAATCAAGAAACCTGCCGGCAGCTGCTCATCGACTGTGCGTCAGCGGCATCTCGGTTGCACCGATGCCGACATGGCAGAGGACGAGCCACCGGGCGACGGGACGAGTCGGACGACCGGCTGCCCTCTGTCGCCGTTCGCTCTAGGAACCGCCCGCAGCACCCGCTTCTTGACGTCGCATGAGTTTGCCGAGGTGCTTGCTTCCGAGGACTTCGGTGAGCTCCGCTTCGGTTCCGACGAGGACCGCGAGCTCGATAGCTCGACTGATGGCGGTGTAGAGCACGTCCTTCGGGTCCGCGTGATCGTGGAAACCATTCAGCGCGATCACCACAGCCGGTCGCTCAAGACCTTTGAATCCGGCAACAGTGCCGTAGAAGATGTCATCTGTTGCCCACAAGCCCTGCCAGTAAGCATCCTTGTCTGCGTCCTGGCGCAGGGCATGCTCACTGTGCCTGCTCTTCGTGGTCAACAACGCAACGTGCTCGGGCAACCATCCCTCACGATCAACGAGATCGGCCACGACATCATCGGCCGCGGGGATGATGTTGTCTGCGCCGGCGAGCACGATTCTTGTCGGTAAACCCTCCCCGCCACCGATCTCCATCTTCCGCTTACTCAGCGGGGCGAACGCTTCGACTACCCGTCGACCGTTACGCAAGTTGCTGTCCAGGTCGAAGACCGCAAAAGGTAGATCCGGTCGCCCACTTCGATCCTCGAACACCTGCTGACCGTCATCGCGGAAGATGGCCAGTCGATATCCCTGCGGATCCTTGACAGAGGCGAGGACGACATCCCACCAGCCATCGCTGAAGTCCTGGGCTTCGTCGACGATCACTGCATCGAACTTCTCCCCGGGCTGCATGCCATTTGCGACATCCACGTACTGGGGCGGTAGCTCATAGGTCCAATAGTCGGGATCTCCGGTTCGCACAGGGTCCGGCAGAACTCCCCAGTGGTAGCCCAAGGCGTGGAAGGTACCGATGAAGGTGGGTTGCTGCTTCCCGGATCGAGCCTCGAACATCTTCTTGACCATTTCGGCCACACCCTTGGTGTAAGTCAAGAAAGCAACGGATAGGCCAGCCTCGCCCCACTGTCGTGCCTGCTCCATCGCCAACCACGTCTTGCCTGAACCGGCTCCTCCCACTACCTCGATGAAGCGGTTGTTTCGCCAGACTTTGATCATCGTCGCTTGTTCGGCGCTCAGTTCCTCGATCGCGTCGAGTCTCTGCGCGACTCGTTGCTCCAGGGGAATCGGCTCGTCGCCTTGGGCTTGCAGGATGTCGATGACTTCCTGAACCCAATCGGTTGGAGGCAGAGACTTACCCGGTCGGCTCAGCAATATGTCGTAGATCCCGCGAGCGAGTTGACCCTCCTCGCCTCGAGCGAAAATCGTTTCCCTACTGCCCTCCGGGCCCATATCCACGCCAGAGGGGACGTCAGTGAAGGGAAAGCACAGAAACCAATCGCCCGGCAGGTTGCCCCACCGCCAATCTTCGTGCCGTTGTAGGAAGCGCCGCAGCGAGTGGAGCCCGCGTCTGGCCTGCCCGGCCGGATCGATCTCAGCGGGATCACCTTTCCCACTCGTCCACCATTTGCACTGTGCATAGGACACCCGGCCGCCTTTGGCCTCGACCACGGCTATGCCCGCATCGGGCATGAGGATCAACAAGTCGATTTCGACGTCCCCATGCTCCCAGTCATGGAATCGGACTCCGGAAATCAACGCGTCTTCAGCTCGCAGGTTCTTAAGCAGTGCCTTGCGGGCGACCTTTTCTGATTCAGGCTCTTGTTCGGCTGATATTCGAACGTAAGTTGCCATTTACTCCCCCATCCACGACACGGTCAGTGACGTAGGTCTGTCCCTGCGCACGGCATGGACATCGATGCGCTCGGTGATCGCTTCCTTCATGCTGTCGACATGGCTGATCAAGCCCACTAGTCGACCGTGGCTGCTCAGATGATTGAGCATGTTCATGACTTCATCGAGTTGGGCATTGTCGAGTGATCCGAATCCCTCGTCGATGAACAATGAGTCGATCCGAATGCCACCGGCGTTGGACTGGACTGCGTCGGAAAGTCCCAAGGCAAGGGCCAGCGAAGCACAAAAGGATTCGCCACCGCTCAGACTCCTGGCAGAGCGCACTTTGCCAGTGAGCGAATCCTTGACCGCAACACCCAACCCATGGAGTTTTCGACCGTCACCACCCGAATCGTCCTCACTGATCAGTGAATAACGACCATTGAGAAGTGACTCGAACCGCTTGTTGGCGAGCGCCATGACAAGATCGAACATTGTTCGCAGGATGTAGATGTGTAGTCCGTAATCGCTTCCCTTGCTGGGATTGAAGGCAGCCGAGAGCGTCTGCAAGTCACGATCGCTGGCCACCAGTTCGGCCCGCTCCCGGCACCGGGATTCGATCGTTTCGACGCGTCCGTCGAACTGCTGAAGAGTATTCTGAGTGTCGGCCGCCGCTCGCGCGGTTTCATCCCGGCTGGCTTTCGCCTGATCCCACGCGGTCTGCGCTGCCTGGATATCACCGAAGCCATCCCTAGCTGGGAATTCAGCCAGCGCGGCCTCGGCCTCCTCTGTGCGGGCCCCCCTCTCGGCCAGATCCTCAAGGGCCTTCGCGCGCTCTTGCATCGACGCCAGTAGACCTTGAACCGATTTCAAGCGCTCGTTAACGGACGAGAAGGATCCTTGCGCGATGCGCACTTCCTCCTTCAACTCATCGATCCTCGTGGTTTCCATATCCAGCGATTGCGCCTGGCGGGCTACCGCTTCACCCACCTCGCCGACGTCCAGAGAGATTCGCTCCTGTTCGCCACGCAGATCAGCGAGTACCTGATCGGCATCGCTAGCAGCCTTCGTCCGCGCCTTGAAGTCAGCCTCACGCTGCGACAACTCCTCCCGAATACGCGAATCTTCATCCGCCGTTACCGTGAGAACTTGTTGCAGTTCAGCGATCCGTGCATCTAGTTGCTCCAGGGAATTCGTGGCATCACGCAGGTCTTGGTGGGCTCGGGTGGAGGCATGTTGCAGTTCCTGAAAGTCCTCGAAAGTCACGGAGGCGCCATCGTGTTGAGCTGGACTCGGGTGCTCGGTCGACC
>Ga0209953_1000327_pt1 | contig 17807 bp, 15 predicted proteins | sample SalPonred_H2O_MG_FD_185713 | JGI IMG/M metagenome (GOLD analysis project Ga0209953, IMG submission 185713) | Salt pond water microbial communities from South San Francisco under conditions of wetland restoration - Salt Pond MetaG... | ecosystem: Environmental > Aquatic > Non-marine Saline and... | reverse complement strand
TTGGGACAACTCACTGCATGAACGAACACTCATCCGTTCGCCGATGTCACCCACTATGCGCCAAGCGCCGCGGCCACGGATGCCGATAAAGCCTTCTCCACTTTCGGGCGTGATGATGACTCCGACGACGGTCTGCCCCGCATCTGCGTCTTCGGCTGCCACCGAAACTCCCCACAGTGGAATGCGGTAGAGGTAGTTGACGGTCCCATCGAGAGGATCGACAACCCAGCGAATTCCGGTCGAACCCGCCTGATCGGCCCCTTCCTCACCGAGTAGCCCATCACCAGGGCGCTCACCTAGCAACCTTTCGTGCAGCAGGTGTTCAGCCGCCTTATCCATTGATGTCACCACATCGGTCGGCGTGCTTTTCGTCTCCACTTCCAGTTCCTGCGGACGCTGAGTGTGCAAGAAGGTGGCGGCTTCGCCGGCTGCCCGCCACGCCAAATCGGTGAGCGGATGCAAGGCAAGAATCTCCGCGAGCGTGCGAACTGAACTTGCCTGCGCGGTCATCTGTCTCCTTGGTGGGTTCCGGCTGGGAACCCGCTTATAGGGGTCACACACGTTAGCCTGCCGGCAGATGTCACAAGAATCGACGCCCGCACATTCGATGCCCCCCGCCAAAACGGGCTATCGGTATGCCCTGGCCCAGCCCGGGGTCGTTGCCTTCACAGCCACGGGAGCCCTCGCTCGTCTACCGGTTGCGATGGTGGCCCTGGCACTTGTCCTTCTCGTCAGTGAGACAACCGGGTCCTATGCCTTCGCCGGAGCGCTCAGTGCTGCGTTCGCGGTAACGGCAGCACTCGCCAGCATCATCACCAGTCGATGGGCGGATCGCTTCGGGCAAGTAATTGTCCTGCGAATCCTCGCGGTGCTGCATAGCTTGCTTCTGGTTCTCGCCACGTTGACCATCATCCGTTCAGCCCCAGACTTGTTGCAGGTAGCAGTCGTGATTGCTGCGGGAGCCACGTCGCCGGCGATCGGCTCGTACGTGCGTGCACGGTGGAGTCACGCATCACACATCAACGGGCAGTCGGCGCTTCTTCGTGTTGGCTTCGCATGGGAGAGCATCCTCGATGAGTTGATTTTTACGGTGGGCCCGCTCATCACCACCGCTCTCGCGTTTGGCGTCGGCTTCCCCGTCCCCCTTGTCATAGCGGCAGCAGCCGTCCTGGTTGGCGCCATGGGCTTGTCCTTGAGTAAGGCGTCCACACCTCCGCCTGCACTGCGGGAAGGCAAGCGAACGTCCGTACTGGCCGTGGTTCGCACTCGCGGGCTGTGGGTACTGATCACATCAGCACTCGGCTTGGGCACCCTGTTCGGCGCGCTCGATGTCGGAGCCGTCGCCTTCACCGGTGCACGCGGCAGCGGATCGACAGCTGGCGTGCTGCTCGCGTGCTTCGCCGCGGCGTCGATGATTGGTGGAATCGCCTACGGAGCCCGCGCTTGGCCGGGACGATTGCATCGCCACACTCAAGTGGCCGCGGCATTGCTCGCACTAGTGTGCGCAGGCTTCTGGTTCACCGATACGAACGCAGGCGCCATCCTCGTGGCAAGCGCCGCCGGGGCGCTGGTGGCTCCGACGCTGATCGGGGTCTTCTCACTCACGCAGCGACTCGTCAGCCCCGCCAACTTGACCGAAGGGCTCACGTGGACGAACTCAGGCTTAGCCGCCGGATTTGCCTTCGGGTCGGCCCTCGCCGGCATTGGCGTCGACGCTTTCGGCTCACGGGCTGGTTTGGCCCTGTGCTTCGGTGGAGCCTTCTTGAGTTCGTTGATGCTGTTCGCCGGGGATCGCAGTATCCGCAGTAGCGCGCAAGCACCGATCGAATCCGCCGCACCTGCCGCACCCATGTCCTGGAATGACGATTTGCTACCCGGTCCGCACCCTGGGGCTTAGCACGCCCAAACATAGGCATGCAACAACAGATACACGACACGGCAGGGCCGACAAACGGGCGCAGGTGGGTGTGCGACGGCGCCGAGGCGATAGCCTTAAGCACTGGTCTATGAAGGAGCAAGCCCTGCAACCGCTAAGCCCCCGGGAAATCCAAGCGCGCGTCCGTGCTGGCGCGTCGCCGGAGGTCGTGGCTGCAGAGACCGGGTGGCCCTTAGACAAGGTGACGCGCTACGCCGGCCCACTCCTCGGCGAGCGAGCCTATGTAGCCGAGCAAGCCGCTGCCGTGGAGATTTCGCGATCCCGAGGAGGGGCAACCCTGCATGAGTCAGTCTGTGTGAAATTAGACGTCGACCCCGACACCAACGCTGTGAGCTGGGACTCCCTGCGAAACCCCGAAGGTCGCTGGGTGGTGACCGCCTTCCATGACGGCTCCGCTATCGGGTCGTGGCTTTTCGAGGAAACAGGGCGATCGGTGCACCCGCAAGACGAAAGCGCCCGCGCATTGATGGGCGGCGGACCTGCAGTTGTCGCTGAATCAGCGTCTTCGACCACGTCGGACAAGCGCCAGCCTGCGGACGAGCCGACCACCACACCTGACGTAGCTGGAGAAGCACCTCAGGAACCGGCAGGTGAGGCGGTATCACGGCCCAGGTTGGTGTCGGTCACTTCCGATCCAACTGTGACGAGTACCGACCACTCCAAAACAGATGATGATCAGCCCGAGAAGGACAAAAACGCGGAATCATCTACAGCAGCCTTGTTCGACGAACCCGATGCAACCACCAAACGCGCTAAGCGATCAAAAGGTAAGCGTGGGCGAGCCAGCGTTCCCAGCTGGGACGAAATCCTCTTCGGAACCAGCAAGAACGAGGACTAGCCAATCGGCGCCACAGTTCACTTGGGGTCAAAGGGCAATGGTTCTCGGGACATGTGCTCGACACCCGCTCGCTTCGCTGTCAATCCGGCTCGGTAGTGGCGCCGGCACAGAACCTCATACGCCACGTAGTCACCTCCGCCGGCAACATCACCTACAAGCACCTGATCACCTTCTGTAGTCATCTCTCCACCAACGGTTCGGGCGTTGTGGATCGCACGCGCACCACACCAACACAAGGCCTCGACCTGTAACACCTGAACTCGATCTGCAAGTTCAACAAGCCGTGCCGAACCAGGAAATAGGCGCGTGCGAAAGTCGGTCATGATTCCGAATGCGAAGACATCGATCGCCAATTCGTCAACCACCCTGGCGAGTTGCTCTACCTGATCGGTTGTGTAGAACTGCGCCTCGTCACATATGACGTAGTCCACGCGAGTGCCCACACTTAATGTGTCGACAATGTGGCGCCGAAAATCAAAATCGTCCCCAACTTCGATTGCAGGCACTGACAGGCCTAGTCGACTCGACAGAACCGACTCCCCAGCACGATCAAGCCGCGTGAAGACGAGGCCGGCTCGACCGCGCGAAGCGTGGTTGTGGTCGGTCTGCAAGGCCAACGTGCTCTTGCCGCAGTCCATCGTCCCGGCGTAGAACACCAGTTCAGCCACGGCGGCATCGTGCCATATCAGCCGTCAACTGCCGCCTTGATGACCCGCAAGTATCAAGCCGGGAATCCGACGCTCCCGGTCGCTGTCTCCACCGTGCTGGCCCGGCAGGGCTGAAACGGACCCATCTATCCGCCGACTGGCGAGGCTGTATCCAGGTTGCGCAACCACCACGATGTCTCCAATGCGATCGGCTAGGGCAGGGTCTACCGGGCCAAACAAGCCGGCAGAGATCGCTGAGACGCGTGGGAAAACCCTGGCTCGCTCCCCCAGAACGTCTTGCCATCGATTACGTACACCCTCGTGTGCGTCATCCTCGACGTACACATGACGCATGCGAGGTTCACCAGCCAAGATGCGAACCCCCCAGCACAACGCCGGCTCGTCTTCCCACCAGATGCGCTGACCAGCGTCCACCATGCCGTGATCGGCCGTCACCACGAGCCTCCCGGTCGCCGGCAGCACCGAACGCAGTCCGCTTACCAACGTGTTGACCTGCACCGCTGCTTCCAGCCAGGGCGCTGTGCCCACCCCGTGTTCGTGCCCAGCACGATCCAGTGCAGGCCAGTAGACATACGCAACAAGCGGCACCTTGCGTCGCGCTGCATCGGCAATCGCCGATGCAGCGCGATCTATTCGCTCGGAGATGGACTCGGCTTGCACGTATTGGGCCCCCCGCAAAACGGCGCGTGTGAGACCAGATCTGGCATAAGCCGCGGGACCGATCGCTACCGAGTCGACCCCCGCGCTCGCAATGTTCTCGAAAACCGTCCGCTCAGGCTGCACCGAGACAGAGGGTGGATCGGAACCCCAATGCAGCGGGTTCAGCGTGCGCCCGTATTCAGGTAACAGGAACGAAGCCCCCACGATCCCGTGCTGCCCGCTCGGCAATCCCGTACCCAGGGACGCAAGGCCGGTGGAAGTTGTCGTCGGGAAGGCTGCGGAGATGCTGCCGCCGCTTGCATCCGTCAGCGCTTGGAACAGTTGAGGGTATTCCTCAATATCCGACGCACCGAGCCCATCGACAAGACAGACAATCACCACGTCCGCCAACCCGATCCCAAGACGGTCCACACAATGCGGAACTCCCACGGCCGCAGCTGCGGAAGGCAGCACATCCGACAGTGCGATGTTGGGACCAGCTGAGTCCATCAGGTATGGCGAGCAGCGGTTGCCTGGGAAAGCGCTCCGGCGAAGTTCAGCACCTGTCCGACAACGTCAGCTCCGTCGGCGGCCTCGGAGACACGCACGGAGAGGTCATCGTTACTTGCGGTCCCCGTATACCCGTGGTCTGCATCGCACGCCGGGTCCGTGCAGGCCGCAGGCTCGAGGTCGATCCGACTCACCGCACCCCAACCAATCGTCAAAACGACTTCGGCCGTGGGTCCGCCGGGTTGGTGTCGGGCTGGGTCGCTGACCACGCGAGTGACGACTACGGAGTCAACACGCTCGAGGCGCACTGCTTCGGTAGAGGCGCTCGCCAGCGGCGCTGCGGCACCTTCAGGAGCATGTTCGTCAACGTGGCCGACTATCAGTCTGGTTGGCGTGAGCACCAAGACGGTGACGTGTCGACGCAACTCGTCACGATCGAATGTGGCCTCGTGGTGAACGACGTAACTGCGGGGCTCCTCGCCACCTAGGGCGGTAGTGAGGGCCTCCGCCACCAACTCCGGGTAGTAGCCGCTGCGCTGGATGTCCTCACGCAATGCCGTTCCGGCCGTTCCACCGGCCGTTCCGCCGGCAGTTCCACCGATACCGCCAGAGGAGTGGTCGCCCATCCCCCCATCCTGCCAGGTACCAGTACTGTCCTGGTGTGACGACAGCTATCACCGTGCATCCAGAGGTGTCTGAAGCTGTCACAACCGGCAAACCAGTCGTTGCCCTGGAGTCGACGATCATCAGTCACGGACTGCCGCGACCGGAGAACCTACGGGTGGCTCAAGAAGTCGAAACGGTCGTCCGCTCACGCGGAGCCATACCGGCGACCATTGCGGTCTTGGACGGACAGATTCTCGTGGGCCTAGAGCCCGAACAATTGGCTGCCGTCGCGACTCGTGATGACATTCTCAAGGCGGGAGTTCGAGACCTTCCGATCGTGGCATCTCGCTCCGGTAGCGCTGCAACCACCGTTGCGGCAACAAGCGTCATCGCCCATGCGAGCGGGATTGACGTCTTTGCAACCGGAGGCCTCGGCGGTGTGCATCGACAAGCTCGTGACAGTTGGGATGAATCCGCCGACCTCACGACGTTGGCAGTTACCCCGGTCACGGTCGTGTGTTCGGGTGTGAAGTCGATTCTGGATGTTGGCGCCACCTTGGAGCGCATGGAGACCTTGAACATCGCCGTCCTGGGCTACCGGACGTCTAGATTTCCCGGCTTCTACCTGGTCGACTCCGGCCACGACGTCACCTGGAACGTGGATGACCCCTCAGAGGTCGCCGACATCATGCAGGCCCGTTCCGCGCTTGGCTTGAACGCAGCGTTGGTGGTCGCGAATCCGATCCCGGTGGACACCCAACTTGACCCTGATCTCCATGACACGACGTTGGCCGAAGGGCTGTCGATGGCACAGACACGCGGGATCCAGGGCAAAGACGTGACTCCCTTCCTGCTCGACCACTTTCACCGAGCAACTCACGGTGCCAGCCTGTCCGCGAATGCCGCGCTCATCGTCAACAACGCGGACCTCGCGGCCCGTATCGCCACAGCGCGGTCGCTGGCGGCTGATCGGTGACGCTCACTAAGGGCGTCGACATCGTCGTCGTCGGTGATGTGATGGTTGACCTGATCGCGACACTCCGCTCCCCCTTGATACCTGATGCCGACAACCCCGCTGACTTCGTGCAGACGCTAGGCGGCCAAGCCACCAACACCGCGGCCTGGCTCATGGCAGCAGGCGCACGGGCGTCTCTAGTCGGCGCTATCGGATCCGATAGCCATGGATCGTGGGTCACAGACCGCCTGCGTGATCAAGGCATCGAACATTCGCTCACGGTCGTTGACGCGCCTACTGGCCAATGCATCGTGGTGACCGAGCCCGGGGGCGCGCGAACCATGCTGCCGAACTCCGGTGCGAACGCGAAGATCGCATCGAGTCAAACCCAACAGCACGTGAGTGCGCTACTCGACGATGGAGCAATGCACCTGCACATCTCGGGATACGTGCCTTTGCATAACGCAAACTTCGCTCGAGAACTAGCGCTCAATGCTCGCGAACGAGGCGCCAGCAGCAGCATGGACACCCCGGCGGTATTCCCCGATTCTCTGTGGGCGGGCCCGGTCGAGGATTCCCGCGTGGATCCTTTGCCGCCTGTCGATATTTTGTTGGGTACGGCCCGGGAGTTGCCCCGCTGGTTGCGGCCATCAGGCGCCAACCACAGTGCTAGCCAAGCTGCCGGCCAAACCGACGGCCAAACCGCCCCGATACTGGCCGAGCGCATCGTCCACCTTCCGAACCGACCACCAACAGTGGTGATCAAGGCGGGAAGGCACGGCGCCTGGTTGATAACCGACCGGGTCGCGAAGATCGATCCCACCGCCGGCCGTGTGGTGGACACCACCGGCGCAGGTGATGCCTTTACCGCCGGTTTCCTGGCAGCCTGGACCTCGGGTCAATCCCCGGAAATTGCCGCGAAGCGGGCTAGCGTGCTTGCCGCCCGCGCTGTGGGCCAGCCGGGTGGACAGCCACTGATCGACGAAAGGCACCATGGCCACTCCTAAGGGATCCGAGCGGATCGTCGACATTGACGTCTCAGAAGAGATGCGTGGTTCGTTCCTGGAATACGCCTACTCGGTCATCTATTCGCGCGCACTCCCTGATGCGAGGGATGGCCTGAAGCCAGTTCAACGCCGCATCTTGTTTCAGATGGCGCAGATGGGACTTCGTCCCGATCGCGGGCATGTGAAGAGCGCTCGCGTGGTCGGGGAAGTCATGGGTCGCCTTCATCCCCATGGCGACTCTGCGATCTACGACGCCCTCGTCCGCCTCGCCCAACCTTTCACCATGCGCTTGCCGCTTGTTGACGGACACGGAAACTTTGGCAGCCTTGACGATGGACCGGCAGCGATGAGGTACACCGAGGCCCGGCTCGCACAACCAGCGCTCGATCTCACTGCTGGCTTGGATGAGGACGTTGTCGATTTCGTCGCCAATTACGACGGACGCGAACGCGAGCCAAGCGTGCTCCCGGCAGCCTTCCCGAACCTACTGGTGAACGGCGCCAGCGGTATCGCGGTCGGTATGGCAACAACGTTGGTGCCGCACAATCTCGCAGAAGTAGTCGCCGCCGCTCGACACTTGATCACCCACCCAAGCGCCAGCGTGGAAGACCTCATGGCATTCGTGCCCGGGCCGGATTTCCCTGCGGGAGGGCAAATCGCCGGCCTCGACGGCATCCGCGAGGCTTATCTCACCGGCCGTGGTTCCTTCCGGCTGCGCGCCACCAGCACCGTGGAGGCTGTCACTGCTCGGCGCAAGGGCATCGTGGTGACCTCTCTACCGGCCTCCGTGGGGCCGGAACGGGTCATCGAACGCATCAAGGATCTCGTCCAAGCTAAGAAGCTGCAAGGCATATCCGATGTGGTGGACCTCAGCGATGGCGACAGTGGACTGAACTTGGTAATTGAGATGAAGAGCGGCATCGCCCCAGAGCCATTACTGGAACAGTTGTACAAGCTCACTCCGATGGAGGAATCCATCACTGTGAACGCAGTCGCTCTCGTGGACGGTCAGCCACGGACACTCAACCTGCGAGAACTAGTTGAGCAGTTCGTGGAACATCGGTTCGACGTCGTGCGGCGCAGGAGCGCCTATCGCAAGGCTCGCGCCACCGAGCGCGCTCACTTGGTCCAAGGCCTGCTTATCGCCATCATTGACATCGACGAAGTCATCGAGTTGATCCGCGCCAGCGATAACGCCTCGGATGCTCGTGAACGCCTTATGAGTGTGTTTGACCTAAGTGAAGAGCAAGCGACTTACATTCTGGACATGCCGCTGCGTCGATTGACGAAGTTCTCCCGCATTGAGTTGGAAACAGAGGCAGACGAGCTCCGGTCACGTATCGCCGAACTGGACGAAATCCTGGGCGATGACTCCCGACTACGCGGCGTCGTGTCCGACGAGCTCGCCGAGCTCGCAGCCACCCACGGAACACCGCGGAGAACCACACTGCTGGAAGGCACTGTGCCGGTCGCCTCACGATCCATCCCAACCCTGGAAGTGCCGGACGAGCCGTGCGTCGTGCTGATGTCCAGCACTGGGTTGCTGGCCCGAACCAGCGCAGTGCAGGACACCGCGACATCCGCAACTCGCTCCCCGCATGACGTCATCACCTCCGCGAGCCTGGCAACAACACGTGGTCTCTGCGGGGCGATCACGTCCAAGGGCCGCATCGTGCCCTTCGACGTGGTGGACCTCCCGGCTATCCCGCCGGTCTCGGGTACGCCCACTGTGACGGCGGGCGCGCCGGTTGGCGCTTTCGTCACACTCGATGATGGAGAGGAAGTCATCGAGCTGACCCCCCTCGATAGCGGCTTCACGTTGACTCTCGGGACCCACCGGGGCGTGGTGAAGCGCCTTGTTGCTCCGGAAGCCCCCAGCCGTGGCCGGTCTGTTTCGATCATCTCGCTAGCCGAAGACGATCACGTGGTCGGCGCACGCTCGCTACCGGAGGCCATCGCCGAGAAGTCAACAGTCGTCTTCGTGACCTCGGAGGCGAACCTGTTGCGATTCCCTGCGAGCACCGTGCGTGTCCAAGGTGCCGGAGCAGGTGGCATGGCGGGCGTGAGCCTGCCCGCTGGGGCGTCAGTTGTGTTCTGTACAGCGATACCGGAGGCATCGCTAGACGTCGCGGTGTTGGCCTGCGTTGCCGGAGATTCCCGAGTGCTACCCGGTACCGAACTCGGTTCGGTGAAACTCACGCCAGTGTCGGCATACCCGGCGAAGGGACGAGGAACGAAGGGGGTTCGTTGCCAACGCTTCCGCTCGGGCGAGGACACCCTTACCTGTGCGTGGGCGGGGCCCGGGCCAGCGCGAGCAGCCAGTTCATCTGGAGCCCCTGTTGAGCTACCGGATCCCGATGAGCGACGAGATGCCACGGGTTCTTCCCCCAGTGCGCCCGTTGCAGCGATCGCGGGAACTTTGGGTCCGCTGGAGCCGGCGCACTCATGAGTCCACCAGCCTCCGGTACCCCGGTGGCCCTCAGCGATGCCTCCTGCTCGCGTAGGGCTTACCTGGAGGGAGAGCCACTCGCCGGAACGGCACCTCAGGCAAAAGGTTGGGTCGTCCTCGAAGAGCCCGGCCCCTGGGGGCGCGACGCACTCCGGGACTCAGCAATACCGGAAGCGGTGGCCGACTGGAGCGAGAAACTTCGATCACAGCACTCGATCCGCACCATTGCAGCCCGCCACCCCAGCCGACGGCGATTGGAACCTCAAGCACCTCGGAACATCTGGCTGGCCATCTGCCTCCCTGGACGCCAGCAATTGCGGCACCTGCAAGTCCAGGATCTTAAGGAAGTTTGCTCCTGGGATCTGTCGCCTTTGGCGACCGACGAGCTACCCGATATTGGCCGACCACTCGATCAACCGATTGAATTCATCTGCACCCACAGCGCGCGGGATACTTGTTGCGCTGTCCTCGGTCGACAAGCACTCGCGCGGACTGCGCGTGCCTGGGAATGTAGCCACCTCGGCGGCCACCGGTTTGCTGCCACATCCTTGATATTGCCCGAAGGAAACTGTTTTGGGCGTCTGGCACCCGATGATGACCGGGACACCAGCCACCTACGCGGGGCAACCCATCTCGCACCGGACCTCCAGGTGGCGGAAATTGCAGTTCGAATGCGCATGGACCTAGATCCCAGCGCCCCACTGCGAACTGCCCGCCACATAGCGACCGGCACTGCGGAGGTTCGAGACGCTGATGGCCACCGATGGATGGTTCGCTGTGAGCAACACACCACGTACCGGCCGGCTTCGTGCCAGGCCGAGCCAAGTGAAGCTCACTACTGGCGAGCAGTATCGGTCGAACCCTGGAAGGAGAATCTCTCACATGGCCATTGAGTCAGCGAACACCTCGATAACCCATCTGCCCAGCATCCAACTTCCCGATCTCATTGGGAGGCTGATTGATGTTGATGCGTTGTCGGTTGACCGACCGTCGGTAATTGTTTTCGCGTGCAACCACTGCCCATACGTGCAGTCCATTGAGTCGGCTCTTGGGAATATCGCTGCACAAAACCCCGATGTCGCATGGATTGCCATCTGCAGCAACGATGCGAACACCTACCCGGACGACGACATTCCTGGCTTACGTGAGCAAGCAGCACGCGCGAACTGGACCTTTCCCTATTTGGTTGACGCCGACCAGCAAATCGCCCGCACTTTCGGTGCGGTTTGCACACCCGATTTCTTCGTTTTCGATACGCAGGGCGACTTGACGTATCGCGGCGCCATGGACGACGCGCGCCCCAGACAACCCCAACCGGTTGACGGTGCACACCTTGCATCAGCGCTCGCGGCTGCGTGGCGAAATCAGCCCTTTGCGGGCGGTAAACCGGCGATGGGCTGCGGAATCAAGTGGCGCGAAGGGGCTCACTAGCCAATCGGAGCAATTCCGCCCGATCGTGCACGGTGACCCGCTCCTTACCCAAGACGTTGCCCCGCTCTTGCTCAGCACGGTCAACCGCGCGCCATCCCTGCACGCCAACAACCACTTTCCCTCTCGATTCCAGTTCGGAAACCAGGTCACGGTCCTCGTGGCCACCTGCCACGATCGCACCTGCCTGCGCGTCGTCCAATAGTGAAGCGACGGTCTGAACGGCACACTTCTTGTTCGTCCCGATGATTCCGGTCGGGCCGCGCTTGATCCAACCAGCCACGTATAAACCAACTACGGGCTGATCGCCCTCCAGCACCCGGCCGTCTTGATGCGGGATCACTCCTTGCGAATCGTCGAAAGGAATGCCTGGGAGTGGCCGGCCCCGATATCCGACGCTGCGCACGACCAGATCCACATCGATATGTTCCCGATGTCCGGTATCCACAAGGTCGCCATCGGCGTTGAATGCCGTGCGCTCAAGATCTAGCCCGGTCACTTTGTCACTCCCGGTGACGGCTGCTGGACGCGAGAAGAAATGGAACGTGATGTGCGAGTTAGCATCCGCACGAGGTGCACGGTCAGCCCACTCGGTGAGGACCTTCACGTTTCGAGCCGCCACCTTGTTATCGACCAATGCCGCAGCGCTGCTGTCGTCTAGTTCGAGATCAGCCGCAGAGATAACGACCTCGGCCTCCGCCAACTCACCGAGCTCCTTGAGCTCCTTCGTGGTGAAGGACGCCTGCGCGGGTCCGCGACGACCAACAAGATGCACGCTGGTCACCGGAGCAGACGCCAGGGCCTTCAAAACGTGCTCGGGCATGTCGGTGTGCGCCAGTTCTGCTGGCGACTTGCTGAGCACCCGGACCACGTCCACCGCTACGTTCCCTACCCCGATCACGGCTACCGAGCGAACCTGCTGGAGCAATTCGGCGAAGTCAGGACCGCGATAGTCGGGGTAGCCCGTGTACCAAGCCACGAAGTCGGTGGCCGCAACGCTGCCCGGGAGGTCTTCACCCTCGACCCCAAGGCGCCGGTCCGATGAGGCTCCGTAGGTGAGGATGACTGCGTCGTAGGCCTCACGTAGGTCTTCAACCGTGACGTCCTTACCCACTTCCACATTCCCCACGAAACGCACGCCGTCGCGATCCCACACCCGATCCAGGGTGTTGCGCACCGACCGGATACTCAAGTGATCGGGAGCAACGCCGTAACGGACAAGGCCAAAGGGAACCGGCAATCGGTCGAACACATCAACCGCAACCCCTTGATCGTTTAGGGCTTCAGCGGCATAAATTCCCGAGGGCCCAGACCCGACGACGGCCACTTTCATATTCACGTCGAAACAGTAGCGAGTTGCCCGGTGCGGACGTTATAGATCGCACCACCGACAACGAGATCGTCCCGCAGGTAGGGATAACTCCGGATTCGGATCACGTCCTCCCGCAGCGCCGCTTCCTGGTCAGCCACAGTGCGGATCTCGAGGGAGCGAGAGTCAATTCCGGACACCGCATAGATCGCCTGATGTATTGCAGGTTCATCGGCACTCGCCATTCGGCAGTCGGTATGTGGCATGACCAGCACGCGCCTTACGTCGAGAAGATGCGTAGCTAGTACCAAGGTTCGAAGGACGTCGTCGGTCACGCGCGCACCGGCGTTTCGGATGATTTTGGCATCACCAGCTTCCATCCCGGTGATCGCAAGTGGTGCAATTCGCGAGTCGATGCACGTCACAATCGCCAATCCGCGCGCAGCCTTGCCACCTGCACCTGTGTCGACGAAGTCTCCAGAGAAGGCGCTGTTCGCTTGGAGGACATCAGCAAACGCTTCGTTCGGGAACGCTGACGTGGTTGAGTCCAACATGAGGGGTCCTTTGCTTACGCGTCTATGCGCGCACGATCCAATTCTCGAGCGCCGGCGATGATGAATTCTTTGCGTGGGGCCACGAGCTCGCCCATGAGCAAATTGAAGACCTCACCAGAGGCCTCCCCGTCCGCGCTGGTGATCCGGCGAAGTGTCCTTTTGCCGGGATCCATAGTCGTCTCCCTCAACTGCCCGGCATCCATTTCTCCCAGACCTTTGTAGCGCTGGACCGGATCCTTCACCTTGCGGCCCTTGGCCTCGGCACGGCTAACGATGGCATGCATCTCGGCATCCGTGTAGGAGTACACGACCTCCGGACCTCCCTTACCGGTCGTCTCGATCCGATGCAGGGGAGGTACCGCCGCGTACACCTTTCCGGCTTCAATCAGTCCGGGAAGGTAGCGGTGGATGAGCGTCAACAACAGGCACCTGATGTGCGCTCCATCGACATCTGCGTCGGACATCAAGATCACCTTGTCGTATCGCACCTGCTCAATATCGAAGCTCTTTCCAGACCCAGCACCGATCACCTGGATGATGGCCGCGCACTCAGCGTTCTTGAGCATGTCGGAAAGACTGGCCTTCTGGACGTTGAGGATCTTGCCTCGAATCGGCAGAAGTGCCTGATAGTCAGCGTCGCGCGCCGTCTTGGCGGTCCCCAGGGCGCTATCGCCCTCGACAATGAACAACTCGGTGCCTTCGGATCCGGCACGCCGACAATCGACCAATTTGGCGGGCAACGATGATGTTTCCAGCGCGCTCTTGCGCCGCTGAGTGTCCCGGTGTGCCCTGGCCGCGAGTCGCGTCCGCATGGCGGCGGCCACCTTTTCCAACACGGCCTTGGCCGCTGCCTTCTCTCCACGTGGTGGCTTGGTGAACCAAGCGGTGAGTTCCTTCGAGACGACGTTGCCCACGATGCGAGAGACCGCCGGAGTACCGAGGATTTCTTTGGTCTGACCTTCAAACTGCGGCTCGGCCAATCGAACGGTTACCACCACAGTCAGACCCTCAAGGGCGTCCTCCTTCGTGACCGCCGACTCGGCGGACTTCAGGATCCGCGCCGCCTTGAGCTGCTCGTTGATGACCTTCACCAAGGCTCGCTCGAATCCTGCGACATGCGTCCCGCCAAGCGGGGTCGCGATCACGTTGACGAAAGAACGCATATGGGTTTCGTAGCCCTCATCCCACTGCAAAGCGATATCAACACCTAGGTCACGCTCGACTTCGCGGGAGTCCAAATGGCCCTTGTCGTCCAAAACCGGCACTGTCTCGTGAAAGTGCCCACTCCCCCGCAACTGGATGATCGAGCACACCGGAGTGCCTTGGCTGAGGTAGCCCACGTATTCCTGGAGACCTCCCTTGTGTTGCAGCACCTCCTCCCACAGGTCTTGCGGATCCCGTTCATCTCGAACGCTGATCTTTAAGCCGGGCACAAGAAATGTGGATTGCACCGCCCGCTCACGTAATGCATGTCGGTCGTACTCCGCGTCTTTCGTGAACACCTGCGGATCGGCCCACCAGCGAACGCGAGTACCCGTTCGAGTGCGAGGAGCCTTTCCCACGATTTCCAAACCACTCTTGCGCTGAAAGGTGGTTTCAGGCCCGGGTCCGTCAAAGATCCCGGGCACACCCCGTCGAAAGGACATTCCGTAGGTCTTACCGGATCGATCGACTTCGATATCCAGCCGCGCACTGAGTGCGTTGACCACCGATGCGCCCACTCCGTGCAGCCCGCCAGATGCCGCATAAGAACCACCGCCGAACTTGCCACCTGCGTGCAACTTCGTCAGGACCACCTCAACACCGGTGAGCTTGGTCTTTGGTTCTTTGTCCACTGGGATGCCACGGCCGTTGTCAGATACGAACACCGAGCCACCGGATTCGAGGACGATTTCGATATGCGAGCAATGCCCGGCCAGCGCCTCATCCACCGCGTTGTCAACGATTTCCCACAGACAATGCATCAACCCGCGAGTGTCGTTGCTGCCGATGTACATGCCCGGGCGCTTTCGGACAGCATCGAGGCCTTCAAGTACGGCAAGATCGCGCGCTGAGTAGGCCTCGCTCTTGCCCGCCTTCTTGGCGGGCGCATTGCTGCTAGGTCGCTTCCCGGTTGCCATCGGGCGAAGGCTAGTGCGCCCATTGGCGATAGCACGGTTCCGGCTCGCAGAACCACGACACTTGTGAAGGCCGGATAGCCCAAGATTTCGCCAGTGGCGAAGCAACCCGCGCCTATCGCGCTCCAGCGCCGGATTCATGTAAGACTACGAAGCCTCGGGGAATACGTCCCCGAACTAGCCAGGAGGTGCCATGACCACGACGCTTACGGCTCCCGAACTTAGTTCGATGGACCGCTGCGACCGCTGCGGTGCCCAGGCCTACGTACGCGTCGTCTTGACCGGGGGCACCGACCTCCAGTTTTGTGGCCATCACTGGTCCCGTCACGAAGACGCTTTGCGCCCCCAAGCCGAGCGCATCGTCGACGAAACGCACCGCCTCGCAGAAGCCCCCGCCTCGGCCGAGTAACGTCGCCCGGCTATTCGCCGGTGAACTTCGGGCTGCGGCGTTCGTGGAACGCGGTCAAGCCTTCTTCGTAATCGCGTGACGTCCACGCCCGAGTACGGAGCACCGCCAGCCGCTCGAAAGTGTCACTGGTCAGCATCCGAGCTTCGGTCAGCGCCGCCATCTCGGCTTTGATGGCCTGAACCGCTAACGGCGCGCGCGTGGCGATGCGTTCGGCCATCGCCATGGCACTGGCAAGCATTTCGTCCCGGTCTCCCACGAGACGGTTCACCACTCCGTATTGCGCGGCCTGCTCCGCGGTAATCGGATCGGCGGTGAAGAACATCTCCTTGGCCACGTGCAAAGGAAGGGCACTTACAAAATGTGAGACCCCTGCTGTGTTGTAGGGAATGCCCAGCCGAGTCGGGGTGATCGCCAAACTCGCAGTTCGCACTGCCACCACCAGATCACAGGTGAGCACGAGGTCGCACGCACCGCCCCAGACGGAGCCGTCCACCGCGGCAATGACAGGAAATGGGGCATCTCGCACCGCGCGCAGCGCCTCTTCCAAAGGATTGTCCCAGGTCAGCGGGTCGCGCTCCCCATGCGGAAGTTCGTTGATGTCGTGTCCGGCCGACCACACACCCGAAGCAGGAGTTGCCTGCACGATGACTGCGCGAATCCGCTCATCTGCAGCTGACTGAAGTTCGCCGACGAATTCCTCGAGCAGACTTGCACTCAGGGCGTTTCGTCGTTCCGGCTCGTCGAGCGTGAGCGTGCGGACGTGCGGCTGGTCCTGCCGCACGATGGACATCCGACTAGTCCAGGTAGTCGCGCAGCACCTGTGAGCGCGAGGGGTGACGCAACTTGGACATCGTCTTGGACTCTATTTGCCGAATGCGTTCTCGGGTGACGCCGTATACCTTGCCGATTTCATCGAGTGTCTTCGGCTGGCCGTCGGTTAGGCCAAAGCGCATCCGCACCACCCCAGCCTCACGGTCTGACAGCGTTTCCAACACGGACTCCAGTTGCTCTTGGAGGAGAGTGAAGGAGACCGCATCGCTAGGCACGATCGCTTCGGAGTCTTCGATGAGATCACCGAATTCGCTGTCGCCCTCTTCACCCAGTGGGGTATGCAGCGAAATTGGCTCGCGACCGTACTTTTGAACTTCGACAACCTTCTCAGGAGTCATGTCTAGCTCACGAGCAAGTTCTTCGGGCGTGGGTTCGCGGCCCAGATCCTGCAACATCTGACGTTGGACGCGTGCCAACTTGTTGATCACTTCCACCATGTGGACGGGGATTCGGATGGTGCGCGCCTGGTCGGCCATCGCGCGGGTGATTGCCTGCCGAATCCACCAGGTGGCGTAGGTGGAGAACTTGTATCCCTTGGTGTAGTCGAACTTCTCCACCGCGCGGATCAGACCCAGGTTGCCTTCTTGGATCAAATCCAAGAACAGCATCCCGCGCCCGGTGTATCGCTTGGCGAGCGAAACCACCAGTCGCAGGTTCGCCTCAAGCAAGTGGTTTTTGGCATTGCGGCCATCTCGGGCAATCCACTCCAGGTTCCCCCGAAGCTTCTTATCCATCTTGCCGCCTTCGGCCAATTTCTCCTCGGCGAAAAGCCCTGCCTCGATGCGCTTGGCCAGTTCGACCTCTTGCTCGGCGTTGAGCAAAGCGACCTTGCCGATCTGCTTCAGGTAGTCCTTGACCGGATCGGCTGTCGCGCCGGCAACGGTCACTGTTTGGACCGGCTCATCGGTGTCGTCCACATCCGAGAGCACAAACTCGGCACCGTCGGGGGTCTCTTCCTTCCCCTCGGTGGCTACCCCAGCGAGATCGACCTCTAGGTCGGCCTCGAGTTCAGCTTCGAGATCAGCCGCCTTCTTGAGATCGACTTCGGCGGTTTCTACGACCTCCACCAATCCGGCCTCGGTTTCCACAACCTCGACGACCTTGGTGGACTTCGATCCACCTTTGCTGTTCGCTGACTTCTGAGCGACCGCCTTTTTGGCTGGTGCGGCCTTCTTCGCTGGTGCGGCCTTCTTCGCTGGCGCAGCCTTCTTGGCCGGCGCAGCCTTCTTGGCCGGCGCAGCCTTCTTGGCCGGCGCAGCCTTCTTGGCCGGCGCGGCCTTCTTGGCCGGTGCGCTCTTCTTCGCAGGAGCCTTCTTGGCCGGCGCAGCCTTCTTGGCCGGCGCGGCCTTCTTGGCTGGCGCGGCCTTCTTGGCTGGCGCGGCCTTCTTGGCTGGCGCGCTCTTCTTCGCAGGAGCCTTCTTGGCCGGCGCAGCCTTCTTGGCCGGTGCGCTCTTCTTGGCGGCCTGCTTCTTGACTGGCTTCTTGGTGGGAGCGGCTGGCGACATGATCGGAAGGGGCACCTTTCGCTGGTTGAGCCACGAATAGAGCCCG
>Ga0209953_1000326_pt1 | contig 17838 bp, 16 predicted proteins | sample SalPonred_H2O_MG_FD_185713 | JGI IMG/M metagenome (GOLD analysis project Ga0209953, IMG submission 185713) | Salt pond water microbial communities from South San Francisco under conditions of wetland restoration - Salt Pond MetaG... | ecosystem: Environmental > Aquatic > Non-marine Saline and... | reverse complement strand
GCCGTACCGCAAGCTGAACCAAATCGTTTGCATCGCCCGACTCAGCGCTATCAACGCGTAACGTCACCACTCGATTGGTGAGATCAGGCAGGTCTCGCGCCACGAAATCATTCAGTGCTTCGACATCAATGTCTGACAACACCAGATTTGCACCAGACTGACCAAACAATTTAGCCACTTCGCGACCAATACCGCCATTGGCGCCTGTCAGGACAAGCGTGCGATCCCGAAAATCAAGTTTCATGTTCATCTGACCACTTAAATCAACATCACTATAGGTTGTTCAATCAGGCTACGGAATGTGGCTAACCACCGTGCACCCACGGCTCCATCGACTGCCCGGTGATCCACCGATAGCACCACGTCCATTACTTGTCCTGGTACGACATCTTGCCCTTCGATAACCGGAATTGTCTGCACCGCACCGACAGCAAGTATGCCTGCTTGAGGAGGATTCAAAATCGCATCAAAGTTGTCGACACCGAACATACCTAAATTACTGACACTGAATGTTCCACCCTGGAATTGGGTCGCCTGTAACCCTCCTTGCCGGGCAAGCTGCGCAAGCTCTCTAATCTCGGAACTAATTGCAATTAGTGTCTTGTTGGCCGCATCGAAAACGATTGGCGTCATCAAACCATTAGGGGTATCGACAGCAACTGAGATATCAACTTGGTCAAACTCGTGAATACCATCATCACGCCATGACACATTTAACTCGGGCACCTTAGCTAAGGATACAGCAGCTGCTCGAATGACAAAATCATTAATCGAAACCGGTGTTTGTAGCTGCTCATTAATTTGTTGGCGAGCAGCCAACAATGCCTTTACATTGCAACGTGCCCGTAGGTAGAAATGCGGCACTTCGGCCTTGCTTTGCGACAAACGCTTGGCGATCGTGCGTCGGGTTGGCGTTGGACTAATGACTCGAACGGCACGCTCTATGTGCTGGGCTGAGGTCACTACTGACTCAGTGCCTGGGCTCGGTTCATTGTTCAAATGATGGATCACATCATGTTTGGTCACACGTCCCCTTGGCCCACTACCTGCGACCTCACTCAAGTCGAGGTCGTGTTGTTTAGCCAATAAGCGAGCAGCAGGGCTCGAAAACCGTCTGCCATTAGTTCGCTCAAAAGCTTCAGGCTTCGGTGATGATGGATTCCGCTGCGGCACCACCTCACCCTCAAGGGCTTCGACTTCTGTTGACTCGGACGAAACGTCGACGTCGCCCGCTTGGTTTGCATAGACCTGAGACTCAGGTTGCGCCCCGTCCTCAAGGGTCTCGCCAGGTTGTAACAAGACCGCAATCGGCTCTCCAACCGGTACTTCCTGTCCGTTGGACACGAGCAGCTTTCCAACAATAGCTGAGTCGTTTACTGGCAGTTCCAAGACGGCTTTGTCAGTTTCAACGTCTGCAATGCTTTGCCCGGCTTCGATTTTTTCACCCTCGGACCGATTCCAACAAACCAAAGTAGCGTGGGTAGCGTTGGCTGCTACTTCGGGCATTCTCAGTACATATGGCATGGTTTTTTACCCTATTCCCTTTTCCTGAAGCATGCGCTTAAGCCCGACAACAACCTCCTCGGTCCGAGCGCAAGCTGCCCGCTCTAACACCTTGGAAATACTTGGCGAGGCTTCCCCGCCAGTTACGCGCAATACCGGCGCATCAAGCCAATCAAAGTAGCGACGTTGTATCTCATCGGAAAGCCAACCTCCATACGAAGTCCCCAATGATCCTTGCTCGACAATCACAACCGCATTGGTCTTCATGATGCTCTGCCCGACCGTATCCCAGTCCAGACTTGCTCGATCGAGCCAGCGAAGATCTATAACCTCTGCGTCGATACCGCAAGATTCAACGGCCTCCAGGCTGTGCTGCACCATGGACAAATAAGTCAGCACAGTGACAACTGCGCCCTCGCGCCGAATCGCCGCAGCGGCTGGCGGCAGCACAAAGTCCATGTCATTTTCTGGGACCAGCCCTGTCGTGTTGTACAGATCAATGTGCTCGATCACCAAAACAGGATCTTGGCAAGCTAAAGCCGCATTCATGAGCCCGATGTAGTCGTAGGGTGTGGAAGGCGCAACAATGCGCCAGCCTGGGCTAGTTGCAAATATGCCTGCTGGATCCATTAGATGCTGTGACCCATAGCCCGAACCCATCGCCACCTTTGTTCGCAGCACGAGCGGCACCGCATTATCGCCACCAAACATGTGTCTGGCTTTGCCAATCTGGTTAAACACCTGATCACCGGCAACCCACATAAAGTCGGGATACATAAACTCAACCACCGGGCGATACCGGCCATCGAGTGCCATGCCGCCACCAAGCCCAACAAACGCAGCCTCACTGATTGGCGTGCCAAGCACGCGATCTGGAAATAACTCCTTCAAACCTCGTGTCGCGCCGTTGGTGCCGCCTTTCAATCGATGGATATCCTCTCCCAAGGTCATGATGCGCTCGTCTTGCTTCATGCGATGGGCCATGACATCAGCGACCACATCGATCATCTTTCGATCCACCATCACGTGACCTGCATGACCATCAGGGGCTTTAGGCAATTGCTGCAATTCGCTCAAATCACCACGAATCCCAACATCCCTGAAGTCCGTGCTTGGCCAAAGTTCAGGTCGAATACGAAATTTACCCTCGTTGTCTGGATCGCCCTCCAAAAGCTCTGCCGTAACATCTCGCATAAGCGACTGAATGTGTTCACGCAGGCTGTCGGCGCTAGCTTTGGTGATCAGTTTACGAACTATCATTTTTGTGGTCACAAGCTCTATCGGGTCACGCTCGCGCCACTGCGCCTCTTCTTCTTTGCTTCTATATCCAAAAGCACTGCCTGCAAAAGGCCCGTTTTGATGAAAATAACGATATACGCTCGCCTCAATGATGGTTGGCCCTTTGCCAGCACGCATATGAGCTAAAGCAGCCTGCATAGCCAGATGTACAGCCAACGGATCCATGCCATCGACAGACCAGCTCGGTATGTTGAATGCTTGTCCTCGCGCACCTAACCTAGGCTCAGCCGTGACTTCATCGACATGCGTGGAAACAGCATATTGGTTGTTCTCGATAAAAAAACATAATGGCAACTGCCAGGCTGCCGCTAGATTCATTGTCTCAAGCACAGGACCAATGTTGACAGCACCATCGCCGAAATACGTGACGGTGACACAATCTGACTTGCTGTATTTGTTCGCCCAAGCCGAGCCAGCAGCCAGTGGCACGCCACCGCCAACGATAGCGTTGGTCCCAATGGCACCTGCTTGCAACCACTGCAAGTGCATAGATCCGCCGCGCCCTTTGCAAAAGCCCTGCGACAAGCCCAGTATCTCAGCTAGGGTGCGCTTAAGCATTTCACGTACACCCGGCGACAATGGTTCTCTGGGGTTTAACTCACCAGAGGTCAAATGCATCAGGGCTTTGGCAACGAACTGGTGATGCCCGCGGTGCGATCCATTAACTTGGTCTTCAGAGAACAGCCCAACAATAGATCCAGCCGCACCCCCTTCTTGACCGATACTCGAGTGTGCCGGGCCATGCACCAAACCTTTTGCTGCTAAGTCCAGCACCGTTTCCTCAAACACACGGATTACTTGCATGCAAACCAGAAGCGTCCCGAGCCGATCACCACCGATTAATTTCCAATCTTTCGCCGTCGGCACAAGTTCAACCCAAGGCGCATCCGACCGCAATGATTTAATAGTAGGCGTCATGCAATGCTCTCCAATTCGCAATTAAGACATTGTCGTAATCAATCCGCTTTCCGCTGAGTTACGGCTTTAGGTCTGTTTGTCGGAAATCCGCCACTGATCACCGTAGCACCATGGCGTGCCCCACAGTAACCTGTGAGCCTACATAAACTAGGCTTGGCGTCAACTCTAAATATGCTGCAGTGTCACTAGACGAATCAACCCTGACAGGGGCAATCCCAACCTGCGGCATGAGTGTCCTATCTTTGGATTCGCAATCCCAACCTGCGGCATGAGTGTCCTATCTTTGGATTCTCGCCGTAAGCTTGCCTCGATCTATCAATGACGAAAATCAAAGTAGACCGAACCGATTATCAACTCAAACTAGCAAAGCGATCACTCAATACAGGCAGTGCGCTATTCATTTGTTTAACCTATTTCCCAAGTCGACTGCACGACTGTTTAGCGAAAGAAAGCGTTCCAAATTCGAAAAGACTGACAGAGCTTCATTTGCTACGATCAAAAAAAATACAAGATGTTTAGGAGACAAACATGGAATCACCACTAGCTAGCGCAGAGGGGTCCGATGCGTCTTTGACGGCAATTTATCGGCGCATGATGCTGATCCGAAAAATGGAAGAGCGCCTTGGAGAAATCCAAAAAACAGGGGCACTGCCTGGACCGGTTCACCTATATATCGGCCAAGAAGCCGTTGCCGCAGGCTTTTGTGCGCACTTAACGGATCGGGACTGGATCGCTAGCACCCACCGCGGGCATGGACACTTTTTAGCCAAGGGTGGTGACCCCAAACTGATGGCCGCAGAACTCTACGGACGGGTGGGCGGCATATGCAAAGGTAAAGGCGGCTCGATGCACGTGGCTGACTTTAGCAAAGGAATCATTGGTGCCAACGGCATTGTGGGTGGCGGTATCAGTTTGACCACCGGTGCCGCGTTGGCAGCGCAACTAGACGGACAAGGCGACGTGGCAGTCGCATTTTTCGGGGATGGCGCAGCGAACCAGGGCGTTATGAGTGAGGCACTGAATCTTGGTGCGCTTTGGCAACTGCCCCTCATTCTAGTTTGCGAAAACAATGGTTTTAGCGAGTTTTCGCCCACTGACACAGTGACTGCTGGTTCGATAGCTGAACGTGCGCAACCATATGGCGTGCCTTCACTTCAAATCGATGGCAATGACATCAAAGCAGTGCTTCAAGCCGCTGACGAGGCTATAAGTCGGGCACGCGCTGGCAATGGCCCAACCCTAATTGAAGCCCGTACCTATCGGCTGCGAGGGCACGTTGAATATGAAGTGACATTTCTTTCCAAGGGATACCGCGAGCAAGCCGAGGTAGACCTCTGGATTGGACGCGACCCCATTACCCGCACGCAAGGTTATCTGGTCGAACAAGGCATCACACCAGCTGAAATCGAATCCATTGAAACCGAAATCATTGCTGAGGTAGACGCTGCATTCGAGTTTGCAGAGAACAGTGCTTGGCCCGATACGTCAGCTGCGCTTGAAGATATTTTTGCCTAACAGGGGACGATATTATGGCTCGCAAAAGAATGATCCAGGCGATCAATGAGGCGCTTTTTGAAGAAATGGAACGTGATCGAAAAGTCATCCTCTTCGGCGAAGATGTGGAAATCAGTTTATTTGGCGATACAAAAGGTTTGCTAGACCGTTTTGGTCCGGCACAGATTAGAAACACACCGATTTCCGAAACCGTAATGACGGGAGCAGCAGTTGGCGCTGCCGCCGCTGGCTATCGTCCGGTCTGTCATCTCATGTATGGCAATTTCATGTATACCGGCATGGACTCGATCGCCAATCAGGCAGCAAAACTGCGTTACATGACCGGCGGTCAGATCAAATTGCCGATTGTTTATTTAGCTGTGGTGGGTGGTGGTCGGTCAGCAGGTGCTCAACACTCAGATGTACTACACCCCTTGTTCATGAACTTAGGCGGCGTCAAAGTCATTGCAGCCTCTACACCAGCTGATGCAAAGGGGTTACTTAAAGCCGCCATACGAGATGACAACCCAGTTATCTTTTTTCAAACAGCTGGTCGGGGTGGTGATGCTGGTGATGTGCCTGGGGGTGACTTCACACTACCCATCGGCATTGGTGATATCAAGCAAGAAGGAACAGATGTGTCAATTATTGCAATTGGCAGTATGGTCCGACTAGCAATGCAGGCCGCGCAAGAACTTCAAGCGCAAGGCATATCAGCTGAAGTGGTTGACCCGCGTTCACTGGTGCCACTTGATGAGGGACTAATATTAAAGTCAGTAGCCAAGACAGGCCGTGCGATCGTAGTGGATGAAGCACGCCTGACCTGTAGCGCAGCCAGTGAAATTGCCGCGATTATTGCTGAAAAAGGCTTTGCTTCGCTCACCGCACCGGTGCGTCGCGTTGCAGTACCTGATGTGGGCATGCCCTACTCCCCTGTGCTTGAGAAAGTTTGTTTACCGCAAGTCACCGACATTGTGCGGGTTGCCAATGAAGTATGTGGAAAAAAGGTGGCCTCATGAAAGTAACTCTCAAAATGCCACGTCTTAGCATGAACATGGAAGAAGGCACTGTGGTCGGATGGCGAAAACAAGTCGGTGAGAGCTTCAACAAGGGCGAGCCGCTTTATGACATTGAAACAGAAAAGGTGACGTCTGAATTTGAGGCTCCTTGCGATGGTATTTTGCTGCAAATACTCGCTGACAACGAGGCTAATGTCACAGTTGGTGGTGACGTCTGTGTAATTGATAAGACGGACTAATATCGTTGCAGTGCGGGCAAATACCAGCTTGCTCGAATTCCTACTAAAACGATAGATTGACCGAGTGATCGCAAACACGGGGAAAATCAGTGAATCGACAAACAAGCTTAGGGGTGCCTATGGGTGGTATCTGTCAGGTCGCCTATGTTGTGGAGAACTTGCAGCAGGCGATGAAAGACTTTGGTGCCAAGTTCAATATCGGTCCCTGGTACTACGCCGACGCCTACAAATTAGATACAGCAAAGTATCGCGGCCAGCCTACCAACATGAAGATGAATCTGGCACTCGGGTTTTCGGGAAACATGTGTTTTGAGCTGATTCAACCCGCTGACACGGAACCATCAGTTTATTGGGACATCATCAATAAACGAGGATACGGCTTCCATCACTTGGGCATGGCCACGCAGCGCTTCGAAGAAGATGTGGAACGCTACCTTCAGATGGGTTACGAACTGGCCTTTGAAGGTAGCACGCCCCGCGGCATACGTTTTGCATATTTCGACACGACCACTGACATGCCGGGCATGCTTGAACTTATCGAAATCAATGATATGCAAGACCAATTCCTTTCGCTGATACAAAAAGCATCTCAGCATTGGGATGGAAGTGAACCTGCACGCGACATTAAACAGATCACGACACAACTGAAGTGAACTAAAAAAGACGGACAACAAACAGGAGACAACCCATCATGAAAAAAGCATTCGAGCTGAAAAAAGCCAGTCAGTTAATCAGCGGATTTATTGGAGCTGCGCTTCTTTGTACTGGTGTTGCTGCCAACGCACAGCTACTGCAAGTTGCAACGGTATTCTCGGAAACCGATTTCTCCTCTCAAATTCTCAAACAGTGGACGACTGGTGTGACCGAGAAAACTGATGGACGCATCAAGTTTCGTACTCACTGGGCTGGCAGTTTAGTGGGCAATAAGATGCTCGACGGCATGAATGATGGTGTAGTTGACGTTGCGTTGTCCTTTACGCCCTACGTGTCTGGAGAGATTATTGATCTGGCACCGCTAGATGTGCCGTTTAGTTTCCCACTAGACTCTAAAGGACTAGCAAATTTCAACAAAGAAGCGTTACCTATTCTAGATGCCATCTACGAAAAACGGGGCTCGCGCGTGGTGTCAGCCCCCCCGGTGCTGTTGCCTGACCCAGTCACCTGCTCCGACAGATTTGTCAGCGATGCCGACAAATGGCAGGGCGTCAAAATCCGTACAGCAGGGCGTTGGCAAGCCGAGACCATCAAACGCTGGGGCGGCAGTCCCGTGGTGCTTGCTGCCTCTGACCTTTATACCGGGTTAAAACTTGGCACGATTGATTGCGCACTTATGGTGTATAACGGCGTGCTGTCACTAAAGCTCTACGAACCAGCCAAATACGTCACCCGGGTTGATCACTCGATTGCATTTGGCACCATTAATGTTGCAAATACAACGTGGGATCGTCTGACGGAAGCTGACCGTAAAATCATGCTCGAAGTAGGCCAACAAGCCATGGACTGGGGTATTGCTGAATATGCAAAAACTTACGTCAGCACCATGGACAAGCTCGTTGAAGCTGGCGCTGAAATGTGCGTACCCAAGCAGGCCGAGTTTGACCGACTCGTTGCGGCGGCCAATGATGTGTTCAAGGTCGAAATTGAACCCAATGTCACCTCTGATGGCGAGCAATTGATCGAGTTAATCAATCGCTATCGTGACCAGGTAGTGGTGCTCCCAACGGCTGGCCCAATTAAAGAGTGCCCATAAAATGGGTATTGTAGATAAGCGCCTGATATTGGTAACAGGCGGAGGCCGCGGCATTGGAGCTGATGTCGTTGAACGCATCGCGCGCCGCGGTTTTCCGGTTTGCTTCAGTTACATTTCCCGAGAACAAGAAGCGAACAACTTGGTCGACCGATTAATCGCGCAAGGGCATCGTGTTGCCTGCTTGAGGTCTGATGTGGGAGAACCCGCTGACATAGACCGATTGTTTAAGTTCGCCCAAGACAAATTCGGTACCTTGGGTGGCCTAGTCAACAACGCGGGCTATGTCGGTCAGGTCGGACGCAAAGTAGCTAACGTTGATCATGAGACTTTGAAAAAAACTTTTGATGTAAACGTCATTGGACCTTTCCTATGTGCACAACACGCTCTTGAACAGCTCTCGACTGATCAGGGCGGTGCAGGTGGGCGCATTGTCAATGTATCCTCTATCGCGGCACGCACGGGTAGCCCCAACGATTGGGTCGACTATGCGGCTTCCAAAGCCGCACTCGATACCTTTACGTTAGGCCTTGCTAGGGAGGTCGCAAAGCAAGCGATACAAGTCATTGGCGTAGCACCGGGGGGCGTGGCAACCGAGTTACATGCGCAAGCTGGCGGCCCGGAACGGGTCGAGCGTTTCTCGCAGGTGACACCAATTGGGCGTGCCGCCGAGGCTGCCGAAATTGCGGAGGTCGTGGTCTGGGCGTTACTAGATGCCCCAGACTACCTTACAGGTACAACCGTGGATGTCGCGGGTGGATTATGAAAGGCGCTGCGAGGCTGTTTGTTTTTGCCCATACAGTTGCTAGCAGAATCAATAACTTTATGGCGTCTATCGCTGGCTGGCTAGTTCTTGCCATCACGGTGATAAGTTGCTATGGCGTCTTTACCCGCTATGTGCTTGAGGATCCAGATACTTGGTCCTTCTCAGTATCAGCTTATTTACTTTGTTTTGTTATTTTTTTTGCGCTAAGCAGCGCGCTGCAGCAAGGCGTACATGTTCGTGTCGATATTCTGAAAGAGCTATTTCCGGGGCGGATCGCGCGCTATGCCCGGATCGTCTCAGATTTGGCGTGTCTGGTTTTTTTATGGGTCTTTTTTAATCAAACATGGAAGGTTTTTTATGACTCGCTATCGCGTGGCCGTATAGATGAAACGACGCTGGCCTGGCCGATTGCCGCGATTCAATGGGCGATGCCATTGGGCGTGGCGCTTACTTTGGTAACACAAGCAATCATGTTGCTTGGTCGTTTCGTGGACTCATCAGAAGAAGCGCAGGCATGATCTCAGGCGACTATCGGTTTCTGGCTCAAGACCGAGTGACCTTTGGTGTACCAGCAGCTCTGGCCGTTGCGGATAGCGTTACTCGGCTTGGCAAACACCGAGTCTTGATCGTAACAAGCAAGACACTGAATCGGGGTACCGATGTTGTCGATGCCATTGCCAAACAACTTGGTAACACATGTGTGGGTGTCTATGACGAGTGCGTCACTGGCATTCCACGTGAATCAATTTTAAGGTTACTAAAAGCCGCCCGCGAACTGGATCCCGACCTGATTGTCACGGTAGGGGGTGGTACAGCAATGGACAGTGTAAAAATCATGCTCGTTATGCTTGCGCACAACGTGACAAGTATCGATGAGTTTAGTAATTACCACATTCGGGTCGATGAAAACGGCAATCGTATTGTGCCCACTGTGCAAGACCCGCCACTGCGACAAATCATCGTGCCAACAACCTTCTCGGCCGCTGAGTTCTCTTGTCTTGGTGGCGCCACGGATCCCTCTCGGCAAGTGCGTGATATTTACACTGGTCGTCATATCGGCGGCCAGGAAGTTGTTCTGGATCCTGCCATGACCAGACACACACCCGACTGGTTATGGCTCTCAACAGGCATTCGAGCCGTTGATCACGCCGTAGAGACGGTTTGCTCGCGCAAACCCCAGCCATTTACCGATGCGACATGTCTTCACGCACTTGACATGCTGTCGAGCGCTTTAGTCCGGTCAGCCGAGGATCCGCAAGACCTAGATGCCCGTCAGGCTTGCCAACTAGGTGCGTGGCTAGCCTCTACCGGTCTGGGCCGCATCGAGTGGGGTGCCAGTCATGGTGTCGGTCATCAGCTTGGGGCAGTCGCAGCCATACCCCACGGCCACACATCGTGCGTTATGTTGCCGAGCGTGCTGCGGTGGAACCAATCGGTTAATGCGAACCAGCAGACGAAAGTTGCGCGCGCCATGGGTCGCTCGGATGGCGACGCCGCCCAAGCAGTCGGTGATCTGATTGCCAATGTCAATCAACCTGGCACGTTACGCGCGGTAGGCGTCAAGCGTGAACACTTTAAGGCCACCGCCAACGGTGCAATGCAAAATTTCATGGTGCGCAGCAATCCGCGCAGCATTGAATCTCCCGAGCAAGTGCTCGAAATTCTTGATTTAGCTTGGTAGGGGCAACGATGGACTGGGTTGGACTGACCTTCACATTATTTAGCATCTTGATCGTTTTGTTGATCATCGGCATCCCGGTCGCTTTTGCCATGGGGATGACCGCCGCCATAATGGTCGTCTCATTTTTAAGTCCCAATATGTTGATTCAGATGGCGCGTGTCAGTTTCTCCGTGTCAAGCAATTACCTATTCCTCGTGGCTCCTTTGTTTGTGCTGATGGCTGCGCTGGTTTCGCACTCAGACATTGCGGAAAAATCGTTCCGAGCAGCCACAAAATGGTTTAGCTGGATGCCCGGCTCACTGCCGGCTAGTACTGTGGTTGCCTGCACCGCATTCTCCGCCATTTCAGGTTCAAGTCCAGCCACGGCTGCAGCCATCGGTTACGCGGCCGTCCCGGAAATACGGAAAGCGGGTCATTCCAAACGCTTGGCTGTCGGCGTGGTTGCTGCTGGTGGCACGCTTGGTATTTTGATTCCACCTAGTGTGGTCTTGGTCATCTATGGCATTCTGACTGAAACTTCCATTGGCTCACTATTTATAGCGGGTGTTTTACCTGGCCTGCTACTGGCTTCGCTGATGGTGCTGTACTCGGTAATCTACAGCATACGCGAGGGAACAGCGAAACCTTTTGAAGTCAAGCCGACTTGGGGAGAAAGATTTGGCTCGCTACAAGGCGTTTGGCCAATCTTGATGCTCTTTATTATTGTGATGGGCGCCATTTACACGGGCATTGCCACCACCACAGAAGCGGCAGCGCTTGGTGCAGCCGGTGCCCTTTTGCTGACCATCCACCGCGTGGACATGCGGCACAAAGGCCTAAACCGAGTCCTCATCAAAACCGCTCAAACCACTACCATGCTGATGTTGCTCATCATCTTTGGCAGCTTCTTTGGCTTTGTCGTGTCACGGCTAGGCATTGCCCATGGCATGGTTGAAGCCGTTTTATCGGCGGGCCTCGATCCTTGGTTGATCTTAGCGCTTTACCTAGCGGGATTACTGCTGCTTGGATGCGTGATGGATCCTGCATCCATGATGGTGATCACCCTACCGTTAGCATTTCCTGTTCTTCAACAGCTTGGATTCGATCCCATTTGGCTTGGCGTGCTTGTAACGATTACCGTTGAGATAGGCATGATTACACCACCGGTCGGACTGAATTTATTTGTTCTCAAAGGGATCGTCCCTAAAGACATCACCATGACTGACATCATGCTTGGTGCCGCCCCTTTTGTGCTGATCATGTTGCTAGGTCTTTTAATCATCATTTTCTTTCCACCTATTGCAACTTACCTTCCGAGCCTGATGAGTAAATAGCAAGCACTGAGAGTTTACGAAAAACTGAAACGACGCTAACGGAGAAGCTAGAGCCCTGCCTTTTGTGGGGCGCAATTGATACCAAAACGCACAGATGGTTTGGGCAGCTGGATGGATGAGTTCCAAATTCGAAAAGTTCATCAGTTCTGTGTTTGCTAGCATCGATTGGTGAGGCATTTTCAAAGAGTTAAGACAGTTGCAAAGAAACCTGTTAACCCGATCAGAATTCATGCATATCTAGAAAAAGTTGACAGTATCTTTGTACGTGACTAAGGAGGTGTTGATGACTAAACACACAAGCTTTGGCCAGCCATACGGTGGCATTTGCCAAGTAGCCTATGTCACTGAAGACTTGCATCAAGGAATGCAAGACTTCTCTGAAAAGTTCAACATGGGCCCATGGTTCTATACGGACGAATACACACTACATGAAGCCAAGTACCGAGGTGAACCCACCGACATGAAAATGGGGCTAGCACTCACCTTCTCAGGCAACATGTGTTTCGAATTAATCGCGCCTGACGAAAAACCCTCAGTCTATCGAGATGTGATTGATACGAAAGGATACGGCTACCACCATCTGGGCTGGGCAACCATCGACTTCGATGCTGATCTGAAGCGGTTTCAAGACATGGGCTACGAGGTGGCATTTGAGGGAACTACCCCGCGCGGTATTCGAATTGCATACATGGACACCACAATCAACATGCCAGGCATGATCGAACTAATCGAATTCAATGAAACACAAAACAGATTCCTCAAACTGGTACAGGACGCCAGCATTGGGTGGGATGGACAGGACCCGATAAGAAAGATAGAAACGATTATGCAGACTCTCTAGTCACAGGCTCCAAACGAAGGGCCAACATATAGATAGGAAGACCCCTAGTAACTACCCGAATGTTTTTCAGAGATTCTTCGTAAGATACTCGAATTCAGAGATGTGATTTTGCAGTGCATTGTGTTTTATTTAAGAAACTGTTAGAAATTTTAAACAACACTAACCATTTCGCCTTACCTACACAAGCGTCGGCTAATTGATTGGTTTTGATTTCCACTGAGCACTTCCCGATAAGGAGACAGGTATGACCAACTCTAAAAACAAAACCCAAAATGTAACAACAGCACAAGGTGTTTCACGTAGAAGCTTCATGACCGCTGCAGCCGGCGGTGCGTTAGCCGCTACCGCTGCGCCTGTGTTTGCCCAAGGCAAACCGCAGTATCGACTGCGCCTGCAATCATTTCTTGGCCCAGGCTGGGATGAGTGGTCAACACTCGTACCCCGTTTTTGCGATCGCGTCAAAGCGATGTCTGATGGTCGAGTGGAGATTACGCCTTTCCCGCCAGGGTCTTTGGTACCGACTTTCGAGATGCTCGATGCAGTTGGTCGCGGCGTAATCGATATGGGCTATGGGGCTCAGATCTATTGGCGTGGCAAGTTCCCCTTCACGCAATGGAGTTGGGGTATGCCGTTTATGTTTAACACGGTCGATGAGTATGAAATCCTGTGGTGGGAATCGGGCATGACTGAGCTGGTACGCGAAAACTTCGCAACCGCTGGCGTTCAGTTCCTAGGCCCAATTTATTCAGATGAGTGGGGCAGCACAATCTCTCGCCGTCCGATTCGTACCTTGGCTGACTTCCAAGGTCTAAAAATCCGGTCTGGCGGGATGGGGGCGGAGCTGTGGAAGCAATTTGGCGCCTCGATCGTCATGCTGCCTGGTGAAGAACTTTACACAGGGCTATCGACCGGCGTGATTGATGCAGCGAACTGGGGATCCCCATACGGTAATGTCGCTACCAAGTTGCAAGAGGTATGTAAGTTCTACACCGGCCCATCAATTCTGTCATCGGACGCAGAAGACATGTTCATGAGCAAGGCCGTCTACGACAAGATGCCGTCGGATGTCCAAGAGATCATGGTGATGGCGACCCGCTCTTTCGCGTTGGAAAGATACGCCTACTCAACTGCCTCCTCAGCTCGCGCATTTAGAACGCTGGCCGAAGCTGGTGTGGAAGTGATTGTGCTACCTGACGCGGATGTACAAACTTTGAGAGAAAAGACACTTGAGCTTGTCGAAACGACAGCAGGTGACGACCCCAACACCAAAAAAGCGCTAGACATGATCTACAAACTACGCGCATTGCTTGATCAGCGTCCTGCAGGATTCTGACCGAAAGTACCCACGCTGGCGAAAGTCAGTGTGGGTTTCTTGACAGACTCAAGCTCTAGTAACCACTGGGGGGATTATGGGCATTCTCGCTACCATCGTACGCTTTGTTAACCGACTGAATCGTGTTGTTGGTGGCGTTGTGTCTATGCTCGTTATTGGATTGACATTTTTAATTGTGTTCGAAGTGGTCTCGCGCTACGGGTTTTCAGCGCCAACCGCATGGGGCACCGAACTGACAACGCTGTTATTTGCCACCTATGTGCTACTGGGCGGTGGTTACACGCTACTGAAGAACGATCATGTCCGCATGGATGTTTTGTACAGCCGCTTTTCAGATCGCGGCAAAGCCGTACTAGATCTCATCAGCATGCCGTTTGCTCTTCTCTATGTTGGCGTTTTGTTTATTGAAGGCAACAGCATGCTCTCTGAAGCTATTGAAAGCCAACGAACTCTATCAAGCGATTGGGCTCCACTGCTATGGCCATGGCTACTGGCATTGCCAGTCGGCGTTGGCTTGCTGGGGTTACAAATCATCGCTAACGCGGTCTCAAATATAGTTCTTGCCATTACCGGCCGGGGGCTCGAATGATCTCCATTGAGCTTGCAACTGGTCTGATATTTGGCCTGTTCATTTTATTGATCGTCACAGGTCTACCGCTGGTTTTCGCACTAGGTGCAGCAGCCGTAGTTGGTACATACTTTCTCTGGGGGCCTCAATCACTGCACTTAGCTGCTATTAGGGCCTACAGTGCGGCAACGAGTTTTTTACTTTTGGCCATTCCCTTGTTTATTTTCATGGGATGCATGCTCGAACGATCAGGAATAGCCAAAGCGCTATATGAGATGATGCACAAATGGCTAGGCGGCATACGTGGTGGGCTGGCCGTCGGTACAGTGCTCGTTTGCGCCATTTTTGCAGCGATGGTTGGGGTTTCAGGCGCCGCCACCGTCACCATGGCGCTCGTTGCCCTACCCTCCATGCTGCGGTACAACTACAACAAACATCTATCGGTTGGAACCATCGCAGCCGGTGGCGCGCTCGGCGTTTTAATTCCACCAAGCGTGTTAATGATTGTCTTGGGGTTATATACCAACACCTCTATTGGCAAGTTATTTGCCGGCGGTATGGCAGCAGGCCTTTTGCTGGTGATACTGTTTGCCGGGTACATCCTGATTGCTAGCTTTTTCAAACCATCACTTGGCCCTGCTGTTCCAATTGAGGAGCGAGCTAGCACGCGCGAGAAAATACTTTCTTTAAAGGCGGTTGGTTTACCGGTAGGCCTGATTGTGCTGGTACTGGGTAGCCTCATCGCTGGTTTGGCCACGCCCTCGGAAGCCGCAGGTGTAGGTGCCGCTGGTTCTATGCTTTGTGCCGCCGCCGCGCGTCAACTGACTTGGCCAGCGGTACGCGAAGCTGCCCTAACCACATTGAGGCTATCGGCCATGGTGATGTGGATCGTCTTCGCAGCAAATATGTTTACTGCTCTTTATACCGCCATCGGCGCTGAGCAATTGGTTAAAGACGCGCTGGCGATTATGCCTGGTGGTGAGTGGGGCATCATCATTGGTATGCAGCTTATCTGGTTCATCATGGGATGCTTTCTAGACCCCCTGGGAATCATGATTATTACGGCGCCTTTGTTTTTCCCGATCGTAATGCAACTGGGTTTTGATCCTGTGTGGTTCGGCATCTTGTTTGTGGTGAACATGGAGATGGCCTTCTTAACGCCACCGTTTGGATTTAATCTATTTTATTTACGTGGAGTCGTGCCTAAAGGCATCACCATGGGAGATATCTATAGATCAGTGCTTCCGTTCATTATGCTCCAAGCAGTTGCTCTGGTACTAATGATGCTATTTCCCGATATCATCATGTTTTTGCCTGACATGCTGTTTTAAAGGACATGATGTGATTTAAATTTGGGTGGTTGACTCCCCGCTTTTCTGTTCAGCACTGATGGATCTTAATCAACCGGCAACCCATGCGGATCGCGTTGAGACACAAAGGTCTCTGTGCAGCTCGGGCAACGATCAGTAACGCGGCTCTTGTGACGGTTCACCTCCAGTTGTGATGCGGTTTCAAAGCACCAAACTCGGGTGACTCCTAATGGGTCAGCCGAGCCGATTTAAATGCACAGCAAGAATAGTTCGCAGATCCTTATGCAGCGTTTCAAACCCCGATCAATGAAAGTTGGTGACTAACCAAACCGTTAACGTGCTGTCAGATCCCCTAGCCAGCCCGCCAAAAAGCCTCGGACTACCTACCTTTGTCAAACCAATTATTGCCACACCTTATCGGCGGCATGTGATTAAACCCTCCAAGCACGCTCATTCGTGTTTTTCTGTTGAGTACCATTTTCTAAAGGCATCGTTTTTTGAGGTGAAGCGGAAACCTTTGCTACGCCAGCGCCAACCTGTCTTGGCCACCCATGTAGGGTCTGAGCGCCTCGGGAATCTCGACTGAGCCGTCGGCTTGTTGATAGTTTTCTAAGATGGCCACAAGCGCACGGCCCACCGCCAGACCGGAGCCGTTTAATGTGTGCACATAGGCTGGCTTGCCGGCCGCACCTTTAAAGCGTGCCTGCATGCGTCTGGCCTGAAACGCTTCACAATTGGAAATAGAAGAAATCTCGCGCCAGGTCTGCTGTGCTGGAATCCAGACTTCGAGGTCATAGGTTTTTGTGGCACCAAACCCCATGTCGCCCGTGCACAGCAACATCACCCGATACGGCAGGCCTAGTGCCTTGAGCACAGCTTCGGCATGCTCCACCATCTGCTCAAGCGCCTCGTAGGACTGCTCTGGGTGCACCACCTGCACCATTTCCACTTTGTCGAACTGGTGCTGGCGAATCAGGCCCCTGACGTCGCGCCCGCCGCTACCGGCTTCAGAACGAAAGCACGGCGTGTGTGCCGTGAGCTTAATGGGTAACTCAGCCTCAGGCACGATCGTATCTCGTACCATGCTGGTGAGCGTGATTTCCGAAGTGGAAATCAGAAACTGCTCTTCGCCGGCCTCATCGGCCTCACCACCGCGTGCGACCCAGAACATGTCCTCGCGAAACTTCGGCAATTGGCCGGTGCCTAGCAACGTCGACGCGTTAACAATGTATGGGGTATAGCATTCGGTGTAGCCGTGTTCCGTGGTTTGCATATCAAGCATGAACTGCGCAAGCGCTCGGTGCAGGCGTGCCATCTGACCGCGCATGAACGTAAAACGTGACCCAGAGAGCTTGGCGCCCACTTCGAAGTCAAGCCCCAAGGGCTCACCAATTTCCACGTGGTCTTTCGGCGTAAAAGCTAGCCCTACCGGGTCGCCGTTGGCATCGGCTGCAGGCACCGAACGTCTGACTTCCACATTGCCATCGCTGTCTGGGCCCACAGGCACCGACTCATGAGGCAGATTGGGCGTTGCTAATAACAGCGCATTCAAATCGGTCTGGATTTGCTGCAACGACTCTTCAAGTGCTTTTAGCTGGCCTGGAATGGCCTGCGACTGCGCCATCACTTCACTGGCATCTTCACCCTTGGACTTAAGCGCACCGATCTGTTTGGCCAAGGCATTGCGTTGTGCCTGCAAGGTCTCGGTTTCGGTTTGCACGGCTTTGCGTTTGGACTCAAGCGCGTTAAACGCATCACTATCAAACGCCACGCCACGCGCGGCTAGCCGTGCAACAACGGCGTCAAG
>Ga0209953_1000325_pt1 | contig 17902 bp, 17 predicted proteins | sample SalPonred_H2O_MG_FD_185713 | JGI IMG/M metagenome (GOLD analysis project Ga0209953, IMG submission 185713) | Salt pond water microbial communities from South San Francisco under conditions of wetland restoration - Salt Pond MetaG... | ecosystem: Environmental > Aquatic > Non-marine Saline and... | reverse complement strand
CACAGCCCACGAGGGCGCCACCAGGGAAAACCAGCTTGGGCAGCGAGAGTAAGCCGCCTGCTGTCAGTGCCCGGGCACCATAAGACAAGCGCTTGCCACCTTCAAAGATCGGTGCAATCGAAGGGTGGGTTTTGTAGCGCTGGAATTCCTCAAAAGGTGACAGCCAGGGGTTAGCGTAATCCAAACCAACCACCAAACCCACAGCCACTTGGTTGTCCTTCATGTGATAGAGGAACGAACCCCCATAGGTGTCAGCGTCTAGCGGCCAGCCGGCGGTGTGGATCACTTGCCCAGGTTTGGATTGGGCGGGATCCACCTCCCAAAGCTCCTTGATACCAATGGCGTAGCTTTGTGGGTCACGGCCTTGATCAAGACCAAAGTGCGCGATGAGCTCTCGTCCGAGCTGGCCACGTGCGCCTTCAGCAAAGATGGTGTATTTGGCCAGCAAGGCCATGCCGGGTTGAAAGTGTTCGGTCGGTTCGCCATCGCGTCCTACGCCCATGTCGCCGGTCGCAACCCCTATGACCTGATTGCCTTCGCCATAGAGGACTTCAGCGGCAGCAAAGCCAGGAAAGATATCAACGCCTAGCGATTCGGCTTGTTCACCGAGCCAACGCGCCACACGTCCTAGGCTGATGATGTAGTTGCCATGATTTTTAAAGCAAGCAGGCAGTAACCACTCAGGGGTTTGTTTGGCACCGGTTTCGCTCAAAAACAGGAACTTGTCTTCGGTCACCGCTGTTTCCAGAGGCGCACCCGTTGTTTTCCAGTCGGGCAAGAGTTCGGTAAGGGCCTGCGGATCCATGACCGCACCGGATAGGATGTGCGCGCCAATTTCAGCGCCTTTCTCTAGAACACAGACCGACAGTTCGTGAGACTTTTCTGCGGCCAGCTGCTTGAGGCGAATAGCGGTGGCCAGACCGGCGGGACCACCACCGACAACCACGACGTCGTATTCCATCGATTCACGTTCAGACATGGCATTACCCTTGTTGTTTACCCATACAATCAGTTGATTGTAGGGCACCTAGGCACCTGTATTGTGGGCCTGGTCTTGCAAATTGCTGAAACAAGGGTTTTCATGAAGAGGAGTCAAGCAGCATGGCGAGCAATCCACAGACTTTATGTGTGGGCGACTGGTATGACCAAAGCATGGCGATGCGGTGGGCCGATTCGGACATGCTTCGCCACATGAATAACGCCATTTATTTCCGCCTAATGGAAGAGGCGAGGGTGCAAATGCTCGCCGCGGCGGGCATCGAGAGCACGGATAAGGACGGTGTCGTGGTTGTGCATTGCGCCTGCGACTATCTCAAACCGATTACCTATCCGGCAACCGTTAGGGTGCGACACACGGTTGAGAAAATCGGCCGCACGAGCTTGACCCACAAAACCGCTTTTTTTGTTGAAGAAGACAGCGATTTTGGTCCCTATGCACGGGGTCGCTCTGTCATGGTCAGAATTCAGAGGCCCGAAGAGATACCGGCGCCCTGGCCAGAGACAGTGCTCGAGCGTCTCGCGAAGGTTTGCCAGCGAGCCATTTCGCCCGCGGTATAAGCCAACTCTGTCTGTAGTCACGCGGTCAAGTTACACTTGAGCAGCAAAATAAAGAACACATGGCAGGGCGTGTCTAGAACGCGCCCGAGTGATGGTGACAATCGATCGTTCTAGTCGTTCTAGTCGTCTTTAGAGGGAGTTCAATTAATGGATAAGGTGTTTGCCAGTGCCTCGGCCGCCCTACAGGGTTTGGTCGAAAATGGACAAACCATCGGGGTGGGTGGTTTTGGGTTGTGCGGTATTCCAGAGGCTCTAATCGCCGCGCTACGTGATTCTGGGGTCAAGGATTTGACTTGTGTCAGTAACAACGCAGGTGTGGATGGCTTTGGGCTTGGCATACTGTTAGAGAGTCGGCAAGTCAAAAAGATGATCGCGTCCTACGTCGGTGAAAACAAGGAATTCGAGCGCCAATACTTGGCTGGCGAATTAGAGCTTGAATTCTCCCCGCAAGGCACTTTGGCTGAACGGTTGCGGGCTGGCGGCGCCGGCGTGGCGGCTTTCTTTACCAAGACTGGCGTGGGCACATTGGTTGCAGACGGCAAAGAAACCATGGAATTTAATGGCGAATTGCACGTCATGGAGCGCGCTTTGTTACCCGATGTTTCGCTTTCTAAAGCCTACATGGCTGACCGTAGCGGCAACCTGATCTACCGAAAAACCGCTCGTAATTTCAACCCAAATGTTGCTATGGCCGGTCGTGTGAGCGTGGTTGAGGTTGAAAAAGTGGTTGAGAATGGTGAGTTGGATCCACAGAACATTCACTTGCCGGGTATTTACGTCAATCGCATTGTCGTGAACGCCAACCCCGAAAAACGTATTGAGCAGCGCACCGTGCGCGCCAGTCGCTAGAGGAGATTAGTCATCATGGCTTGGACAAGAGACGAAATGGCCGCGCGGGCGGCCCAAGAATTACAAGACGGCTTTTACGTCAATTTGGGTATTGGTTTGCCCACAAAGGTCGCGAACCATGTGCCCGAAGGCATGGAAGTGTGGTTGCAGTCAGAAAATGGGCTTTTAGGCATTGGTTCCTTTCCCACCGAGGATGAAGTGGATCCTGACATGATCAACGCCGGCAAACAAACGGTGACCACCTTGCCGGGTTCGTCGATTTTTTCATCTGCCGATTCGTTTGCGATGATCCGAGGCGGCAAAATCAATTTAGCTATCCTAGGCGCCATGCAAGTCTCTGAAAAGGGTGACTTGGCCAACTGGATGATCCCAGGCAAGATGGTCAAGGGCATGGGTGGCGCGATGGACTTGGTGGCTGGTGTGAGCCGAGTCATCGTTTTGATGGAGCACGTGGCCAAGAAAAAAGATGGCACCGAAGACCTGAAGTTGATCCCCGAGTGCACCTTGCCGTTGACCGGTGTTGGGGTAGTCGATGTGATCATTAGCGATTTGGGCGTGATGGAAGTCACCGACGCTGGGTTGCGCTTGATTGAGTTGGCGCCGGGCGTTTCCGTTGAAGAAGTGCAATCTAAGACTACCGCCAAGCTTGATGTCAGTGCGGTTTCGTAAGCCGTGAGGGTGCGTGAACAATGAACGGTCAGCAGTGGCGAACACCGTGTCGTTAATTCAGACACGGTTAGCCGCTGCGCGGCAAGCCATGAGCGATCACGGCGTGCACGCTTGGTTGATTCCGTCAGCAGATCCGCACCTCTCGGAGTATTTGCCCGCCCATTGGCAAATTCGCCAGTGGCTGACCGGGTTCACCGGTTCCGTTGGCACGGTCGTGGTGACCCCGACCTTTGCTGGACTTTGGGTTGACAGTCGCTATTGGGACCAAGCCGAAAAAGAACTCGCTGACTCAGGCGTTACTTTGCAACGCACCACGGCAGCGCCAGAGAGCACGCACGTAAGTTGGTTGGCGCGTACATTGGACAGTGACGCGGTGTTATCTGTTGATGGCCGAGCACTCGCTTTGGATGCGCGCGATGCGCTTATCGACGCTTTGCCAAAGACCGTTACCCTGCGACTTGACTTGGATATCGCACAGCAGATTTGGTCTGACCGGCCACCGTTACCGCAGCAACCGATTTGGGCGTTGCCTGAATCGTTTGCGGCACAAACGCGAGCAGAAAAGCTCGCCCTTGTGCGTGAGCACATGCAAGCCAAGCACGCCAATCAGCATTTCATTTCCACCTTGGATGACATTGCCTGGGTGCTCAATCTGCGGGGCAGTGATGTGGCGTTTAACCCCGTGTTTATGGCTCATTTATTGATTGGACCGTCGCAAGCGGTGCTTTTTGTGGCGCCCAAGGCGCTGTCTACCGAGCTGACAAAGTCGTTATCCGATGATGGGGTGCTTATTGCCCCTTATGAGCAAGCGCTGCAGGCGGTGACCGACCTGAGTCACACGGACACCCTTTTGATTGACCCCAAACGAACGACTAGCGCGTTCGTGTCGACGCTTGCTGCGTCGACCGTCAGTGCGATGAATCCAAGCACGCGACTGAAAGCGTGTAAGCAGGAAACGGAAATTGCGAATTGGCGTCAAACCATGATCGCGGATGGGCAGGCGTTGTGTGAGTTTTTTGCGGAGTTAGAGCAAGCCATTGACGCTCGAGACGACGTGCCTTTGACTGAGGTCATGATTGATGACGCGGTGACGCGCTGGCGGGCAAAGACCCCCCAATTTGTGAGCCGCAGTTTTGCAACGATTGCGGCCTTCAATGCCAATGCGGCGATGCCTCACTACCATGCCACCGCGAAGCATTCGGCGCAGATCGTGGGTGATGGATTGCTCCTCATTGACTCAGGCGGTCAGTACTTAGGCGGCACGACAGACATTACCCGTATGGTGCCTATCGGTGAGCCGACCTTGGCGCAACGCCAAGACTGCACCGTGGTCTTACAAGGCATGATTGCTATGTCGCGCTTGCAATTTCCAGCGGGCACACCAGCGCCGCTCTTGGATGCGGTGGCGCGTGCCCCGATATGGCAACGAAGCCTCGACTACGGTCATGGCACGGGCCACGGTGTGGGTTATTTTTTGAATGTGCACGAAGGACCGCAAGTGCTGGCTTTTCGGGCGCCAGCCACATCCGATACCGCCTTGTGGGCCGGTATGGTGACATCTAACGAACCTGGCCTGTATCGGGCTGGGCAATGGGGTGTGCGAATAGAAAACCTGCTGTGTTGCCAAGCGGTGGGATCTGCTGGTTTCGGCGATTTTTTGGGATTCGAGACCTTGACCCTGTGTCCCATTGATACGCAGTGTTTTGAGTTGGACATGCTACGCGTCGATGAGCGTCAATGGTTGAATGATTATCACGAAATGGTCCGTCAACGGTTGGCGCCCGGTTTATCCCCCGCGGCGACACGTTGGTTACTGTCTCGAACCGAGCCTGTGCCGTTATAATTCAAATTTCCTGCTAGCGCCCTTAACCTGGCGTCTGTCTTATGACCAAATATGTATTCGTCACTGGTGGTGTGGTTTCCTCTTTAGGCAAGGGGATTGCTGCCGCCTCGCTGGCCGCTATTCTCGAGTCCCGTGGCCTTCAGGTCACGATGCTAAAGCTCGACCCCTATATCAACGTGGATCCCGGCACCATGAGCCCGTTTCAACACGGCGAGGTGTTTGTGACCGAGGACGGCGCCGAGACCGACCTTGACTTGGGGCACTACGAGCGATTCATCTCGACCAAGATGCGTAAGGCCAACAACTTCACCACGGGTCAAATCTACGAGTCGGTTTTGCGCAAAGAGCGTCGCGGTGATTATCTTGGAAAGACCGTTCAGGTGATCCCGCACATCACCAATGAAATCCAAGACTTTATCGTGAAGGGTGCCACACAAGCCTGGATGGGCACCACCGATGTTGCGATTGTTGAAATCGGCGGAACGGTTGGTGATATCGAATCCTTGCCGTTTCTAGAGGCGGTTCGCCAGATGAGTTTGCGGCTTGGTCGCCATCAAACCGCCTTTGTGCATTTGACACTGGTGCCCTATATCGCCACGGCCGGTGAGCTTAAAACCAAGCCTACCCAACACTCGGTTCAGAAGTTGCGTGAGATCGGCATTATTCCCAACGCTTTACTTTGTCGTGCGGATCGACAGATCCCTGATGACGAGCGTGCCAAGATCTCCATGTTTTCTAACGTGCCATTAGATGCAGTGATTTCGGTTTGGGATGCGGGTTCTATTTATGAAATCCCAGCCATGTTGCACAGACAAGGGCTGGATAATTTGATTTGCGAGACGCTTGGCATCAGCGCACCAGCCGCCGATCTTTCCATGTGGGATGGCCTGCTCGAGGCAGTGGCTCACCCAGAGCACGCCGTGCGTATCGCCATGGTGGGCAAATATGTTGATCTGACCGAATCCTACAAATCCTTGACCGAGGCGTTGGCGCATGCCGGGATTCACACCCGATCTAAAGTTAACCTGACTTACATTGACTCCGAAGACATCGAAGAGCAAGGCACAGATGTCTTGGGCGATTTTGATGCCATTCTGGTCCCCGGTGGGTTTGGTAAGCGTGGCACCGAGGGTAAGATTGCTGCGATTCGCTTCGCCCGAGAAAATGGGGTGCCTTATTTAGGGATTTGTCTGGGCATGCAATTAGCCGTCGTGGAGTTTGCGCGTCATGTGGCGCAACTTGGCGGCGCCAATAGTACCGAGTTTGATCCGGCGGCGCCACACCCCGTGGTTGCCTTAATTACCGAATGGATGGACCGTGAAGGTCGAACCGAAGTTCGCACAGCCACTTCCGATTTGGGCGGCACCATGCGCAAAGGTTCGCAGAAGTGCCCCGTCAAACCAGATACCTTGGCCAGTCAGGTGTACGGATCCGAAGTGAATGAACGCCATCGGCATCGCTACGAAGTCAATAATGTGTACGTGCCTCGCTTAGAATCCGCGGGTTTGGTGATCAGCGCTCGGACGCCTTCGGAGAACTTGCCTGAGATTATGGAGTTACCCGATCATCCATGGTTCATGGGTGTGCAGTTTCACCCTGAGTTCACCTCGAGCCCCCGCGATGGTCACCCGCTTTTCATCAGCTTCATTCGTGCGGCACTTGCACACAAGCAGCAGCGTGAAAGCGTTGCACCCACCGAGGTCACGCCATGAAACTCGCAGGCTTCGATGTCGGCGAAGATCGGCCGTTTTTCTTGATAGCCGGACCGTGTGCGATTGAATCACGACAAATGGCTTTCGATACGGCAGGGCGGTTAAAAGAAATCACATCAGCTTTAGGCATCCCCTTCATTTACAAAAGTTCTTTTGATAAAGCCAACCGCAGCTCGAGTAGATCCTTTCGAGGACCCGGCATGGATCAAGGCCTGCAGATCTTGGCTGATGTACGGCAAGAAGTGGGCGTACCGGTTTTGACAGACGTGCATGATATCGGTCAGATCGAACCCGTTGCCGCGGTGGTCGATGTCTTGCAAACACCGGCGTTTTTGTGCCGGCAGACTGACTTCATTCAAGCGTGTGCGCTCAGCGGTAAACCTGTCAATATCAAGAAGGGCCAATTTCTGGCGCCGCAAGACATGCAGCAGGTGGTCAATAAAGCCCGCGAGGCCGCACAAGAGGCCGGGGTCGTTGCCGACATCATGGTTTGCGAACGTGGCGCTTCTTTTGGTTATCACAATTTGGTTTCCGACATGCGTGCCTTGTCGATCATGAGAGGCACAGCGTGTCCGGTGGTGTTTGATGCAACCCATTCTGTGCAGTTGCCAGGCGGGCAAGGCACTTCATCGGGCGGGCAGCGCGAATTTGTGCCAGTTTTGGCGCGCGCGGCGATTGCTGCCGGCGTGGCGGGTGTTTTCATGGAAACCCATCCGAATCCTGCCCAAGCGCTATCAGACGGTCCTAACGCGGTGCCGCTCGATTCAATGGCAGATCTGCTCGCCACCTTGGTCAAACTAGATCAAATCACCAAAGCCGCCGGCTACATGGAAGATTCTTTGTAAATCAGGACGTTTTTTTAGGAAATTATGATGAGCGCAATCGTTGACATTATTGGCCGTGAAATCTTGGATTCAAGAGGCAACCCCACCGTGGAGTGTGATGTGTTGTTGGAGTCCGGCGCCATGGGTCGCGCGTCAGTGCCATCGGGTGCTTCCACGGGGGCTCGTGAAGCCATTGAGTTACGTGATGGCGATAAGTCCCGTTACTTAGGCAAGGGCGTTTTACGCGCGGTTGAAAACGTCAATACCGAAATTTCCGAGGCAGTGATGGGCTTGGACGCTCAAGAGCAAACGTTCATTGACCGTACCCTCATCGATCTCGATGGCACAGAGAACAAAGAACGCTTGGGTGCGAATGCGATATTGGCCGTTAGCATGGCGGTCGCGCGTGCGGCTGCTGAGGAATCGGGTTTGTCTTTGTACCGCTATTTCGGAGGTAGTGGTCCAATGAGCATGCCTGTGCCCATGATGAACGTCATCAACGGCGGTGCCCATGCCAACAACTCCCTAGACATCCAAGAACTCATGATTTTGCCGCTCGGAGCCTCTTCGTTCCGCGAGGCGATGCAAATGGGTGCCGAAACCTTTCATGCACTCAAAAAGCTCATTGATGAGCGGGGGATGTCCACCGCGGTTGGTGATGAGGGTGGTTTCGCACCCAATGTCGAGAATCACGAAGCGGCAATCGAATTGATACTGCTGGCGATTCAAAACGCGGGTTACGAGCCTGGGACCCAAATTGCTTTGGGCTTGGATTGTGCGGCGTCTGAATTCTATAAAGAGGGTCGATACCATCTGAAAGGGGAAGGCAATTTGTCGCTATCCTCAGAAGAGTTTGCCAACCTGTTGGCGACCTGGTGTGACAAGTACCCCATCATCTCAATCGAAGACGGCATGTCAGAAAACGACTGGGAAGGTTGGAAACTGCTGACAGAAAAGCTCAGCAAAAACGTCCAATTGGTCGGTGACGATTTGTTTGTGACCAATACCAAAATTTTGAAGCAAGGCATCGAGCAAAACATCGGCAATTCCATCCTGATCAAGATCAACCAGATTGGCACGCTAACCGAGACGTTTGCGGCGATTGAAATGGCCAAACGCGCGGGTTATACCGCGGTGATTTCACACCGATCCGGTGAAACCGAAGATGCCACGATCGCCGATATTGCGGTGGCAACCAATGCCATGCAAATCAAGACGGGCTCCATGTCTCGTTCGGACCGTATGGCCAAATATAACCAACTGTTACGCATCGAAGAAGAGTTGGCAGAAGTGGCGTCCTATCCCGGACGCGATGCGTTCTATAACCTTCGCTAAGCAAGGTAGCCGATGCGCCTGATACTGCTCGTCCTCATCGGTTTATTTTTGCTCATCCAGTATCCACTCTGGTTTGGGCAAGGTGGGTGGCTTTCAGTGCAGGCATTGAAAGCAAAGGTCAGTGAGCAGCAAGCGGCCAACGAAGGTTTAAGACAGCGTAATCTGGCCATGGAAGCCGAGGTTGAGGACTTGCGTAGTGGCACTGAAGCGGTCGAAGAACGGGCACGCACGGACCTGGGTCTACTGAGCGACGAAGAGGTTTACGTACAAATTTTGCCCGCCGATGGTGAAAAACCCGAGACAAAACCTCCCACGCCATAACAATCAGTAGTATGCCCAGAGTCGTCCTTTCGTCTTTGCGCACACTGCATGCCAAACACCATTTATCGTTGCCTTCTCAGGCAACCAGATTCGTCATGCCTTCGGTGGCTTTGCATCACCGCTTGGTGATTGGACTGGATTCGAATGGTGGGCAAGAAAAAGCGGATCCAAGGGGAAGCGGGTTGGTGGTTCAAGACAACCCTCACATTCAAACGATTGGCCTGTGAAATATCACGTCGTGAACGTGGTCCAATCCCTTGAGGCCAGCCCTTGGCCACCCAGTGCCGATGTTGATCTGCAAGGTGATCGTGACGGATAACCGCAAAACCGAGTTTTCGACTCAATTTCTCGTCTTTGAAGTCGTGCATGAGCTCGTTGATTGGATCGGTGACGCAGACTTCCAATGTATCCCGAAGATCTGCGGGTAGGAGTTGCTCAAGTGCTTGCATGATGCGATAGGTTTGGCCACCCTCTAAGCTCGCAAGGGTGGTCGCACGCTGTGCGGCTAAGGCGAGCCTTTGCCGAGTCATATGCCAGTCTGAGACTTCAACCAGTAAAGAGCCCAAACAAATCAGGGGCAAACAAACAATCAGCCATTCGATGAGGGCTTGTCCGCGCTGCTGCGGTCTTCGTTGTGAGTGTCCATTGAGCATGCCGTTAGCATGCATGTATCCGACGCAGAACGTCTATTCGTAAGAATACGTCATCAGTGCAATGAATCGCCTGGATCGGGCATCGGCTCTTCAAAGAGACCTGCTGCATCGACCGCATCAAATCGATAAGGCGTCCCACAAAACTCGCAGGTGACCGTGACGTCACCCTGTTCGCGAATGATATCGTCAACCTCGGCTTGGCCAAGTGAGCGCAACATGCCTGCCACTCGTGCACGCTGACAACCACAATGCCAAGTGATGTCATGGCTCTCTAAGCCAACGACAGGCGACTCCCAGAACAAGCGATGCAATAGCATGTCGATGGGCACGCTGAGCAATTCTTCTTTTGTCAGGGTGTTGCAGATTGTCTCGGCGTTCTCCCAAGACGCTTGGGCCTCGGCCAACACAACATGGGACTGCCCACCGGTTTGTGGCATACGCTGCAATAACAAGCCCGCCACCCGATGGCTGTCAGATGAAAGCCAGATACGCGTGTCGAGTTGTTCTGATTGGCGCATGTAGTCTTCAAGCACCTCAGCGACTGTTTCACCGGACAGAGGAACCACCCCTTGATAAGGCTGGCGTCCTGGATTGTCTCTTGGCGGATTCAAGATGACCGAGAACCGTCCCGATTGATCGGCATTCAACAAGGTTTGGAGGCTTGTCTCATTGGCTTGAGGGTCGCGTCTGAGCTTGACGGTCGCACGCATGCTCAGGTCTGCACGGCACTCCACGACGATCAATTTAACCGCCCCTTGGCCTTGTAGCTGCAGTAAAAGCGCACCATCGAACTTCAGATTAGCCGCAAGCAGTGTCGCGGCACCCACCAGCTCTCCCAGTAATTGCCGCACGGGCTCACTGAGGGTGTGGTGTTCTTGAGCCTTTTGCCAGGCGGTTTGGATAGAAGTGGTGATGACGCGGGCGCTACGGTCTTGCAAGAGAAATTTTTTAAGCTGGTCTTTTGATTCCATTAACCGATCCGTTTCAAGGCGGTCGCGTAATGTTGCGCCCGCTCTTGATAGTTGGTGTTGTTGATAGACATCTGGGCGATCTCCTCTTCGGTGAGTGTGCGCACCACTTTGCCAACCCCTATCACCAGGCTACCATCCGGTATTTCTCGCCCCTCGGGGACAATGGCGCCAGCGCCGATGAGGCAATTTTTACCGATCACCGCGTGATTTAAAACGATCGCTTGCATGCCGATCAGTGAGCCACTGTGTACCGTGCAGCCATGCAGCATGGCTTGGTGACCGACAGTGACGTTTTCGTGGAGGGTGAGAGGGGCATCGCTGTCAACATGCAACACGCTGCCCTCCTGAACATTGGTTCCCGCACCAATGGTGATGGTGGTGTTGTCACCACGAATGCTGACGTTTGGCCAGACACTAGCCCTAGCACCCACACGAACATCGCCAATGAGGACCGCTGACTCGAAAACCCAAGCGGTGGGATCGATTTGTGGGGCCAATTGATCAAGTTGATAGAGGGCCATGGTGTCTTTTTCGCTATGGGTTAGGTGTTCGGGAAAGTGTCAGGGTTTGTGGCGCGATGCAGGTAAAAAGTCTATATCCGCGAATTTGGCTCGTTTGGTCCAAACACGCCGAACAGGCTGATCGAGTGACGTTCGCTCAATGTGAGCGACCAAGCCAACCCTGACAGCAGGCATGTCATCTTCGAGCGTCGTATCAAAACCACAATCTTGCATTATAAGTGCTGGCACTTGTTCCTCAAGAAATCGTCTTGTTAACGCCGCGACCGGCTGATGTGCTTTATCGATCTGAACCAATAACCAAAGCCAGGCGGTTGGCGTCGACTTTTTTTGTGGTGATGCCATCACCAAAGCAGCCGACACGCATGGCAAGGTCAGTAAGGTTTGCTCGAGCCGAGAGGCGGTTAACCGGCGGGGGCCGATGCTAAGCGACGGATTGCCTGGCTCATCGAGCAAAGTGTAGGTGACGCCATCTCGAGCCACCGCGGGCCATAGGGTTTCAAATTGCAGCGGCGGCTCGGTCAAGCCACTACCATCAAGTGACTCCTTGAGTGGCCAGATCTGCACATACTGCGCTGGATTGGGGTGGCCGTGCGCATCTATGCGAGCGATGACCAAGCGACCCGTCTCTTGAGCCGGTGATTCGTCGCTTGTCACTGAGGCGGTGTGAGCCATGATGTCGACCTCAAAACCCGGAATCACGCGTAAGAGATCGGGTTCATTGGGTTCAGACCAACGCTCTTGGTTTTGCCCGAGAGCCAAGCCGCAACCAGGGATATAGATCGCCAAGTTTGGGTCTGTCGCCACTTGCTGCTGACTGATATCGCGCCAGTAAGGCGAGAGGCAATGTCCGAGTAAGGTCACGGCCCGCAAAGTACGCGAAGGCGCTTGCAGCGTCAATTGGCTTTTCAACCACTGGCACCAACGAACGGGTGTCGTCACAACATGAGAGACGTTTGCGTCGACGGTAAAGGTTTCACGCTCATCAATCGTAACCCCATGCCCAAAATAGAGCGTCGGCAGGATGGCGGTCAGTAAGCCCTGCTCGTTCCAGGGCAGCAGACTCGTCAAGAGCGCATTAGCCTCCTCGGGAAACCAATTCGTCGTCATCACAAAGCCGGGCAAATTACCGATCAGGGCTTGTTGTGCCAGCATCAAACCCGTGCCAGACGCGAAGTTGGGGTCATCTTGCTCGGGCCAAGTTAACAGTGCGGGATTTGAGGGCAATGTCTGGATCGCATCGAACACCGTAGGCTGCCGTGCAATTAAGCCACGCCAGCTCATGACGCTACCGCGATAAATATCAAACCCCACGATTTGTTGAATGCGTGGGCAACGGGCAATGGCAGCGAGGGCGTACTCTTCGGTCAAGTCGTCGATAAAGATCAAACGGCCACGGGCCTGTTTCATCTTTGGAACCAGCGCATCAGGCTCTTGACGGGGGGCTAGCGGAACCGCCACCGCACCGGTGGCCCAGCACGCTAGTGTCACCGCGAGGGCTTCGATCGGCCTACCCATTAAAACAATGACACGGTCGCCGGGTATGACGCCCAGTTTTTGCATGCCATTGGCCAGTTGGCTAACCAATTGAGCCAATTCGGAGAAAGTGATCTGTTGTGGCGCTTGATCGATAGGCTGCCATGTCACGGCGACCTTTTTGTCGTGAGAAGGGAGTTGAGCCCACTTCAAACAACAGTCGACGGCAATATTTAAGTCCCGGGGAATGTGCCAGCGAAAGTCGTCACGTAGGGTGCGATAGTTGTCTACCATTCGTATTTAAGGTTGGCGATTTTATTTAGCAAGCAGCTAGCATCGCCTAGCATGAGCAGATTGGCAAGCGTCAGAGCACCGATCAAGGGGTACTTTGCGTTTGTTGCGCCGCAGCATCCGATTCAATTGACTTGACATCGATGATTCTAGTCTTGGCTAGTCGGTCATGTAAGAACTGACGCTCGCTTCCCATGGTTGGGATGAACACCAAAAAAGGAGCGGCGGCGGCGAACATATAAATCGCAGGCCAGTTTGTCGCAATGACGGCGGCATGGATCAAAGCCATGCCCGCTAGCGGCAAGAGCCACATCAAGAGGTAACGCAGTAGGAGCTGTTTAAAAGAGGCGCGATAGCCTTGGTCGCCAACTAATTTAATGTGCCATGCCCTCATGGGTAGCGTCTGGCCACCTCGGTGCCAACAGACTAAAAAGTAGGCACCAATGGCGATAAAGAGCCACACTTGACGCCCTTCGCGAAACATCAGTCCATGGCGACTCTGTGTGAGGACATCAAAAAGCATGTCCGCCAAAAAAACCACCGCAAAGAGCAAGACCCCTTCATACATCATGGCAGCGAAACGCTTTGCCCTTGACGCATCGGGTGCTTGGCTCAGACGAGCAGGGGTCTCTTGCGCAGGGTTCTTGGATTCATCGGGCTTCATTGGGTTTCAGCTTTTATCCGCATAAACCCTATTATGCTGCAAGCGTCGCTGCTTTGCATTTAGATTTAGAGCGCGCCTGGTGAGAGCAAAGTAAACCACACGGCTGCAACATGTATGCTGGGCAAATGTAGCGAATAAGGGGCAACAGCTAGTAAATAACAGCTACTGGATAACAGCTACTGGATAACAGCTACTGAATAACAGCTACTGAATAACAGCTACTTAATGACAGCGACCGAATAACAACTAACGGCTAACAACGACGCACTAACTCAAAGCGATTGCTCTGGATTAGGACGCGGTCTTTTGGGTTTTGCTTAGGTTGCGTTGCAACTCGGCTGCATCGGTCATGACAGCACGTGCTTGATTAAATCTATTCTTAAAGAATCGACCAACGGCACATGCAGCTGCCCATTGCGCTTGGCTACGTAATTCACGCTCAACTAATTCACACTCAAGGCGATCAGCAAGATGGGTAAAGGGGGTATTCGTGATCTCTTTCTGGCTCATGAATCTCTCCGGTTAAGGGTTACCTCTATAGGGGAATACCCCTATTATAGGGAAAACCCTAGAACTCTGCAACCTAGAGATCTTGTGCGCCGCAATGTGACCATTATGTGGTGTATTTACAACGGAATCTTAGTTGGTTGATGAACCGTCACTTGATTCATTTCTTCCCATTTCTTCTCATTTCTTCCTTTTTTCCGTTTACTTTGATCGATAGCTATCAGCCACCATTTCAAAGGCATAGAGCCGACAGTCCAAGGCGCCGTTAAATACGGGTGTTCTAAGCCGAGGCTTTAACCGCAAATGACCCGGCAAGCCTGTGTCATCGCTAATGACAAAGACAGACCAGCCTGTGAATGACTGCTTGAGCTGAGCGGCCCATTGGCTCATCCAGGGCTCCTCAGCGGTTAAGCGCTCGCCATAAGGTGGGTTGGTCAAGATCATTCCTTTGGGAACGGGGGCCGTGACCGAGCAGGCATTAGCCACCGAGAAGGCAATGGTTTCTTGTGCCAAACCAGCGCGCTGCATATTGGAGCGCGCGGCTTCGATTGCCGCTGGACTCAGGTCGCTACCGAACAACGGCGCAGGCGGCTCTTTTTTGATGGCCGCGGTGGCTTCTTTTCTGATGTCTTGCCAAGCGCTCATGTGGTGATGACGCAGTCGCTCAAAACCAAAGGGACGGTTGATGCCTGGAGGAATATTCAGGGCCATCCAGGCGGCCTCGATCAGAATGGTGCCGCTGCCGCAAAAGGGATCAAGCAAGGGTGTCTCAGGCTGCCAGCCGGCCAAAGCAAGTAGACCAGCGGCCAAGTTTTCACGAATGGGTGCCTCGCCTTTATCGAATCGCCAACCGCGTTTGAAGAGTGACTCACCGCTTGTGTCTAGGTACAGCGTGGCCGTGGTGTCTGATAGAAACAAATGAACGCGGGCGTCGGGTCTGACCGTGTCAATCGACGGACGCGCCCCTTCACGGCTGCGAATGCGATCGCAAATCCCGTCTTTGGCGACAAGATTGCAGTATTGCAAACTTTTCATCGGGCTGTGGATGGCCGAGGTGTCAACGCGTAAAGTCATCTCCGGGCCGATCCAGCGCTCCCATTCGGTGTCAAAGGCGAGCGCCATGATGTCAGCTTCGGTTTTGACGGGACGGTGCGCCAATTGAACCAAGATTCGAGTCGCCAGACGACTGTGCAAATTGGCTTCTTGGATGGCTCGCCAATTCCCTTCGAAATGGCAGCCGGCGCGTCCTTTGGTCACCCCTGAGAAACCCAAGCCTTGCAATTCGGCCGTCAGGACGTCTTCAAGTCCGCGGGGGCAGGGCGCAAATATCGAAAAAATTTCTGTCTCCGTTGCCCCTCGATGCCGTGTCGCTCTGGCCGTATCCTTACTCGTGATCACGCGCTCTGTCACGGGAGCTTTTTTCTTCTGTTCGGCAGCGTTACGTGCCTGTTGGTGGGCACGCGCCCCGCTTTTCTTGGCTGGCGCTTGACCACGCCCGCTCTTGCCCGGTGCCGTGGTGTCAGACGGGGGTCGCGGCTTGATCGAGAGTGTTTTTTTAGGGGTAGGGGTATCAGTCATTCGGGTCAACTTTAAAAGCAATCATAGGGACCAATAAAATTCACGAGGAACCACCCGGAACCCTTCAATTGCAATGCGCTTGCTTGCGTTGTCTTGTGCTTGCCTGCGTTTGCCAGTCTTTAGTAGAAGGGTTTGACCACGACGAGTGCGGTGATTGCTAAAAACATGAGCACAGGAATTTCGTTAAACCAGCGATAAAAAACGTGCGAGCGGGTGTTTTGTTGGCGCTCAAATACCGCTAGATAGTGGCGGCAAACCAAGTGGTAGGCCAAAACCACAACCACCAAAGTCAATTTGAGATGCATCCAAATGGCGTCGCCACTAAATCCGATGCGATAGTAAAGATATAGCCACAACCCAGTGGCGATGGCGGGGTATGCCAGGATCGTCATAAAACGGTAGAGACGGCGAGCCATGCCAAGCAGGGCCACCCTCACGGCATCGTCCTCGGTTTGCGCAATATTGACGTAAATGCGGGGCAAATAAAACAAGCCGGCAAACCAAGAGGCGACAAATAGAATGTGAAAGGTCTTAACCCAGAGCATTCACAGACTCCCTACGTTCTAATTCTTTTAGCAACGCACTAACCACGGATTTGCCCCTCACCACGTAGCACCCATTTCAATGTGGTCAAGCCCTCTAGGCCAACAGGACCTCTCGCATGCAAGCGATTGGTTGAAATACCGATCTCAGCACCCAGTCCATACTCAAAGCCGTCAGCAAAACAGGTCGGTAGATTCACGTACACCGAACTCGAGTCGACCGTTTTTTCAAACTGTTGGGCTGCTGAGATATCCTGGGTGACAATCGCATCCGTATGACCAGAGCCCCACTGCGCGATGTGCGCCATGCCTGCTTCTAAATCATCCACGACACGTATCGCCAAAATCGGCGCCAAGTATTCCTCAGCCCAATCCTGTTCGGAAGCGGCGAGCACCGTTGGGACAAGCGCCTGGGTTCTTTCGCAACCGCGCAGTTGCACACCCAGTTCACTCAACGCCTCACAAACGGTCGGCATAAAAGCGGGGGCAATGGCTTGGTGCACCAGCAAGGTTTCCATGGCACCGCAGACGCCATAACGATAAGTCTTGGCGTTAATCGCAATGCGCAGCGCCTTCTCGGGATCAGCCGCTTGATCGATGTAGACGTGACAGTTGCCATCCAAGTGTTTGATCATTGGCACGCGCGCGTCTGCTTGCAAGCGTTCGATGAGGCGTTTACCGCCACGAGGCACAATCACGTCAATATCGTCAGTGAGGGTGATGAGATGACCCACGGCTTCTCGATCAGTCGTTTCAATGTACTGCACCACGGTTTCGGGTAGTCCAACTTGTGAGAGTGCCGTTTGGACGATTTTGGCCAATGCCATGTTGCTATGAAACGCTTCGCTACCGCCTCGCAGAATGCACGCATTGCCGGACTTGATGCAAAGTGCAGCCGCGTCAATCGTGACGTTTGGCCTAGATTCGTAAATGATCCCAATGACCCCAAGCGGCACCCGCATTTGCGAGACGCGCATGCCGTTGGGTCGCACGATGGTCGGCCCAAGGCTACCCACAGGGTCTGCCATCGCCGCAATTTGACGTAACCCTTGCGCCATCAAACTCAGTGCTTTCGGTGACAACGTCAAGCGATCAAGCAGGGCGCTTGATAAATCACGTGATTGTGCTTGCTGTAAGTCTTTTTGATTGGCTGCGAGTAACGGTTCATGCGAGTGGTCGAGTTCATCTGCCATCGCATTTAGGACAGCTGCTTTCTGCTCGTCGGAAGCCGTCATGATGGATTTCGACGCGAGCCGGGCTTGCCGGCCAATCGTTTTAACGGTTTCTTCTAAAGTTGGCATGTTCGTTTGTGGCGCTAAGTGTGTAGGGGTATCTGCGTCTTGACGATCGCGATAGACGGCACGTCAGTGAGACGACTCCGAAAGCACTAGTTTAGCCTGCTCGAGAGGCGGCAATGCCCAAAGCCAGCCTCGCGATTTCCTCCCAAGCGTCAGGCAATCGCTCTGGCACGGGTATGCCTTTGATGAGTCGGTCTACATCATGTGCGTGCTGAACTGCTCGCGTCCAACGTTTGAGGGGCACTCTCTCGATGGCTCGACGGGCTCGGGTCTCTCTGGCACCGAAAAGCCGAG
>Ga0209953_1000324_pt1 | contig 17916 bp, 21 predicted proteins | sample SalPonred_H2O_MG_FD_185713 | JGI IMG/M metagenome (GOLD analysis project Ga0209953, IMG submission 185713) | Salt pond water microbial communities from South San Francisco under conditions of wetland restoration - Salt Pond MetaG... | ecosystem: Environmental > Aquatic > Non-marine Saline and... | reverse complement strand
ACCCACCATTATGTCGGATTAGTGTAACGGTAACACGGCGATCTCCAAAATCGCAACTTGAGGTTCGATTCCTTGATCCGGCGCCATTACATCGGAGATTGGCGCAGTCTGGTAGCGCATCTGGTTTGGGGCCAGAGGGTCGTAGGTTCGAATCCTACATCTCCGACCACTTATCATGGGGCTGTAAGCTAACTGGGAAACTGTCGCCCTTGCAAGGCGATCTTGGGAGTTCAAGTCTCCCCAGCTCCACCATTTTGGTCTGTTAGTTCATCGGTTCAGAATACCTGCCTGTCACGCAGGAGAGACGGGTTCGATTCCCGTACAGACCGCCATATATTGCATCGGTAGCTCAGTAGGTAGAGCGCAGCCCTGAAGAGGCTGGCGTCGGTGGTTCGATTCCATCTCGATGCACCAGTAGATACCGAACATATGCGCGGATAGCTTAATGATAAAGCCCGAGATTGTACTTCGGCGATGAAGGTTTAATTCCTTCTCCGCGCGCCCGATATATATTGCGCGGTTAGCTCAGTTTGGAAGAGCAGGGGTGTTACATACCTCAGGTCGGCGGTTCGAACCCGTCACTGCGCACCACAAGTTTCAATGGCGATGGTAGCTTAATGGTAAAGCTCTCGGTTGTGACCCGAGAAGATGTCGGCTCGTATCCGATCTGTCGCCCCATGCCCAAGTGGTGGAATTGGAAGACACGCGAGATTTAGGTTCTCGTGCCGAAAGGCGTGGGGGTTCGAGACCCTCCTTGGGTACCATATAAACGGGAATATAGCTCAATTGGTAGAGCAACTGACTCTTAATCAGCAGGTTCAAGGTTCGAGTCCTTGTATTCCCACCAATTTAAAAACCGGACACGCCTCTGCATTGCAAGCGCACCCCGTTGATCCGAGAGTAAACGGATATCACCTCAAGGACGCTTGAGGAGTCGGTCACTTTATTTTACTCGGGAGTCGTCTAAAAGGAAGGACATCTGACTTTGACTCAGAGAATCGTGGTTCGAACCCATGCTCCCGAACCAATCAATTGCGGGTTAGAGTTCTGGTTGAACTCATCGGTCTCATAAGCCGAACTGAGGTAGGTTCGATTCCTGCACCCGCTACCATTTACCGCCTGTAGCATCAACTGGACAGAGCACCTGGCTTCGAACCAGGGGGTTAGGGGTTCGAATCCTCTCGGGCGGGCCAATCATTCTGGGAGTATAGCTCAATGGTAGAGCAGGTGGCTTTTAACCATCCGATCAGAGTTCGATCCTCTGTGCTCCCACCAGTTATGTTCCCATCGTCTAGTCGGCCAAGGACACCGCTCTTTCACAGCGGCAACGCGGGTTCGAATCCCGCTGGGAACGCCATTCATTATAAGTGAGGACTTAGTTATGCCAAAGATTGAAAACTGTTCGTGGGCGGACTTTCGTAAAGGTAATCATCGGATTGATCCAATCGGCGCAATTGCCATTCAGATTGTCGATCCCGGTGATACACCACCCGAACCAGCAGAAGATGCATTCTATACTCGGGTTGTCTTTGAGTTTCTTGACGCCGAAGAAGCGACCAGTCAGTTTTTTCCTGAAGAAAAACTGATCAATGATGAACAGGCAGAAACTCTTGCTGGCATACTTCGTACTGCGCTCGAGGATGATCGAGATGTACTCGTGCACTGTGTTGCGGGTATCTGCCGATCGGGCGCAGTCGTTGAGGTTGCAGAGATGATCGGATTCGACAAGTGCTTTCGGTATCGTATGCCGAATGTTCGAGTAAGAGGTAAACTGATGGATCAGTTTGGTTTACTGCCCCGATAGTTCAATTGGATAGAACATGCGGCTTCTACCCGCACGGTTGAGGGTTCGAATCCTTCTCGGGGCGCCAATAACGGGCCTATAGCTCAATGGTAGAGCGCCGTCCTCATAAGACGTTGGTTTCTGGTTCGAATCCAGGTGGGCCCACCATTTAATTGCCTAGGTGGCGGAACGGTTACGCAGCAGATTGCAAATCTGTTTATACGCAGGTTCGAATCCTGTCCTAGGCTCCAATCACGGTGATGTAGTTCAGTGGCAGAACAATCGGTTCATATCCGATATGTCGGTGGTTCGAACCCACCCATCACCACCATCATTAATCATGGAGGAGTGGCAGAGCGGTCTATTGCAGCGGTTTGCTAAACCGTCGCCGAGAAATCGGTGCGTGGGTTCGAATCCCACCTCCTCCGCCATAATAAATAATGTTGTCCTAATTTCTATGCGGGTATCGTATAAGGGTCATTACCTCGGTCTTCCAAACCGATGATGCCAGTTCGATTCTGGCTACCCGCTCCACTTATAACACAGGAGATTCAGTCGTGGCCATTGATTTAAACGAAGTCGAGAAGTATCTGCAGGGGTGCAGTGACGAGACTCGTCTTTATCTTGGTTGCGACTCTCGTGTTTTCTATAACTCTCGTCGTGATCGGATGGTGAACTATACTACGGCAATCGTGGTACATATCGATGGATGTCGAGGTGGCAAGTTATTCTATGAGAATAGTATTGAACGTGATCTTTCTGCGTCTCGGAAGAAACCATCGGTGCGACTGATGACCGAAGTGTACAAGGTATCCGAGTTATATCTTCGTCTCATCGACGAGGTTGATTCGTGTATCGAAAAAGATATAGAGATTCACCTTGATGTGAATCCAAAGCACGAACACAAGTCATCTGCCATTATCTCAGAAGCACTGGGATACATTCGCGGCGTATGTCAGGTCGAGGCAAAGGTGAAGCCCGAAGCATGGGCAGCCTCAACTGTCGCAGATGCGTTTTAAGACCTTTGATCGTATTCCTTAAATCCAAGAAGTCTACGATTCGATACAATTTCAAAGAAAGTCTTAGACTCTGGTGCGTTGAGTTTTGTATAACTGAACTCGACGTCTGAATGAATCGGTCGATAGTGCATCGTATTTTCATGAGGTACGAGAAGTAACTGACCAGTCGTGATCATTTCTTTTTTCTTGACATCACCAGTCCGAATGGGATTCATGTATGCGACGTCGCCGGACTTGGTCTTAACAACTGAAAGAGCATCAAGCATTTTCATTGGATCGCGAGTTTTCTTGACCTCGTCAAGCGCGACCTTGTATCGAAATTCTGACGAGTCTCTCGATCGTTTCTTATCGATCGTATCAGGAGATTCTTCGTATCCGTACTTTGGCATGAGAATGCCATGATTGGTCCGAACAATGACATCTTCTTTGACCTCAATCATCTTATACTCAAGAGGACCTTTCTTTTTGTCACCATTTTCATTATACTCAATCACGCGACCGGCTTCGAGAAGATAACACTCAGTGCGATTAAAAACAAGTGTACAACCAGTGAGTTCGGAATGAATCAAAGACTGAATAGCTTTCTTAGGAGTACGTTCATATAGAGCATCACGAATTTTCTTGCCATCTGGGCTCATATAGTTGTCGGGCCGATCCTTCGCGGTAGTCTTCTCCTGTTCCTTCTCGTCACTCTTGACTGAAAGAGATGCGGATAGAATGCATACACCATACTCGTTCAGACCCTCGGTGTATCGAGTATCATCGTCATCGATGTACAGTCGCTGCACTCCCTTTCGATTTGACTGTACGATGCGAATCGTGGGAACGTAGTTACGATCACGATTCTTGACACCGATCCAACCGATGCCGGGAAATTTCTTTGCTGCGATGATACACATGAATGGATCGAATTCCTTGTAAGAATATATGCAACTATTTATAAAAAAACGCTTGACATGCTTGCCGAGATGTCGTATACTACACGTGTTGTTTGAGAAAAGTGAGAGACAGATTATGAAAGCATACAACTTCTACTCCGACGCTGGTCACGGTTGGTTGCGCGTCAAGTTGAACGAACTCGATCGTCTCGGTATCGTAGAAGATATTACGATGTTCTCGTATCTCTTTGCAGATATTGCATATCTCGAAGAAGACTGCGATCTCGCCACTTTCATGCGCGCCAAACAGGCTGCCGGTGAGACTGTGGAGATCAACGAGATTCACGTGGGCGGCAACTCTGTGATCCGCGTGTATGATACCTACACTGTAGAAAGCGCAACGGCTGCACTTGATTAGAGTCGAGAAATATGATAGTATACATACAAGATACTGAATATGGACTTATACATTTATGCCAGTAAAATCACCATCTCGCAAGAAGAAATCCGCTCCTAAACGCGTCAAGACGGGCATCAGTGCATGTCCTCTTGATCGTGGTTTTGGCATGTGTCGTCGATTCTTCTATGACGAGATTGACGATAAAGAGATCTCTCTTATCTGTAAAGAGTTCGTTCGCAAGAACTACTCTAAGGAAGATGCGCGAGCAATTCTTGCGAATCCCGAATATCACTTCTCGATGTTCAACGGTCGCGCTGCTGCGATCTTTTGGATGAGTAAGGATCTGGAGTTTGAAAACCCATACGAATCGTATCCCGATCGTGTGAAAGAGATCTATGTCGATCTCATCGAGTCTGGTAAGGAAATCCTCGGCGAGTCTGAAAAGACAACAGAAGACGGTACACCGATCAAGAAGAGACTGTCGCCGCAGGAACTTCTTGAACGTAAGGTCAACAGTACGATTGGTTATGATCTCGATGATCTGGAAGACAACTGGATCAATGGCGAGACGAGTGACGTCGATCTCTATAACCTGTTTCAGAAACACGATCTGAAAGGCGCTGCTGCGCCTTATGTGAGAGAACGTCTCGAGACAATGCGATCTGAGTATCAGGACGCATATGACAAGTCAGAAGAGTGCGCGGTCGAGGCGTATGGAAATCTCTCGCGCAAAGAAATCAAGCGTCGTCTTGATGTCTGTAATCGAATGATCGATGATCTCGATAAGATCAAGGCCGCATCTAAGGCGACTCGTAAGACAAGAAAACCAAAGGTTCGCACTGCGGACAAACAGATCAAGGACGTCAAGTATCTGAAAGAGAACAACGAGTACAAGTTGGTCTCGGTCGATCCTCTGTCAGTACCGGGATCGTTGCGTCTCTATACGTTCAATGTCAAGACTCGAGAGTTGACGGAGTATGTCACAACCTCGACGAACGGATTTGAGATCAAGGGTACAACGATTCAGAACTTTGAACCCGACAAGTCACGCAAGACTCGATTGCGCAAACCCGATGTGTTCTTGCCTATCGTATTGAAAAAGACTCCGAATCAGATTGATAAAGAGTGGAAGAAACTGACTACCAAGACTACAGAACCAACTGGTAGAATTAATGGTGACACTATCTTACTTCGAACGGAGAATAAATAATTATGATGAGTTCGTCTCTTGCAGCCCTTGTAATGTCCTTTGTGGCCTCTGAAATTCCAGCACAAGAGAGAGAATGTCTAGCACTTAACATATATCATGAATCTCGAGATCAATCTCGTATCGGCATGATTGCAGTGGGTCAAGTTGTTCTTAATAGAGTAGACGATTCTAGATTTCCTAATACAATCTGTAGTGTCGTGAAGCAACAACGATTCTATGATCCTCCCGACGCACATATTCAGATTGGAAAATGTCAATTCTCATGGTATTGCGACGGTAAACCCGATACGCCTAAAGACGACATTGCATGGTATACTTCGCAAGTGCAAGCGGCTCATGCATATTATATGCATCATCTTGAATACGACGTAACAGAAGGATCTACACATTATCATTCAACATCAGTGTCTCCCGATTGGTCGGTGACAAAGACACATGTTGTTGATATCGATGATCACATATTCTATAGGTGGGACTGAATGGAAGAAGAAATTCTCGATTATAATGCCGAGGACTTTGTTCTCACGAAAAAACGATTCTCAAAAATGGTCGAAGATCATGTAAAGGAGTATCCAGATTCTTCTTATATGGATGCAGTTTTGTTTCTCTGCGAGGAAAGGGCGATCGATCCAATGGACGTTTCTAAACTTATCTCATCACCCATTCGTGATAAGATCGAGGCTGAAGCAATAAATGCGAATCTCGTGAAAGGAGGAGGCAACAGTCTGCCGATATGAGGACGATGGAACCGTATGACGTATACAAATATTATATGGCTATAAAGTTACATTTTGAGTCTGATACGTATGATGCGACCAAGTACAACTATAAGACTTCAGCGAAACCACAATCATTTTTCAAACGACGAGACAAGTATCACTTCGCCAAACTCGGTCGTAAGTTCGATAAACCAAATGAGTTGATTCAGTTCTTTGTATCTCAGTTCACGAAAGGTGACACGACTTGGGTAGGCAATATGCTCAATGATGAGGAACAGTTCACTCAATGGTCTAAGAGAATTCAGGCACTCACCTATACGTTTGAAAATGATATAAATAAACTCTCTGAGAAGGTTGATTCATTTGATCAACTATTCGAGATTACGTCCGATTCACCGTACCCTTTAGTGGTGAATGCATATCTTCAAGATTACATCACTCTCGAAACAGTTGTGATACTGAATCAAATTACAGGATTTATGAAACAGGCTGACAAAAACGTGAACGACACGATTGTCTGGCCAGATGTTTCAAGACGAATTCGTAAATATGGTACATTTCTTTCTTTTAACGAAGAAAAAGTTAGAAACATCATACTTCGAATGTTTACATCATGAATATATTGTGATATAATACATCATGTTGTTTTGGACAATTCAACAAATACTACAGTAATATACAAAGGTAATATAAAATATGGCATTTAAAGATCTTAAGCAAAAGCGTGGCAACAACATCAATAAACTGGTTGAAGAGGCAGAGAAACTCAACTCTGGCGGCAATCAGAGATCGTTTGGTGATGATCGGATGTGGAAACCCACAGTCGATAAGTCTGGCAATGGCTACGCGGTAATTCGATTCCTTCCTGCTCCTGAAGGCGAGGATCTTCCATGGATTCGTTATTGGGATCATGGTTTCAAGGGTCCTACGGGCATGTGGTACATCGAGCGGTCGCTCACCTCGATCGGCCAGAACGATCCTGTGTCTGAGATGAACTCTCGTCTTTGGAACTCTGGTCGCGACGAAGATAAAGAGATTGTTCGTTCTCGGAAGCGTCGTCTTCACTATGTGTCAAACATTTATGTTGTATCTGATCCAGCAAATCCGGAGAACGAGGGCAAGGTGTTTCTCTATCAGTACGGTAAGAAAATCTTTGATAAGATCATGGACGTCATGCAGCCAGACTTTCAAGACGAAGAACCGATGGATCCATTTGACTTCTGGGAAGGTGCGGACTTCAAGTTGAAGATTCGTAATGTTGAGGGTTATCGCAACTATGACAAGTCTGAGTTCTCGAGTCAGAGTTCACTTTTAAATGGTGATGATGATGAGTTAGAGGGCGTCTATAATCGTATGCATTCTCTTCAGGGATTCATCGATCCAAAGGAGTTCAAGACATACGACGAACTGAAATCACGTCTTGTTCGTGTTCTTGGTGAAGATGATGCTCTTGGTCCAGTGTCTACGGCTGAATCAGTATCTCTTGACGAGACTGTCGAGGCTCGAGCGCCTAAGTCAGTACCAGATCCATCTTCGAGTGATGTAGATGTGTCGACAGGCGAAGAAGAAGATGACACTCTGAGTTATTTTCAGAAGTTGGCATCACAGAGTTGATCTTCCTGCCAGAAAAATAATAACTATAATATAATTAAAATCTTGACCCCTCCGCAATGGAGGGGTTCTTTTATGTGATATAAATAGTGAAGAGGTATATATTTGAATGACAACAAAAACAGAGTTACAAACGTTCACTCAAGAATTATATCCCGAACTTTTAGATAGAGTTCAGGAGACTCAGGATGTGTTGGCAGGTCTCGCAAAGTTTCTTTCTGAAGATCCTCCTCTTACTCGTGAACGTCTACAGAAACCAGAAGAACTACCAGAGACTGATCAAGATGTACGTGAAGCAGGAGAGTCAGTCAGAACTAACGCCGTGTCACTCATCCCTTCGTTTCAATTAATGTATGAGACTGTACTTGATCTACCTAGCGCAGGAGACTATACGAGTAGTAAGACAACGATTGAATCGGCGTACCTTTCATACGTAGAATCTCACAATGAAGTTATTGCTCACCTAAGAGAAACGGTAACGGTAAACGGTATATCAAGACAGCCTGATATTCTTGAGACGTTTACCGAAACATCGGATGAACTCTCAGAGAGACCTGAACAGGCAAGAGAATTTAGAGACGGAGAGATTCCAGCAACTCTTAAAGAAACTGCTCTTACATTAATTACTGCACTCAACGATCAGATCGATTCGACCAAGTCGAGTTGGGAGAGTATTTAGAGATGAGTAGACCCGTTGCTCGAGTCGGAGACAGAACGATAGGTACGTGTTTTGCTCATGACCCGCCGATTACGATAGGCGGTACTATTGTAACAGGATCCGCCGATACGACGGTGAACTCAAGACTCGATGCTCGTGTTGGTGACACTGTTCGCACCGACTGTGGTCATACCGGAACCATCGTGAGTGGATCACCATCGGTCACAACAAATTCAAAACTTACCGCTCGTATTGGCGATAAAGTCACTGGCATCTACGTAGCAGAGATCATCACAGGATCTTCAAACACGACTGCCGCTTAAGGAGCCACGTTGTAAAAGAGATCCTGTGCACTCGATGGTCTTCTTGATACAGCAGGAAGCGGTTTGATCACCTGCGTGGTCGACGAAGAATTCACGTTAGTCGGCGCATACACGTCTCCTCCACGACCACGGCGATCGCGTCGAGATCCTTCCATTTCAAGTTGATCTCTCTCGGCTTGAAGATTATCAAACGCCGCAGCTGTCGATCCACCGCCTTCTTGTGTTGCAACATCTTCACGCAGACGATCTCGAGCCGCTCGTCTACCTGCTGCAACATTACCAGCGGCAGTCTCAGCATCTTCATCATCGTCACCGCCGCCAAAGAATCCACTAATCGCGTTACCAATGGAGTTCACGGTATCTGATATTGCGCCTCCTACATCACCCGCGGCATCGAGAGCCATACCACCCAGATCTTTAATCGCCTGTGAAGCCACTCCCTGAGACTCTTCTCCACCTCCTTCTTCGTCAGAATCGTTTAGTCCAAGAAGAGTCTTGATTGGTCCAGGTATAAAAGATGCGAACTTACTAACAAGACCGCTGACCTTTTCTGATATCCAGTCACGAAGATTTTCAAAAAGTTTAAACGGCGCCTTCACAATGTCGACAATGATATCAGAGAATGAAAAACTTTCAAGTGCTTCAGCCGCATTCTCAAAACCAAACTTATCGAGTATCCATGATATCATACTCTTGATAAGGTCGAGTGGAGCACCGACTAATGCCTTAAAGAATCCGGAGATAGCACCTTGTATAGCACCAAGAATGCCACCTTCAGCATATCCTTTTATCGTTCCCATTATTGTTTCAAATAAAACAAAAAGAATGCGAAGTGGAACAAAAAGTTTTGATACAACGCCAGCAACCTTCGATACAATTGAGCCGATCTTTCCTAATCCACCAAGTATATTTGAAAAGAATCCTGCAGTCTTCTGCGCTTTTTTAACTGCTTCTGATATGGGTTTTATTAATTTACCAACAAATTTTGAAAAAGAATCAAAAGCTCCTTTAATTCTTTTTACAACTTCTTTAAACGTGTCAATAATGCCAGTAAATGTGCCAGACATTCCCTTAACCGAAAAGACTTTGGCAAATAACTTAGACACACCCGAGATGGCTTTACCGATAAGTTTGAGCTCTTTGGCATAACCCGTAATAATCCCAACGATGACACCAATTCCGACCGCAAGAGGTGTAAGAACCTTCATGAGAATCGGCCCGAGCTTGGCAGATATCATCATAAACATACGATTGATGGGTCCTCCTTCCTCCTCATCATCACCTTTGGTTACAGCACTGGCCTTACTAAGATTTTCGATCTCACTCAGTAGTTGTTTTCTTTCAATGGCCTCTTCGCGTTGTTTTTCGTATTCCTCAAGGGACTGACCCTGCATGAATGCTAACAGTCGACCAAACCCATGTTTAACAGAATCATTAAGTGTGCTAAGAGACTCGGTGTTTTCTTCCGTTGATTTTTCGATTTTTTCTTTTGTCTCATCACGATCTTCATCCGATTTCGAGTCTTTATCCGAAATAACGGATCCAAATGATTTAATATAACCAAACGAAGACTTTACCGACTCACCGATTTTATTAAAAACAAGCTGTGTTGAAGGATCCAACTTTGACATTGCTAGTGTCGGAACATTTTCAATCGTCTTTGAAGCTTTTTTGCCGATAGACGAAATGCCTTTACTGGTGCTTTTTTTTATGTCTGAACCAAGTTTTTCAACTACTTTGGCCGACTTAGATTGACTTTCGGTTGCAGATTTATTTAACTCTTTTGCTTGAGCCCTTGCTTCGGCATTTTGCTTTCTTAACTCAGCAACAGCTTGTCGAAGTTCTTCTGTGGTTCTTTCGTCTTGAATCATTTGTCTACGCTACCTGTTTATGATGATGATGAACGCATCTTTTCATTTTCTTTTTCAATATGTTGAATTAACATAGTGATATAGATTTCCCTTTCCCACGGTACCATATCGTCCAGTTCACTGAGACTATAATTATGGTGCTGCATCATCGCAAAGTTCGTCTTATAGTGATTGACCAATGAATCATGAGAAAGGGCTATGAGAAAAAATTTGAAAGCCCACCGATATTTACTTCATTCATATGTGAGCAGGACAAACACTTAAACGATACATCGAGTTCTGAGTTTGGAATCGTTTCAACGAACGATTGAATTTCAGTAAACTGTTGATTATTCAGTGAGTCGATAAAATCATTCAGTTCTTCTCGTGAAGCATGCGCCACGTCGTGAGACTCGTCACCTTGATAGATCGTATCGATGCATGACGCAATCAGATCAAATGCGATTTCCATCTCGCTGTTTTTTTCGGTTGCCTGAATCACTGCGTCCACATTCGGATAACGAAGAAGCACAGAAATATCATCGGTGAGTTTCTTCACGACGCCTTTCTGAGAGTCCTTCGGAACATTAACGGTTATTTTTGATAGATCGACCTCGACGTCATTACTGTTACCACACTCGGTGCACTTGACGCTGATCGTCGATGACTCACCGACTGACTTTGTTCTCAATTGAATAAAGACGTACTCAAGATCAAACATCGTGATCTTATTTACATCGACTGCACCGTCCGTACACGAACGAATCACATCTTTTATTGCTCGAACCATCTGTGTCTGATCATTGGACTCTGCGGCCATCATGATGATCTTTTCTTCCTTCACAAGATACGGTCGATAGTTTACACTCTCTCCAGTCGAAGGAAGCACGAGTTGATAAGTCGGTGCATTAATTTTAGGTAAGGCCATCTGTCATTTCACTCCTATTATAAGATTTCCCAGTTGTCATACGCGAGTGTTGCTGAACATCGCATGACTTCATTTTCATTTGCATTACCAAGTTCCATACTATTCAGTGCAGTAGGAAAGGCATTAATGAGTCTAATTGATTTAACTGTTTTATCTAACTCTTTTGAAGAATCGAGGTGACGTATCACAACATCACGAACATAGTCTCTTTTTAGATTTACGATATAACCGTTGAGTGACTCGATGTTTTGAATCGAGCTTCCTTGCCACTGTTCAAGAAAATCCCAAGTCTCCCAGTCATTCGTAAGAATGAACGAGAGGTTCACGTCTTCTACGTTAAACGCATATGCCGATCTAGAGTTACGCATGTTGGTGTATCTCTCGCTCGTCAAGAGACCACGTCCTGGCCAGGTTACCGCGTCACAAAGAAGATTGAGTTTTTCACTCTGATCTCTGGACGCTGAGTCAAACTCGACTAGGTATCTATTCGATCGAGCAAGACCCGGTCGTATTGCAGCCTTAAAATCATCTATTCTAAAGCTCATATCATTTTCCTTGAGTCGGCCCAGACCTTTCGTGTTCCCGCTTTACGGAACGATTCGGTCGGAAGAAAGAGCGCGATCGACCATTCCGGCGCATCGATCTCTACGACCTTTGACTTTACGTGCCCTGTAAGATAATGTTTAAATGTCGGACGAAAGGCTGAGTATTTTGCAGCGCTCGTAAGAATCGAGTAACTCAACCGCAACCTAGTCGTGTCGTTGAGCTTATTGTTGTTTGCAGTATCAAGCAATGCATCAAAGAGTCTTGCTCGAGCAACGGGTGGCAGATAGTGCATGTTTAACCCATAGAAACCGCCCGGCGCAGTGTCGACAAAAAGAATCAGAGGAAATGTATCGTAGTACGGAAGTTGTTCCTTTGTCTTTGGATCATAAAAGAACGTAAACATCTTACCAGGCCGCGGTGCATTTCTTTGTGTCAGCCGATCGTCTGAGATAAGATCGAGTTTATTGATGTCCGTCAGTTCGCGAGCCTTCTTGCGAAACCACTCGCGCGCCTTTTTAGTGCGCGGATTCAATCCCTCACGAAACGCTGCTGCTTGTAGTTCTGTAAACAGTGACATTATTGTTTGAACTTCTTCGTTGATCCGTCTTTACTGACTAACCAGGCTTCGAACTCAACGTCTGGATACTTTTTCTGTAGTGACATAAAGGTGTTGAGATTCTGCGTACTATCGTCAAAGAGACGAACACGACCGTAGTTGCCTGACTTCAGATACTTGTGAAACACGAATCGCTTGTTCTTTGCAGGAGATCCTAGACCGAGATTGCCTGCGCGTTCGACATATGCGTTATCAATATCTATACCATGTGCGCGAAACGTGTCAAGAAATACTTCTTTGTTGTCAAAGTCTGCGCGCGCAGTCACGACAATCACACGAGATCCTCGACGAACTGCATTACGAAGAATCGCCTTCATCTTGCCGACCATCTTTCCGATCGGCGTAGATGTCTTGCGAAACACTTCGGCTGACTTGAACTGATGAAAGTCATATGACTCACCGGGACCCAACACATACGTATTGAACTCCTGATTGTCAAGTCTTCTTACGACCTTACCGTCTTTGACCACATCGACCTTCGCATTGGTATGAAACAACGTCTCGTCGATGTCAAAGATCGTGAGACCCTGACCTCTTTGTTCTGATAGATACTGTTTGAATGTTCTCATAGGAGTATTTATATCTTTACAGAATGATTTTTCTGTGATATAATACATTCACTGTGCGGGGGGCCAGAGAATATACTCACTTTAGAATTTTTATTCCAAGTGACTTGAGTGTATCTTCTGTCCACACTTGAAAGGTCCATCCACGATCAGCAGCGAACTCTGATGCGGCATTCCACTTGGATTGATTCTTCACATAGGTGAGTGACTCTTTGATGTATCTGCGAGTCTTTCGTTGAGGTGTCTTTGGTGGTTGTGTCTGTTTCTTTGGTTTGATCTCAATAATGTAGTTCTTACCATCCTTTGTCTGAAACCACAGGTCCATAAAGTATCTATGTACTTTGTTATCAGTACCACAGACATAGGGAATCACCAATTCCTCAGAGTTCCAGTGAACAATAGAAGTGTTCGCATCGATCCAGCGAAAAGTGTTACGCTCCCATAGAGAACGATAGACGATGTTCTTGACATCACCGACATACTTCTCTGGATGCTTTGGAGTGAATTTTCCTTTATAAGCCATATAAATAAACACAGATACAGTTAACAACTACTAGGTTATTTATTCAACATGGCACTACTCAGATATCCCGAAAACATCGAGGACTCAAGTGTTCCCTTTGTTACATTCACAACACAGAGTCCTCGATATGACGTGGTGACGGATCGGCAGAATGATACTCTTGGCGATGATGCAGTTGTTATGTACATTCCTATCGGCGTCAGTGTATCAGATTCTCTTCAGTACTCAACTTTTGAAGAGGGTCTTCTTGGTGGTGCGATTGCTCGATTCACTGAAGGAAACGAGGGTGCTCTACCTGATACTATAGATGCACTTATGTCAACTGGAAGGGATCTTTATGAAGGCGGATTGAGAAGATCTGCGTCACTCCTTGGCGAAAATGTTAGAGCGATCGTGGATCGTAATGCTGGGAGAGTAGTGAATCCTCGTGAGTTTATGTTGTTCAAGGCACCGTCTTTAAGGTCATTTTCGTTCTCATTTCGATTTGTTCCGGAGTCAGTGACGGAAGCAAGAGTGATACCAGAGATTATTCGATACTTTCGGTCTGCATCATATCCGGGTATCGCAACTCGTCTCGACTATACCGTTCCGCAAGCTTTCTCAATTAACTTTAGAAATACGAGTTCAATGATTCGCATTCCGCAAGTGGTTTGCACTTCAATAAACACGTCATATAATCCAACATCATTATCATATCTTCGTGAGGATAAAATGCCGTCAGAAATTACAATGGAACTTGGATTCCAAGAGTTAACCGCGCTGACTCGAGAAAACATTGAGGACGGATTCTAGCATGGCGTTTTACTTTTCATATTTTCGCAGCAAGGACTATTTATTTTCTGATCGTGTCTCTCGACGTGTCAGAGATCTCTCTCAGTACTCGACGATCTTTGCTCGTCTTGCAGATGATGCAACTTTCTATACATACTATACGATGCAGGGAAACGAGCGTCTCGACAATATATCCGAGAAGTTGTATGGTACACCTGAGTACTACTGGACGATTCCTCTGCTCAATCCGCCGATCTTCAATCTCTGGAACGATCTGACACTCGATACAAGAACTCTCGATGAAAAACTTAAACTTCGATATCCTGGCGAAGCACTGATAGTCTCAAACACAGACACCATTGCCGGTAAGTTTAACGAGAACGAAAGACTGATTGACGACTCAAGTGGAGGCGATGCATCGGTTCGTCTTCTGAATACTTTCCCGTCTTTAGGATACGTTCGCGTTGATGATATTCAGGGCAGTCTTCCATCAGAAAACTTTGTACTTACCGGAGAAGAAACGGGTAATACGATAGACGTAGACAGTCGAGTCGAATACTATAGAGCACCTCTATACTTTGTTGACTCTGACGACAACTATGTACTTCATACAGACGCCAGTGCGACACCGATCACGATACGTGAGGATGAGATCGAGAGAAACAATCTAAAGAGTCAGGTCAGAGTCATTCGTAACGATAGGATTCGCGACGTCGTTGCGCAGTTCATTCGTGAAATGAAGCGAGGCGGTTAATGCCAAGAAGTGAAAGACCACAGTTTAATCCTAAGTCGCTCGAACAGTTTGAGATCGTTCTTACGACCTATAACGGAAACGAGACCGACATCTCTCCTCTAGTCACCGAGGTATCGATCTTTGAGACGATTTATAATTCGTTTCTATACGGTGAGATCGTTGTCGTTGATAACTCGGCCATGCTCTCTCAGTTTCCGATCATTGGTCAGGAAAAAATTCGATTCTCATGGTTTCGAGACGAGGAGAGAGTCGAGAAAGAGTTTTATGCCGTCGGCGTGTTTGATGTAAAACAGAACCTTCCTGCTGTCGGTACATACGGTATTACGATCACGTCAGAAAAACAGATGAGAAACGCGATCTCATTATTTTCAAAATCGTATCGTGGTCGCGGTGATGAGATTATATCGGATGTGTATCGAGAGTTTCTTGATGTCGATATCGAGGTTGATGCAGAGTCAAAGACCGCGCACTCGATCGTGTTTCCGTATATTAAACCACTCGCTGCGTGTGATATGGTCAGAAAGAACATTCTTGCAGAGGACGGTACTCCCTTCTTTATCTTTGAAAAGTTCTATGACGATCCTGGCCGTGAGTCGACGGTGCTCTCATCGTACGGTCAGTTATACGGACAAGATCCAATTCGACAGATTCAGCCGCAGGTCGGTGGTAACGTAGAGGAACGCGGTCAAATCTATAACTTTCAGATCATGAAGGCGTACGATACACTTGAGCAGTTATCGAAAGGCGCGTATGCATCATCGACGATTACGGTCGACCCATCGGCGAATCGTGTTGAGATCTTTGACTTTAACTTTCGCAAACACGCCGAGCCGATCGCAAAGGATCCGATCGCCGTTGACTTTGGATTCACACCGTCGGAGTATCATCTCGGGCTTCTTGGCGAATCGATATCAAACGCGACGATACCCGTACATAAACTATACGAAACAAATCTGACATATACACTCAAGAATGTATACGCCTTTGCCGATGAGACGACAACTCGCGAAGGTGAGAATCTTCCTCCTCCGACTCTTGGATCACTCGAGCCTCTTGATAAGTCGATCGTATCGTCGTATCTTACTCGTCTTGCGGCAAACACGTCGGTCATGCTTCACATGGATTCGATCGCATACAACGAGACGGACGGCAGCGGATTCGGTGTCGGGAAGACCGTCGAACTTGATCTACCTAAGTTTGCACCAAAGCTCGATGAGAACGACGGTCCTCGCGATCTCGTCAACTCAGGGAAGTATCTCATATCAGCGGTGCGTCACTACATCTCTGGTAACGAGTACACGATGTCGGTCGAGTTGATTCGAGACGGAATCGGAGAAGAAGCTGAACTATACGTAGGTGATGTACCAGAAGTTGATCGTGAACCACGTGAAAGAGAACAGATCTATGAACCTATTAACGAGTAAACTTGCCCTTGGAATCGTCGAGGACCGACACGATCCACTTCAGTTGGGTCGTGTACGCGTACGTGTCTTTGGCATTCATTCTCCCGATCGTAAGAATGATATACAGATCAAAGATCTTCCATGGTCCATCGTAATGCAACCGACGAATACATCGACGACTTCATCGACGATATCACAGCTTGTCGAGGGAACGTGGGTTGTTGTCATGTATCTCGACGAGAATCTTCAGGATCCTATGGTGATCGGTGCGGTACCTGCTGCGGCTCCAGAGGGCGAGATCAACTATGAACTCGGATTCACGGATCCATTCAGACAGAATCCTCGATTCAAGTCAGAAACAAACTCACCAAGAAAGAATCTTTCGACGACTTCTCTGGCAGGTAAGGAGGACGAGTGGACGGAGCATCCGACGTACGATACTCGACGCGAAAAGAGACTCACCGACATACCGAAGGCAAAGAAGTACGACACGAGTTCTGTTGTCGCGTCATCGACCACCGAAGAGACCGAAACTTGGAACGAACGTGATCTTCGTGGAGCTGATGACATCGATGCGGCCGGTTATCTCTCTCAGTATCCGTACAACACGGTTCGAGAGTACGAGGGTGGACTCCTTGAGGAATACGATTCAAGTCCTCCCACCGAGTCCGGAGAGTCACGAGCACGTATTACTGAAATGCATCCATCAGGATCGTATCGAGAAGTGATCGGCGACGGTTCGACAACGTTTAAGATCGTCGGAGACGGATACGTGCTCACTCTCAAAGATCATCATATGTATGTGCAGGGTGATCTTAATGTTACCGTGGAAGGTGACATGCGCCATTTAGTGAAGGGCGACTACATTCAAGAAATTCGAGGAGACTTTGTCCAGAAGGTCGACGGTAATCGAGTCTCTAAAGTTCAGGGCAACGATGCTCTCGAGGTAATCGTAAATTCCTCGATCAACATCTCTGAGAATTACTCACTTCGCGTTGGAACAAACTCAACGATACTCGTGGACGGTAGCGCGACGCGCGTCGTGCGTGAAGACGATACCGACACCGTACTTAATGACAGAAGTTCAATCGTTGGAAATAACTCATCGATCGGTGTCGGAAACGATCTCAGAATTAGTGCGTCCAACGATCGATCTGACGTGACGGGCAACGAACATACGATCGAGAGTGTCGGTGTTATGACTCTTGACTCCGATCTACTCGTTCAGACGAATCCATAATAGGACGATAAGAAGACATGGCAGATTCTATATTTGATACACTCTGTGGCGACTCTGGAATCATTACCAGAATCAATGAGGCGCAGGAACTCTATCGTACCGTCGTCACGGGTGGTAA
>Ga0209953_1000323_pt1 | contig 17950 bp, 27 predicted proteins | sample SalPonred_H2O_MG_FD_185713 | JGI IMG/M metagenome (GOLD analysis project Ga0209953, IMG submission 185713) | Salt pond water microbial communities from South San Francisco under conditions of wetland restoration - Salt Pond MetaG... | ecosystem: Environmental > Aquatic > Non-marine Saline and... | reverse complement strand
CACTTGGCCATACACTTCTGTCTGTAACTGATTTCCCCTGATGATAGTAGTGGAAGACTTGGGGCGGAGTTGATCTCAATAACATAAGCACGACCTTCTCTGTCGATCATTACATCTACTCCACCGAAGTCTAGGCCAGAGTGTTTGAAAGCCTCAAGAGATACTCGAACAGCTTCCATAGGCCATTGACCCCAACGAACTACATCAAAACGTCCACCCTGAGCAACATTCCAAGCAACAGCATTTGGGTTCTCTGGTGTCTTCTGAGCAACAGTAGCTACCCGACCAGACACTACATAAACACGATACTCAGCTACTTTGTCAATCAACTCAGAGGCATACCAACCGTTTGCAAACACTCGTGGACGTTCATGTACTACATTAAGAAGTTCGTCCAAGCTGTTGACAACAAAGAGATTACGACCCTGAGCGTGATGAGAGGGGCGAAGAACTAACTTAGAAAGAGGAGTAGGAATCCTCTGGTGTGTTGACGAGGAGATCGTCTTCGGTGTTATCGAAGGACAATGGTCCGTTAGTATCTGCCGAAACTGTCTCTTGTTGTTCACTAGCTTGATGCTGTCTGAGGTATTCAACTGCTTCTCGGTAGTAACTCCTGTCTCTGATGTACACCCCCATCGAAATAGAAGGGATGTCGAGTCCAAGAATGCTTTTCCGTAGGTAGTACATATCATGTCGTTCCGTAAAACTGAGGCTGTTGAACCTCGAAAAGTACGTATTCCAACAGATGTCGCCTCGCAAGAGTTCAAGTAGGCACTCATACCCCTGATGGACCCTGATCCCAAGCCCTTCCGTCTCAGAAAAGTTATCATTGTTCGTTTCTCCGTCTAGTTTCTTCATGAAGGATGTGAATCCGTTGTGTCTTTTTCTCATGGTACACGCTCCAAGTCTTCTGCAAGATACCAAGATGCTATGTTGTCAGGGCAAAGAGAGTACACCAACCCATCTTCTCCCTGAGAGAATGTTCTTGTAGCATAAACTTGTCTCACCTGACCAACAAAGTCTCGTGGGCCACCTAAGTGGCGAGTACTAACGTCAGTGGACTTTACAAGAACCTTATCACCAACTTCAAGGGGTCTGTTAGGTTCTAAGAAAGACTTGTTGTCACGCTTACGCATGAACATCACAAAGCCATTATGTTTCTTTCTCATCGTGTTACCTCAGCATCTCCAAACACCTCAGCCTTTCCATGCACACTAACATCTCCAAACACCCGAGCATATCCAAACACCTCAGCATTTCCAAACACCTTAGCATATCCAGACACCTTAGCCTTTCCATGCACACTAACATCTCCAAACACCCGAGCATATCCAAACACCTCAGCATTTCCAAACACCTTAGCATTTCCATACACCCAAGCATTTCCATACACCCAAGCATTTTCAAACACCTTAGCATATCCAAACACCTCAGCATTTCCAAACACCTTAGCATATCCAGACACCTTAGCATTTCCATACACCCAAGCATTTTCAAACACCTTAGCATATCCAAACACCTCAGCATTTCCAAACACCTTAGCATTTCCATACACCCAAGCATTTTCAAACACCTTAGCATTTCCAAACACCTTAGCATTTCCAGACACCCAAGCATATCCAGACACCTTAGCATTTCCATACACCCAAGCATTCGGTCCTACGTAAGCAGTGTCTTGCACTATAGCAGTCTCTGCCACCCAACCACCACCATTGATATGTTGATGTGCTGGGACTGCTCCATTACCATTTTTGAAATCATGAGTTTTCATTTTCTTCTCCTTAGGTTTCACTACACCAAGTCGGTTTCTCACCCCATCGCCAAGACAAAGTGATATTTGTTTCTTTCCAACGCTCCACCATGTACAACCGATAGGCGAGACAGGTATCTTCTACCTTACTAAAGTCTACACCCCTCTCAAGGTTACGGGCACAGTTTGCAAAAGGTGTCTGTTGATCTTGTCTGAATTTACCTTGATGGTAGTAGTCCTCGAAAGAACCCACTAGATCAAGAGACTTGTGTCGACCACCTTTCTGTTCACCAAGTGCTTTCATCCAAGCAAGACACCAACCAAAGTTCTCACGACTAGCACGTACCCACTTGGTACAAGGGTGGGAGACATACGCAGCTTTGTAGACAGGAAGGGTGGTAAAGGGATCATTGAAGCGTACCGCAGTGGACAACATCTGGGCAGCTTCAAGGATCATCTTTGACTTACGTATGTCATCCAACCACAAGGCAGAAGTCCAAGGGTCAGGGTCAAAGGCAAACAGGTTCATGTCTCTTGCTCCAATAACCAGTGTAGGTAGTTTAACCCCTCACGGTCAATAACTGTCGTACCATTAGCTATGTCATGCCAATATTCCATACCTTGAGGTGAAGTTACCCATTTAAAACAATAATACAATCGACTTGCGTTACCAGTACTTTCCATGTCATCGAGAGTTTTTCTAACCGCTGAGATATTCAGACACTCAGGAGTAAAATAAGGAGTGCCCACTTTACGAGATACCCCAGACTTATCATAAGGAGTGCCCACTTTACGAGATACCCCAGACTTATCATCCAGTTTAGCCATAAACCTAGTAAATCCATTTCTTCGCTTACGCATACTAAACTCCTAGTCCATACCCTATCAGAGATAAAAGGTATACAGTTCCCACAAGACAAGACAGACCGAGTACATCACATATGGTATTCTTCATTGTAGTTCCTCATAAGTTATACTAAATGTGCTTGAGTATTTGACTATGGTTTACACTAAACTTTCTAGCTAAAGCCCTTGAACCATACTTCCTGCAATGAGGTTTGTACACTCTTTTGATATACTCCAAGTCATCATTAGTAAGTTTACAGAGAGGGTTATCAGCACCTTTCAAAGGGGTGGAAATTAAACCTGTATCGTAAGCATGTCTAACATTTTCTTTAGGAGTACACCACTCTAGATTGTCTACAACATTGTTCAACTTATTACCATCCAAATGATTTACGTGAGGTTTATTTTCAGGGTTAGGAATAAAAGCCTGTGCTACAAGCCTATGAACTCTAAAACAGACAGATTTACTTTTTCTACCATTCAAATAAGTAGATAGAAGGTAGTAACCATTCTTGTGAATAGTCTGTTTAAGTATTTTATCAGTCCTATGTGAGTACACATCACCCTCAGAACTAATAGAGAAGTAATCTTCATAGCCAACTACAGGCTTCCATATCTTTTCCATTTCCAACTCTCCTTTGAGTGGTCTGGGGGACCGTGGAGGAATTGAACCCCTCGGCATCCATCCCGCTGTTTTACGCCAAGAGTTTAGAAGACTCACGCGGGGACACGATCCGTTAGACAAGAAAAGGGACAGACCTCTCGGCCCATCCCCTTAGTATATACCCCTATCACCTCTGGCTTAAGAATATTTTACCACGGATTTACATATCTGTCAACCCTAAAGTTTATCCACAGACAAAATACTTTTCCTTTGCCTCACTATAGGTCCAAGCATCCGCTTGAAGCGCATCCTTTGCAGACACTTGACGCATCTTCCCTACTGACACACGCTTGTTGCCCACAGGAAACTCCAAGACACAGGGTTGACGTGTGTCACCGGGTACCAAAAGAAAACTCTCTTGATATTTCACATAGTCAGACACATGATCGAACTGATCAGCCCGCATCATATAACTACGCTCAAGCTTTCCCTTGTAGCATCCCACAAGCATTTCCACAGGCTCAATAGTATTCATCGCACGTAGGGTATCCACATGCCGCATGAACTTGGCCACGGTGTGCACATCATTGTCATTGTCTATAGCAAAAATCACACGTTCAAGCATAGGTGCATCCTCCTTAAGGTATAGAATAGGCTCACAGACCGTCTGTAAGCATGGCTACAGCCCGCCTAGCATCATCCGAGGGGGTTACCACCGGACAAGGCACTAGACAGGCTGTAGACAGGCTCACATCACCCCACAAGCCTTGAGAAACTTGTCACGATTAAAGGCAGGGTTGAATCGGGTTAAAATTGAAGCAAGCTCACGGGACACATCGTCAATTGCTTGCGTAGAAACATCATCACCATCCATGATTTTATAACTCTTGCGAGTATGTGAGAGCACATCGGCAATTGCCTCAAAGTGTTTGCGTGTCATAGCCTTATCCTTTCCGAATTATTTCAAGATGAGACTCACGCATCACATGAATCCACCCATGTACACCAGTGAGAGCACGGTACACCCATTCATTGATAGGTTTACGTTCACCATTTGGCAGTTCTGCATAGTATTTCATCGTTTCATCCCTTTCCATGGGGTAAAATGAAAACCTTATCACGTTTGAAGAACACTGACTCACGCTTAAGCCAGTCAAGCCTGCGACTAGAAGCATACACGGTACCACCTATGTACATAGTATAGGACATAGCACATCCCTTTCTGATTGAGTGAATACAAGAGAACACCCTAAGCCATAGACCTAGGGTGTTCATCCAATGCTCACCTATCAGTCAGCACCTTCCGACAAGGCTTTGATTGCGGCACGAATGTGTTCATTAGCAGAGTAGGAAAACTCATCGCCTTCCACCGGGTTCTTTTCATGCTTCTTTTGCTTGTCCAGAACACCTTGAAGCATCTTTAGAATAGCTTCATTGGTCAAGGGATTAGCCTTTTGGGGTGGCGACACTTTCCAGAACGGCTCATCTTTTGCGGCGTCCAGCTTATCTTTCTTGACCTTTTGGCCTTCTTGGACATACCAACGGCCACTTTCTTTCGACCATTGCATACCAGTTTTGAGGCCCACCCAGTCCGCAAAAGACTTGCGATGGTATGGTGAAGCCTCTTGCAGAAGCGTCATTTTCTCCGAACACAGAAGACCATCCGCAGGGTTATTAGCCCAATGGGATAGAATGCTAATGGCAAGAGAATGAATTTTATTTTGTAGTTTCTCACCATCTTTAGCGACTGTTTCGATATGAGCGTCGATTTTGTCGAAAGCGTAGGACGTGATTTTCATGATATTTCCTTTCAGGTTGCACTATTCTACCAACATCCCTGTTAGCAGAACGATGCAACCTGCCCTATCGCCTAAGCGATACCTTAGTTGGCTAAGGTTAGACAGGTTACAAACGCAATCTGAAAAGTGTTTCGGCGTTCTGTTATTCAACGCCGCCGGGTTAAAGGTTAAGCCATATTTCAGACCCGCCTAAGGAAATCCATCCCCCGTGATATAGGATCAAGTCCTACAAAACCACCAGACGCAAGGACTTTGTTGTTGCTTAGGTATAAACCCGCAACCCAGCAGGCATAGCCCGACCGGTCCGCTTTACGTCTTATTATAAGCTAGGGTAATAGCCCGTAAGCTTTCCCCCGTATATGCTAGTGACTTAGCTAATTAGGTTCACCGTTCTACACGTCTTATACGATCAGTTTATGCCAACCGGGTTTTCCCGGGTTGATAGGGCGAGCGTACCTGCATTCCCTATCATGTGTGACACTCACCATGCACGTACATAGACCTGTATACTTGTCAGCCTAAGTCCTGCCACGCTATGTATCCGAAAACCCTTGGCAGGTGAGTAAACGGAGGCCTGTTCATTAGGGGGCTACCCCTTTCTTGTTCCGGGGGACTAGGCGATCCCGTGAGACCCGTCGACATCCCGAAACAAGAAAACTAACTACGAGAACCAATCTGACGATTTTTTCAGGTTGTGCGACAAAAATCGAAAGGAATCGAAAAGAAAAGTTAAACGGTTGAAAACAAACGATTTTATCCGTGATAATTGTTACAGTTTTCTACCTAAAGGTGAGTGCTGATCGCTTTAAAGCTGATCGAGTGTGTTGACTTTGCAACCTAAAGGTGATTCTAGGGGGCGAGTGATTCGAGTGATTCGCAACCCAAGGTTGACTCTACGCGCGCGCGGGTGCTATACTTTCGCGGGGAGATACAACCTAAAGGTTAGACAAGACAGACAAGACAACCTAAAGGATAGTCGGTAGGTAGTTGAATGATTAAACTATTTGGGTGGATGGTAGTTCAATGGTTAAACTATTTGATTGTCTTTTGTTTAATACTAAACGAAATAGGTCAGGGTGGTTTACCTATGTAAAATGGTAGGAATTGACTAGGTGATAGGTCAAGGTGACTTACCTATTTGATTTTCAAAATGGATAGCGAAATGGTACATGACCCCTGCTACTCAAGAATCACTCGCAGAAACAACGTATGGTTGTCCAAAATAGGTAAGAAAGGATTACCCATTGGATATTAAACTGTATGTTTTCAATAGGTTAAGCTGGGAAAGAGAATACATAGTGTGGAATACTACCTAAAATTGATCAACCTATGGGGTATAGCCATGGGGGCAAGGGCCACGGGGGGTCACCACGTTATATATATACCCGCTTTGCCAGTGGGGAGTATTTTTAAGGTGTTAACCACTTTGGATTAACAGGGAGTTTGACTAGGAGTACACTAGGAGTTAAACCACCCTAAGAAAAGGTACTCTAATACCACTCAGATGTTAAATATCCTAAAAGCTTCTATAAGCCTTACTGAGAGCCTCTAGATAGCTGTCCGGTGGTAGCCTACTCTAGCCTCCCCAGAGGGGCCTCACAGAGCCACACAGACGCTCTCAGAAGGTATTAAGTATAGTAGGTGAGGTGTTCTTCCCTTTGTGGTATAAAAAGAACTAAAAATCCTATGTTAAGGTACTTGAAGTCTGACCAAGGGGGCCCATACTTAAAGCTATAACCTTAAGTATATTACTCTCTCTGTCTTTTACTACTCTTAGAAAATACTTTAAGTATATTACTACTAATACTTTTACTACCTTTAGAGAAACCTTAAGCTATAGCTCATAGTATATACTTAAAGTATAATAGGGTACTACAAACTTCTGTCTTTGTCAACTAAAAAGTGACGCCCTTCTAAAAAAAGTAACTAAAGAGTTGTAATCTAAGTATTCTTTTCTTGTCTTGTCTTATCTGGGAAGAAAAAGTTGCGCTTAAAGTAAAAAACTTCTTGACTTCCCTTTTTCTTTATGTTACAATGTAAGAGTAGACGATTAAAACCTTAGGTCTCTTTATGAAACATTTTATTCTTTCAAACCGTAGTCTGTCTAACCTAGAAGGGGTACACCCTGATCTGGTTGATGTAGTCAAACGAGCTATTAAGATCACTAAGATGGATTTTTTTGTGGGTGAAGGAGTCCGTAGTGTTGAGCGTCAAAAACGTTTGGTAGACTCTGGAGCCTCTCGAACTATGAACTCTCGTCATCTCACAGGCCATGCTGTAGACTTACACCCACATCCTTACAAAGGAGACCATGATTTTGATGGCATTCCTAATAGTGATGATTGGGATGCTTATGAGCCTATCGTCCTTGCTATGAGACAAGCTGCTAAGGAATTAGACGTAGGTATTACCCACGGGTACGACTGGGGTTGGGACGCACCTCACCATCAACTATCTTGGAGTCAATATCCGGCATGAGTACGAACAGTCAATGGCACATGTCAAAGAGTGTCCCAATTACTTTTATTCTGGCTATTGCGGCTCAAACCGTTGCTCTCATTTGGTTTGTGGCCACCCTTCGTAATGACGTAGACAACAACTTTGTTCGTCTTAAACGGGTAGAAACTGTCTATGATACTCGCATTGGCTCCCTTGAAAACATTGTCCAGAATCAAGCTGTAATGTTAGCTCGAATTGATGAGAATCTAAAAGCAATTCGTGAGGCTGTAGAAAGAAATGAACGAGCAAGGTAAGGGCAAAAAGACCTACAAAAGAGAACTAGCTCTTCTTTTGTTTATTTGGTTGGTATACCTTGTAGAGACAAAGGAACCTGAACTTGTCCAAATACTTGCCTTTCCTATTTTTACGTATGGTGCGCTTGCTTTTGGTCTTCAGTGGTACTCTCCTAATGGCGGGTTGCTCAAACCTCAATCCACTGGGAGTGCTAACAGGGGGAGGCCCCAACGTAGCAGCGAACACACAAGCAGGAAAAACCAACAGCCAGACCATTGGCACATCGAGCGTTACAGAGCAAAAACTAGTACGACCCAAGGCTCAGAAGATAACTCAAAGCTCTGATAACAATAAAGTTCAAGCAGACTCTGTTGAGACCGTTGTAGTAAACGAGATTCCAGCGTGGGTAGTTCTTCTTTTGATTCTAGGTTGGTTACTTCCTTCTCCCAATGAAATAGGTAGGATTATAAGAAATGCCTTCAAGTAAGAACTACAAACGGAACTACAAACAAGAAGCAAAATACCACGCTACAGACAAACAGAAAAAGAACAGAGCTTCTAGGAATGCAGCTAACCGTGCTGTAGGGCAAAAAGGTAAGGACGTAAACCATAAAAATGGTAACCCACGGGACAACCGTAAGTCTAACCTTCAAGTAACAACTAAGAAAGCTAACCGTTCTTTCCCGAGGAATAAAAATGCCGGAAAAAAGTAAAAAAGATAAGTACACTCGTGGTGGTATCAAGTTTGAAGGGTACAACAAACCTAAGCGTACTCCTGATTCTTCTAAAAGTCATGCTGTTCTAGCTAAAGAAGGTGACAAAGTTCGTCTTGTTCGGTTTGGCGATCCCAACATGTCTATTAAAAAAGATCAGCCAAAAAGAAAGAAAAGCTACTGCGCTCGATCAGGTGGTATCAAAGGCAAAGATAGTAAACTAAGTGCAAACTACTGGTCGCGTAAAGCTTGGAACTGCTGAGGAATTTAAAATGATGAAAATGAAAATGGGTCTTATGGTGGGAGAAGCTCCTCAAGTAGACCCAAAGAACAAGAAACGAGCAGAAGAGTACTGGATGTACGGGGCTACTCCTGAAGAGCTTGCTAAAGCTTGGGGCGTAGACAAGGAATGGGCAGAGCTCAAAAAGTGTACAAACTGTGAGTACTTTGACAATCGTAAGACTACACTCAAGGCCGTAGGTGCTGATGCTACCCAAGGTGCTTGTATAAAATTTAACTTTGTCTGTAGTGGAGAAGCTTCTTGCCAAGCTTGGGATTGTCCTTCAGACATGTATAAGGATGAAGACTAATGCCTATGAATAAAACTGGTAAAAAGATGATGTCCTCGATGAAGGATACCTACGGTGATAAAAAAGGTAAAGAAGTTTTTTACGCTATGGAAAACAAAGGTAAAGTTCCCGGTATGGCAATGGGCGGTATGTCTAAGCCTATGGGCTACGCTAAGGGTGGTTTGACTAAATCTACTGGTACAATGGATACCGGCATTAAAAAGTGTGGTGAGTAAAATGGCTGAGAAAAAGAATCGTAAAAAACTTAGAGATATCAACAAAGACGGTAAAGTAAACTTTGGCGATACTTGGCTTGGTGATGCTCTTGGTTTTGATGGTAAAGTAGGTATTCAAAAAGGTCGTCCCGGTCTTAAAGAATCCCTTAAAGGTGCTCGTCGTGGTTCTGCTTCTAAGAAAGAAGACAAATCCAAGAACGAACCTAAGCGTTCAACTTCTCGGTCTACTCCCTCAAAGAAAACAGTAGACTCAGGTGTGGATGACAAGGCTGCTGCTACTCGTCGTGCAACAACTGATCGTAACCGTGCACGTGGGGCTGCTGTACCTGAGGTTAAAACAACACCTCTCGGTAAAAAAGAAACACCTGCTCCAAGTAAACCTAAGAAAAAGTCTTTTCTTGATAACACAATGTCTAACGATGACTACAGAGCACGTAGACAAGCAGAGTTGAAAAGAATCCGCACTGCTAAAGAAGAAGCTTCAGCTACTGCAAAAGACCAAGCTAAAGTTACTCGAGCTTATCTACGGACAAGAGAAGGTCTTGAAGCCCTTCAAAAAGGAATTACAGGTAAAGCTCTTGACAAAAAAGCTTTGGAGTGGAGTCAATCACAAAACTCTGGAATGGCTAAAGGTGGTATGGCTCGGTTTGATAAAACTGGTAAGCGAGACTACAAAGGTAAGGGTATGTTCTACGACTCTAAATCTCCCCGAGGTTATAAGTGAAAAATTACCGAGAGAAATCAGAGATTATTTCTTGCACAGTAGATGGACAAAGAGAGACACTTTACACTTGTCCTCTTAACTGTCGTGCTCGGGTTCCTCTGGTTTATATCGTAAATGCTAACGGTACTGTAACTGTTACTTTTGAGTGGTACCGTGCAGCAGACGACACTCACTACTACATTGTAAGTGGTAAAAACTTCTCTACCGGAGAAAGTCTTCAGTTTTCGGATGCTTACATTGTGCTAGAACCCGGAGATAAACTTGAAGTAACTCCAGCGGGTACTACTCCTATCGTAGACGCTTTATGTACCGTTGAAGAAGTATTTATTCCAGTAGGAGGTGCATAATGGCAGCAAAAACTAAAAGCAAAGTAAATCAGTCGGGCAACTACACAAAACCTACTATGCGCAAAAATCTTTTTAACAAGATTAAAGCTGGTAGTAAAGGGGGTAAGCCCGGCCAGTGGTCGGCTAGAAAAAGTCAACTTTTAGCTCGTGAGTATAAAGCTAAAGGTGGTGGCTATACAACAAATAAAAAAACATGAAAATTTGCACAAAATGTAAAAAAGAAAAACCTTTTTCAGAGTTTACAAGTAGAGGTGGTCAGCTAAAGCATTTACTTAAAAGCCGTTGTAAAACTTGCATGAAAGACCAGCATAAAAAGTGGGTCTCAAACAACACAGATAAGGTTAGAGTCTATAGAGCAAAAGACCCTTGGACTTTAAAGAAAAGATGTAAAAGACACAACATTAGTGTTGAAGAGTTTTGGGCTATTTACGAAGAACAGGATGGTTCTTGCCCAGTTTGTAATAAAGCTATTGAAGCAGAAAACTCTGCGATAGACCACAACCATAAAACGGGAGAGGTTAGAGGAGTTCTTTGTAAAAGTTGCAACCGCGCTTTGGGTCTTTTAGGGGACAACCCAAACAATCTTTTTAGAGGAAGCGAGTACTTACGCAAGAAAGGTTTCTATGGTTAAAAAAGCACCACAAAAATCGTTAGACAAGTGGACTAAAGAGCAGTGGGGAACTAAATCAGGTAAACCTTCTACTCAAGGTAAAAAAGCTACTGGTGAGCGTTATCTTCCTAAAAAAGCACGAGAAGCTTTGACTAGTAAAGAGTATGCTGCAACTAGTGCTAAGAAACGTAAAGACACTAAGGCCGGTAAGCAACACTCTAGTCAACCTAAAAAGATCGCTAAGAAAACAGCTAGGTATAGGAAATAAAATGACTGAACGTAACCTCACAGACAAACAACAAAAATTCCTAGAGGTTCTTTTTCAAGAGGCTCAAGGTAGTTTTGTCGAAGCTAAGCGTTTGGCTGGCTACAGTGAGAACGTACACACTCAGTCTATTGTGGACTCTCTTGAGCAAGAAATCTTTGAACTTACTAAAAAGTATATTAGTAAACTTGGGGTAAAAGCAGCTTGGTCTATGAACGAAGTAATGCTTAACCCTACAGACCTTGGTAACAAAGAAAAAATGACTGCTGCTAAAGACATTCTTGACCGTGGTGGATTTAAACCTACAGAAAAGATGGACGTAAAGACAGACGCACCAGTCTTTATTCTCCCCGCTAAACAAAGTAACGATGACTAAATTTACTTGTAATTGGAAACTACCACTACCAGATGAGGTAGAAGACGAATACATTTGGCATCCAGTAGTTAGGATTGGTAGACAAATCCCTTGGGGCTACGAACAAGACCCTAATGATGAAGATATCCTGCTTCCTATTCCAGACGAACTAGAACTTATGGAACAAGCCAAAAAGTTTCTTAAACAGTATTCCTACAGACAAGTTGCTGCTTGGCTAAGTGAACAAAGTGGTAAACCTATCTCTCATGTAGGACTTTATAATAGGGTGAAGCTTGAGTACAAACGCAAGACAGAAGCTGCAAACCAAAGGTACTTTGCCGAAAGGTACAAAAAAGCCCTTGAAAAAGCAGAAAAACTTGAAAAGCAACGTATTGGAGCAAAAACCCCAAGAGACGAAGCAGACAGTTCCAGCTCAACCACAGACTGAAAAGATTGATACTCAAAAAGCTCAAAGGGTTATTTTTCAACCAAACCCCGGTCCTCAAACTGATTTTTTGTCTTCGTCTGAACAAGAAGTTCTTTACGGGGGTGCGGCAGGTGGCGGCAAGAGTTACGCAATGTTGGCCGACCCTGTACGCTACTTTAATAACCCTAAAGCACAAATGCTTCTTGTACGTCGATCAACTGAAGAACTAAGGGAACTTATCAATGTTTCAAAACAGCTTTACCCTGATGCTATTCCGGGCATTAAGTTCCTCGAAAGAGACAAAACATGGATCGCTCCCTCAGGAGCATCGCTCTGGCTCTCGTACCTAGACCGTGACGATGACGTAATGAGGTACCAAGGTCAGGCTTTTAACTGGATTGGTTTTGATGAACTTACTCAGTGGCCTAGTCCTCACGCTTGGAACTATATGCGTTCTCGTCTTCGTACAACTAAGGACAGTGACTTAAGTTTGTTTCAAAGAGCTACAAGTAACCCCGGTGGTCCCGGACACGCTTGGGTTAAGAAAATGTTTGTTGATCCAGAGATACCCGGTAAATCTTTTTGGGCAACAGACATTGACTCAGGAGAAACAATTACTTGGCCAAAAGGACACTCTAGAGAAGGTGATCCACTTTTTAAACGTAAGTTTGTTCCAGCCACACTTTTTGATAATCCTTATCTGTCTGACGATGGTCTGTACGAAGCGAACCTTCTTTCTCTCCCCGAACACCAACGTAGGCGACTTCTTGAAGGTGATTGGGACATTAACGAAGGGGCAGCTTTCCCAGAGTTTAACCGTAACGTACACGTTGTTGAACCTTTTGAAATTCCTAAGAACTGGGTAAAGTTTAGAGCTTGTGACTACGGATACGGTTCTTACTCTGGTGTTCTTTGGTTTGCAGTTGCACCTGACGAACAGTTGATTGTTTACAAAGAGCTTTACGTTTCTAAAGTACTTGCTACAGACCTTGCTGATATGGTCCTTGAGGCTGAAGAACACGAAAAGATACGCTACGGTGTTCTTGACTCTTCTCTTTGGCACAAACGAGGAGACACTGGCCCAAGCCTTGCTGAGACAATGATACGAAAAGGTTGTCGTTGGAGACCTTCTGATCGCTCTGCTGGTTCTAGGGTTGCAGGTAAAAACGAGATACACCGCAGACTTCAAGTAGACACCTTTACTGAAGAACCTCGTATGGTTGTTTTTAACACTTGTAAAAATCTAATAGCTCAACTGCCTGCTTTGCCTTTGGACAAGAACAACCCAGAAGATGTAGACACTAAGTCAGAAGACCACCTCTACGACGCTCTTCGTTACGGTCTGATGTCACGTCCTAAAAGCAATCTGTTCGACTACGATCCTACTATGGGTCTTAACAAATATAATCCCGCTGATAATACTTTCGGCTACTGAGGTAAAACATGGAAGAAGACGAACTCACATTTGACTCTGAAGAGATGGAAGCCATCGAAGATACTTCAGGAGAAAGGGTAACAGACGAGCCTGCGGGTGGTATTGTATCCTATGTTCAAGAGCGTTTTACTAAAGCTGAGACTGCTCGTGAAACAGAAGAACAACGTTGGATTCAAGCTTACCGTAACTACCGAGGTATCTACGGTCCTGACGTTCAATTCACTTCTACTGAAAAATCCCGTGTGTTTGTCAAAGTTACTAAGACAAAAGTTCTTGCTGCTTACGGACAAATTACTGAAGTTTTGCTAGGCAACAATAAGTTTCCTTTGAGCATTGCTCCTACTACTCTTCCTGATGGTGTAGAAGAATCTGTCCACCTAGAGACTAACCAACAGTTTCTTGACGCTAAGGAACAAGTTGGTGCTCCTGAAGAAGCAGAAGGAATGCCTAAACTACTTCCCGGTGAAACTATGGCTGACCTTCGGGAACGCCTTGGTCCTCTTAAGAAAAAACTTGAGGGTGTCGAGAATATAAAAAAGGGTCCGGGTAAGCTTCAATCTCAAATTACTTTTTCTCCAGCAGAAGTTGCTGCGAAGAAGATGCAAAAGAAAATTCACGACCAACTCGAAGAGTCCCAAGCAAAAAAACATCTTCGGTCTGTTGCTTTTGAATGCGCTTTGTTTGGCACAGGGGTTATGAAAGGCCCTTTCGCAGTAGACAAAGAGTACCCTAACTGGAGTGAAGAAGGAGACTACAGCCCTCTTATTAAAACCATTCCTAGTGTTTCTAATGTTTCTATTTGGAACTTTTACCCTGACCCAGACGCACACAATATGGAAGAGGCTGAGTACGTAGTAGAACGCCATAAGATGTCTCGTAGTCAACTTCGTGCTCTAAAAAATCGTCCTTACTTCCGTGAAAATGAAATTGACACTGCAATTGAAATGGGTGAGTCCTACACTAAAGAGTGGTGGGAACAAGCGATGGAAGACGATGCTCAAGAAGTTCGTACTGAACGGTATGAAGTACTTGAGTTTTGGGGTAACGTAGATCGTACAGTTCTTGAAGACCACAATGTCGATATTCCTCGTAATCTTCGTAAAAAAGATGCAATTAGTGTAAACATTTGGATTTGCAATGGTCGAGTTCTTCGTCTTGTCATGAATCCTTTTACCCCTACTATTATTCCTTACTACTCTGTTCCTTACGAAATGAACCCTTACAGTATGTTTGGCGTAGGTGTTGCAGAAAACATGGACGATACACAGACTCTTATGAATGGTTTTATGCGTATGTCTGTTGACAATGCTGCGCTTAGCGGTAATCTTCTTATCGAAGTAGATGAAGCTAACCTTGTTCCCGGTCAAGACCTAGAAGTGTACCCCGGTAAAGTGTTTAGGCGAGAAGGTGGTGCTCCGGGTCAAGCTATTTTTGGCACAAAGTTTCCTAACGTTTCTAACGAAAACATGCAAATGTTTGACAAAGCTCGTGTGCTTGCAGATGAGTCTACTGGATTTCCTTCGTTTGCTCATGGTCAAACAGGTGTCAGTGGTGTTGGACGGACAGCCTCTGGTATTTCTATGCTTATGTCTGCAGCAAATGGTTCTATTCGTAACGTGGTTAAAAACGTTGATGACTACCTTCTTGGACCAATTGGTAAGGCTCTGTTTTCTTTTAATATGCAGTTTGACTTTGATCCTGAAATTAGGGGTGACCTTGAGGTTAAAGCTGAGGGCACTCAAAGTTTGATGGCTAACGAAGTTCGTAGTCAACGTCTTATGCAGTTTCTTGGTGTTGTACAAAACCCTGCTCTTGCTCCCTTTGCTCGTCTTGACTATCTTGTACGTGAAATTGCTTCTAGTATGGACCTTGACCCAGACAAAGTTTCTAATAGTATGCAAGAAGCTGCTCTTCAAGCTGAAGTACTTAAAAAGTTTCAAGAACAAAACCCACAGCCTCAACAACCTCAAGGTGGTCCTCAAGCTCAACAGGGCTCTACAGCGGCTCCAGCAGGGGCTCAGGCGTCTGACACTCAAGGAAGTGGGGGAGGCACCATAGGAACTGGTACAGCGCCTCCACCGGGCACACAGGGCTTTACAGGCACACCCGGTGGTGAAGGAGGGCAACCAGTATGAGTTTAAAAATGCTAGTTAATAGTCCTGACCTTTGGAAATCGTTTCTAGAAGAACTGGACGAAAGAGTAGACAGGGTTAACAAACAAATGGCTCAGCTTGATGACCCAAAAGACTTGTACCGTTGTCAAGGTGAACTAAAGACACTTCGTAGTCTACAGAAACTAAGGGATAAGATAAACTATGGATAAGCTATACCAAGAAGGCGGTCTTGCAGATGACGGCACAGATATTGAACCTGTAACAGGCAACGAAGTTCCTACAGGAAGCCTAGACCAAGAAGTACGAGATAATATTCCTGCCCAGTTGTCAGAAGGTGAATATGTTGTTCCTGCTGATGTTGTACGTTACTACGGTGTAAAATTCTTTGAAGACCTCCGTGGTCAAGCTAAACAAGACTTTGCTCGTATGGAAGCTGAAGGACGTGTTGGTGGAGAACCTGTAGATTCGACTGGTATGCCTATGGAGGAAGACGAAGAGTTGTCCCCTGAAGAGATGCAAATGCTTCAAGAGGCTCTTGGAGGTACTGCTACTGGCATGGCTATGGGTGGTATGGTTCCTCAGCAACAACAAATGCAGTACAACCCCTACGAACAACAACAGATGCAGTACTCTCAACCTGCTCGTCAACCTATGTTTCAGACCACACGTACAGTAGGAATGCAAGAAGGTGGAGATGTTGGACAAGAAATTGGTAATTTTCTTAGCGGTGAAGCTAAACCAAAAGACCAAGATGAAACTAGAAAAAAACTTTTTAGGGCACTTACTTCCGGTGAAGGTGCCGCAAAAACAGAGCAAGACCTTATCAACAGATTTAATAAATATGTAGAAAAAAACCTTGATTTAGACGAAACAGAAGAAATTGAAAGTCTAACTAAACCTCAACTTATGGCTCTTTTACAAGACGATCTTATCCGAGGTCTTAGTGATGATACTCTTGCAGAAGCTTTAGAAAAAGGCGGATATGATAAAAACAGTGCAGAGTATTTTGCAAAATATATATTAGGCGACGGTATTTTACAAAGTCTCGAACAAGTGCGGATGAATAACGAAAGGTGGGACTTGCCTGATGACATACGATCAGAACACCGTCGTCGAAGGGCAGGAATGCAAGAAGGTGGAGATGTACCTTCGTTTAATCCCAGTGACTACAGCTATGGTGGTGGTTTTCAAAATCCTTTTGATGGCGACGCTTCTACAGCAGGGCAAGGCGGGATGCAGCTTGTAGAGTATATCAACCCTACTTCTGGTCAAACTCGTATGATTACGGTTCTTAATGGTGAGCCGATTGGTATGGTACCTGAAGGGTTTATCCCTTCTTCCCCTGAAGCCCGTAAACAAGCGCAAGATCAAAACCAAAAAGTAGATACTAAAACAGAAGGTACTCGAGAGGGTCGTGGTCCTGATGAGGGTTATAAAGACGGACCTTCAGGGCCTTCAGTTGACAAGGACATGAAGAGTGGGGTCGGCTCTATTAAAGGCAATATTCGTGGGAATAAAGTTGGAAAAGGTGTCGCAGGTGTTATTGGTGCTATGACTGGTTTAGGCCCTCTTGGAAAAGCTTTTGGAATTGACAGTATGATGGATAAAAATACTGCGACACAAAACATGATTGATGCTGTTGCTGCCGAAGCGCAAGGTTTAACTGACGCACAAGAAGCTATGGAAATGGCTGAAAGTTATGCAAGAGACATCGGTCTTAGTGAGGATGAGATTTCAGACATGTTAGGCAGTGCAATAGATAGTATTGAAGATGCCTACAGTGGTGATGTCGAAGGCTCGCAGGGAACTACTGATCCAATGGGTGATATTAGCCAAACAGGGGACTTAAGTCGTAGTCAAAGAGGTGGTATAGGAGCTGTTACTAGCGGACGCGCTGGAGATGGTCTAAGAGGTGGTTCTTCTTCTGGAAGCTCTAGCGGCCAAACAGGAGGCACTGGTGCTACAGCCGGTGGAGCCGCTGGAGATGGCTCCCGTGGTGGTGGTGGCGGTTCCTCAGGTGGTCGAGGAGGTCAGACAGGAGGCACTGGTGCTACAGCCGGTGGAGCCGCTGGAGATGGCTCCCGAGGCGGCGGTGGAAGCAGTTCTTCCTCTGGAGACACCTCTGGTGCAGCTTCAGGTCCAGCAGGCGCGTCAGGTACAGCCGGTGCAGGTGGTCCTTCAGGAAATGACGACGCAGGAACACCCCGCGCTAAAGGTGGTCTGATGGGCGACCCTAAAGGTTCTCAACGTAAAAAACCAGTAAAGAATAAACGAAAAGGTTTAGCCAGTAAATAGTATGAGTAAATGGCTACCCTCTCAGCTTATAGCTGAATGGCCCCAACACAAGGAGAATTAGTTTTGGCCCAGAATAAAGTGTATGTAGACTCTAGTAATCGTCAGGCTCGTAATAAAGCAAAGATTGC
>Ga0209953_1000321_pt1 | contig 17960 bp, 1 predicted proteins | sample SalPonred_H2O_MG_FD_185713 | JGI IMG/M metagenome (GOLD analysis project Ga0209953, IMG submission 185713) | Salt pond water microbial communities from South San Francisco under conditions of wetland restoration - Salt Pond MetaG... | ecosystem: Environmental > Aquatic > Non-marine Saline and... | reverse complement strand
CTTGCTGACAGTTTACAAACCAAAGGAGCAACTGAATACCGCTGGGTAAAAATAGCAGGTGTATTTGAAGATGGCACTGAAAATACACTAGATGGTTTTGGACCTATTACGATCAATGATCGTATTCCCAACGGTAGTCAAATACAAGAAATTATTCCTAGATTGTCAAGAGTAATTGTAAATGATGTTAAAGTGCAGATGATAGACAGAACTTTTGCATTTAAAGATTATGCACTGAGATACGATCAATCAGATCGCAGATGGAAATTAATCACAGAAGAAAACATCAACACAGTAGAAGATTTCAGTTTGGGCAAAGCTGGCAGTACTACTGGCGAAAATCAAGATTCAAGTTGGCTTTTGTATTTTAAGAATGACGGTGAAAAATATACTATAACTTATAGAAATCTTCGCTATGTATTTGAAAGTGCAAGCGAAGTACGTTTCTTCTTTGACAGTGCTGACAAGATATATGATCCTAAAACAGGACAAGTTGAAAAAGATAAAATCAAAGTTCTAAGCATCAACACACAGCCTGACGATAATTCTCCTTTTAATAGAGATTTTGATTGGAGTATAAGTGATGCATTTAGAGACAAAGATGGTTATGTAGATACTAGAAAAATACAAGTAGATTTCTTTGATTCAGACGACGACGGTGTTCCTGACAATCCTGAACTGTTTTTGGATATAATCAAACCATCTGTTAACCCTCAAAGTAAAATTATTTTTCAGGAAAGATATCGCACAACTGACGGTGTAGAAGATTTTAGATATTTTGCAAATACTGACGGCACAATTATTATTCTGCAGAATGAAGATCAGATAGGTGCATACAGTCAGTATGACAATCCTATGCAGATTTTTTATCTAATTGACGAAGCAGTGTTTAAGCAGATCAATGCAGGGTTAAACAATATCAAACTGAATAGCAATTACAGAGCATTTGTTGGCAGAGACGATTTAAAATTTTATTATCTTCATGTTGCAGATTCAAACTTTAGAATTGACCCCGCAGCAAGCAACATAATTGACACCTATGTGTTGACTAAAAATTATGATTTAGAATTACGAAGTTTTCTAAAAGGCGGCAGAGATTCGATGCCATTGCCTCCCAGCAGTGATCAGTTGTTTAGACAGTATGGCGGCAAACTCACAACAATAAAATCAATCAGTGACGAAGTTGTTTTTCATCCGGTTAAGTACAAAGTGTTGTTTGGGAAAGGTGCCAAAGAAGATTTGCAAGTTGATTTCAAACTGGTGAAGAATAGAGAATTGACAATAAATGACAACGAGCTTAAAGCACAGGTAATCAGTGCAGTCAACAGATTCTTTGCAATTGAAAATTGGAGTTTCGGAGATACCTTTTATTTCCAAGAGCTAGCAGCATACATTATGAATACTATATCACCTAGACTAGTCAGTGTAGTAATTGTTCCTAAGAATCCAAATCGAGCGTTTGGAAGTCTTTTTGAAGTAAAATCAGAAAGCGATGAAATTTTTGTAAGTTCCGCACAGGTATCAGATGTTCAGCTTATTAATGAAATCACAGCAAGCAATTTAAAAGCAGACGGAAACATAATTACAAGTGTGTCAAATGCAGTAACCGGCATCCAAAGTGTCACAACTGGAGGTTAACCTATCAATGTCTAACAACGATCAAAACGAGTTCGGTCTTCCACTACCAAACAACAACAAAAGAAACACAAGTGATTTGCTTCCAAGGTTCTTTAGAACCGCAGCAAACAAAAAGTTTCTTCAGTCAACTCTTGATCAATTAACACAGCCTGGTGTTGCAGAAAAAATCAATGGTTACTTCGGTCGTAAAACTGCAAAGGCATTTAGGCCCAGTGATAACTATATCGGTGATGTCAGTGCTGCAAGAGAAAACTATCAGTTTGAACCTGCAGGTGTAATCAAAGATAACCTTGACAATGTTACTTTCTACAAAGATTACAATGATTATATGAATCAGCTTGAAATCTTTGGTTCAAATACTGAAAATCACAGTCGCGTAAACAGTCAAGAAACCTATGCATGGAATCCAAATATTGATTGGGATAAATTTGTAAACTTTCGTGAATACTATTGGCAACCAACAGGTCCTGTAACAGTTCCTGTTCGAGGACAAAGTCAAGCAGTGATTAGCACATACACAGTTACTACAGTTGAAGATGATGACAATGTAGCTTACATTTTCAATGACGGATTTGAAAGAAATCCTAGACTAACTCTGTACAGAGGACAAACTTATCGTTTTGAAATAGACACACCTGGACATCCTATTGCATTTGCAATCAGCAGAACTTTTACACCAGGCACAGCAGTTGTAACAGCAGGCACAGAAGGACTGCGTGCTCCAGCACTGTTTGACTCTAAACTCTATGGCAATGAATATGACACTGGCGATTTTATTGTATTGCCTAGCGGCGGCAGTGTTACTTTTGAAGAAGACCAAAACGTAAGCACAATCTATCCTGACGGCATTGTTAAACTGGGCGAAGAAGGTGATGAAATTGCAAACGTGTATGTTGAAAAGGGTGTAATTGAATTCACTGTTCCAATGAATGCACCTGATAGACTGTACTATATTTCTAAAAATTCTGTAGACACTAGTGGACTTTTACGTATTGCTGACATAGAAGAAAACACATTTCTAAATGTAGGCGAAGATATTCTAGGTAAGAAAACCTATACCAGTGCAAACGGTATTGAATTTACTAATGGATTAAAAATTGTTTTCCAAGGCAACATTACTCCTAACACATACGAAGAAGGTGCATGGTATGTTGAAGGTGTAGGCGATAAAATTGTTCTGATAAGAGAAGAAGATTTAACTATACCTGCTGCTTATTCTAAAAATCAACCCGTCCTTTACGACACAGAAGCATTTGATAGATTGCCATTCAGCAATGCCAGTGCGTTTGCAGCTGAAAAAGATTATGTATTAGTTAACCGTGCAAGCAGAGATCGTAATGCGTGGACTAGATATAACCGTTGGTTCCATAGATCAGTTATAGAAAAAAGCTTTGAGTATAACAATTTGCCTGTGGACATAGATGAAAGCACTCGTGCTCGTCGCCCTATTATCGAATTTGAAGCAGGTCTGAAATTATTTAATTTTGGTACCGAAGCAAAACAAGATGTAGATCTTGTTGATACTTTTACTAAAGACGTTTTTTCTGATATCGAAGGACAGTTGGGTTATAATATCGACGGGATCAACCTTGCACAAGACATGCGAATACTATTTGCTGCTGATACTGACCAACGTGTAAATGGTAAAATCTATCAAGTTAATTTTATTACCATAGGTAATTCACGACAGATCAGTTTGTTAGAAACAGAAGATTCAACTCCTCTAGAAAATGAAACTGTATTTGTTACACAAGGTGTGAAATTTGCAGGTAAGAGTTTTTCTTACAATGGTGTAGGGTGGATCCAAGGACAAGAAAAGACCAAAATCAACCAAGCACCTAGATTTGATCTGTGCTGTCCACAGGGAAATTTCTATGGAAACCAATCAGTGTTTGACAGCTCGACATTTACAGGCACTAAAATATTTTCTTACAAGCAAGGAGAAGGTGCTGACGATGACGAACTGGGATTCCCTCTAACATACAGAAGTATCAATAACAGTGGTGATATTGTTTTTGAATTTAATCTATTGTCTGACAGCTTTGAAATTCAAAACGAAGAAGAGAATATAAAAGTCGAAACAAAAAACGGTAATCTGAGAAAATATAAAACTAGAACTGATTTTGATTATGTAAATGGTTGGAGTTCTACACCTACACAGAGTAAGCAGCGTGTTGTAAGACAATATGCGGCATCACGTAGTCAACGAAATAACTTTGCAATTGATGTTTATAGCAACTCGGGAGAATTAAACGACTTGTCTGTTGTTGTGATTCTAAATAATAAACTTCAAAAAAGATTTAGAGATTATGAAATAAACAAAACAAATAAAACTGCTTTTGTGAGATTTTACAATGATTTAAATGTAGATGACGTAGTAATTATAAAGACTCATTCTGCTGCTGTGAAAAACTCCAATGGCTATTATGAATTCCCCCTCAATCTAGCGAATAATCCTTTGAATGAAAATCCTACAGAATTTACTCTAGGAGAAGTAATTGATCACGTAGACGGAATGGTTGAAGAAATACAAAATTCGTTTGAAGGTGTATTTCCTGGCAACAGCAATCTAAGAGATCTAGGCGAACTGGATCAATTTGGAAAGAGATTTGTAAAGCACAGCGGTCCTATCGCACTGCCTTTATATCATGTTACAAATAAAGAATACAATATTGTTAGAGCACTTGAATATTCTAAAAAAGAGTACTCGAGATTCAAAAGAATTTTTGTGCAAACTGCTACTGATCTAGGATATGACGGCCCTGTCAAGCAGCATGTGGACAAAGCACTAGGTGTAATAAACCGAGACAAAGTAAAAACACAGCCGTTCTATTTTTCAGACATGCTAGGTCGAGGTTCTGCAAATAGAATTGAATATCCGATCTTAGATTCCAACAATAAATTCTTTCCAATCAGTCGAGAATTTGGTCTTGACGAACTTTCTAGTCGTGCAGTAAACGTATATCTCAACGGTGTTCAAATACTGCATAATAGAGATTACATATTCAGAGACAATGAATATATAGAAATAACAAGATCTGTTAAAGAAAATGACCTTATTGAAATATATGAATACGAAAGCACTGACGGTTCATTTATTCCGCCTACTCCTACAAAGTTGGGATTGTACCCTGGGTACGAGCCAGAACTCAGTTTAGATGACACTTATATTACAGATACTATATCATCGGTAACAATAGATAACCCTGTGTATGATACTATTTCTGTTAGTGGTAACTCGTTTAGATTTACAGTGTCTATAGCATTGGGCATTGCTAACTATGAAGTTACAGTAATTCAAGGCGGAGTTGGATTCGAAGTAGGCGATACTGTTACAGTTAATGGTACTAATCTAAATGGAACGGCACCTGCTAACGATCTTACAATTACAGTAACAGCAGTAAATTCTAACGGTGCAATACTTGATGTAACAGTTGAAGGCGCAGCACCTGAGTTATCGCCTGTTGGCCCTTACAAAATCTACGGAGAATCAGAGTCTGGAGTTAGAGGTTGGTTCTGGCCTGTGTATCTTGCTAAAAAAGCAGCAGAAGAACTAGATTCAAATAGCTCTGCAGAATTAATAAGATTTAAAGGTTTGAATAAACTGTTTTATGTACCTTCTAATTCCAGTGAACTGGGCGGAGATGACAATGATCTTTACGAGGAATACCCAGAAGCTATTCCTATGATCCGCGGGCACGACGGCAGTTTTGTTAGAGCTTATAAAGACTATAGAGATAATCTACTTTTAGATCTAGAAACTAGGATCTTCAACAATATCAAAGTTGCTTACAATATAGATATTTTTGACATCAATGATTTTGTGCCAGGAAAGTTTAGAAATACAGGATTTACAAGACAAGAAGTAAATTCAAGTCTGCTAAAAGATTTCATACAATGGTCTGATCTAATCGACAATGATTATACAGAAAACAAAATTTTTACTAGAAGCAATCAATTTACCTATAATCACAGCGGCATGACCAGTGCAGTTGACGGTGCTTCTTTGCCCGGGTTTTGGAGAGCAGCTTACAAAGAAGCGTTTGATACAGATCGTCCTCATACTCATCCTTGGGAAATGCTAGGTTTCTCAATTAAGCCTCAATGGTGGGATACTGTTTATGGTCCTGCACCGTATACTAGAAACAATCTAATACTATGGCAAGATCTCGAAGAAGGCATTGTTAGAGAACCTAACAAAAATATCAAAATAAGATCAAAATACACAAGACCCGGATTACAAAACTTTATTCCGGTTGACAGCCAAGGCCAGTTGAAATCACCTGTGTCTGCAAACTATGCAAAAGGTTTATTCTTCCGTGATCTTTCTAAAGAGTTTGTATTTGGAGATGAAGCACCAGTCGAAACAGCCTGGAGGCGCAGTTCCGAATATGCATTTGCTGTGCTTAAAGCATGGTTACTGAATCAACCTGCTAAAGTAATGGGTGTAGGATTTGATATTTCTCGCATTACTCGTAACTTATCAGGACAGTATGTATACAAAGATACTCTACAGCATATTACACTTGATGATTTGGTATTTCCGAATACATACCAAGATTCCGATAGACAATTTACCAGCGGGCTTGTAAACTATGTTTATAACCTTCTAGCAAGCAATATTCTTACTACTTACGAAACATACAAGTCTAATGTAAAAAATCTAAACTGTCAACTTGGTATAAAGATTGCTGGATTTACTGACAAACAGAAATTCAAATTGTTATTAGATAGCCGTTCTCCGAGAGAAACTTTTGTAGGTGGAATTTTTGTTCCAGAAGAAAACTATCAGATATTTCTTAACACAAGTTCTCCAATTGATAAACTGGTATACAGTGGAGTAATAATCGAAAAGAAAACCACTGGCTTTGCTGTTAGAGGATACAACGAAGAAGATCCATTCTTTACATATTTTCCTGCAATAGAAACTAGAAACGATTTTGACGTAGTAGTCGGTGGAATAGCAGAATCTTCTGTAGTTTGGAATGAAAACAAACGATATACCAAAGATCAAGTAGTAGAATTCAACAATGCGTTTTATAGAGTAAGTGATAACTTTACATCCGGTACTGAATTTGATACAGAAAATCTAAGAAGATTGCCAGAGTTGCCGATTGTAGGAGGACGCAGAGCAAAAATTAGAAAAAACTTTGACAGCAGACGTCCAAAGAAAATTGCATACGGTTCGTCGCTTAAAACAGTTCAAGAAATAGTTGATTTTCTTTTAGGTTATGAAGCATATCTTGTAGATCAAGGTTTTGAATTTGAAAATTATAACAATGAAACTGACAGAGTCGAAAATTGGAATACCGCAGCGAGAGAATTTCTTTTCTGGACTACTCAAAGATGGGCCGAAGGTACTACTATCACTCTAAGTCCTTCGGCCCAGGAATTAAAATTTCAAAGAAATTTAGCAGTTGTTGACGATATTTTTGATGAGTTCTATGGATATACACTATACAAAGCAGACGGACTTCCGCTAGAAAGAAAGTTTTCTAATGTTTTGAGAGAAGATAACTCTTTTGGATTAAATTCTAAAAATACTGACGAAGGAATATACAATCTCAAACTGCCGTTGGTACAGAAAGAACATGTAGTTCTACTAGATAATAAGACAGTGTTCAGTGATATTATCTATCAACCCAGCACAGGATACAAACAAGAGCGTATCAAAATACTGGGCTATAGAAGTGACGATTGGTCAGGCAGTTTAAATATACCTGGCTTTGTCTACGACGATGCAGAAGTTACAGATTGGCAACCTTGGAAAGATTACCAAGTAGGAACACTAGTCCGCTATAAAGAATTCTTTTATGTAGCAATTGAATCAACCAGCGGCAAAGAAGAATTTGATTTTAATCAGTGGTATAGACTAAATGAAAAGCCTGAATCGAAACTCAGCACTAACTTTGATTATAAAATCAATCAATTCACAGACTTTTATGATTTAGATACAGATGGATTTGACAGTGAGCAACAGCAGTTAGCACAGCATCTAATCGGCTACCAAAAAAGGGAATACCTTGCAAACATAATAAACGATGATGTAAGTCAATACAAATTCTATCAAGGGTTTATACAAGACAAAGGCACACGAAATGCCATTGACAAACTATTTGGCAAACTCAGTTCTGCAGGCAAGGAAAGCTTTGAATACTACGAAGAATGGGCACTTCAGGTAGGCAGCTATGGTGCTGTTGACGATGTGCAGCAGGTTGAATATATAATGAAAGAAGAGTCTTTCCAAGATTCTCCTCAGGCTATTGAGTTGGTTGACACGTTACCTACTGATAATTTTGATAAGGTATTTAGAATATTACCGTTTGAAGCATATGACGAGCCTGAAGATTACGATCACAAACCATTTCCAACTACAAATCTAAAAGAATACATTCTAAGTGGCGGGTATGTACACGAAGATGATGTAGAATACAAAACCAGCGATCTCTTTAGTTTACAGCAGGCTGATATTAATCAAATCAGTCTCGGTGAATACATATGGGTAACACAGGACTTGGCAGACAGTTGGGCAGTGTATCAATTAGACGACGCAATTGCAAATGTTACAGATTTTACCGACACTGGAGAAATCAACAATCAAAATGAAAGAATTTTCACTGTAACTATTAACAAGTGGGCAGAAAGATTAGTTTCACCGGGTGATATAGTAGGTGTAAAGCGTGCAGGACAATTTCAAGTCACTGGCATGTACAAAGTTACCGATGTAGATTTCGACAAAATTACCATTACAATAAGCACAGACCTGTCAGTGAATGAATTTAACAACGAAGACGGTGCAGTTTATCCATTAGTGAAACTGAGAAAAGTTAGAGTTGACAATTTAACAGATTTCAATTCTCTTGTTGAAAACAAAACCTATCAAAATCAAAGAGTCTGGGTTGACGACAACAGTAACGGCGACTGGGTTGTATTGGAAAACTCCGAAGTTTATGATCTTTCTAGACAGCTTAATAATCCAGATCAATTTGATAGTACAGATCACGAATTTACAAAATCAATGTCGGTTACAGACAACAACAGAACCCTGTTTGTTTCTGCACCTGGCAACAACGACGGTGCAGTTTATTATTATAATAGGCCAAAAGAAACTGACGAATGGGTTTTAGAGCCTACAATCTTACCACCTGAAGAACTGTTCAACGTTGATGCTTCTAGATTCGGTGAATCTATATCTGTATCCGAAGACGGCAAATACCTTGCAGTAGGAATACCTCATGCAAGTTCGATAAAAACTCGATTCAAAGGCGAATTTGACCCTAATGCAACTTACAATAAAAACGATGTTGTTAAATTTAGGGAAACACTTTGGAAAGCAATTAGACAGATTCTTCCTGCTACTGGCAGTCAACAGTTTAGCACGTTTGATTCTTACTATCAACTAATTAAAAGATCTGATGATTCCAGTGCATTACAACTAATATATACAGGACATCCCGGTATTGAAAATAACACTGTGCAAAACACCGGCGACCTTGACAACGCAAAAGGTCATATTTTAGTAAGAGCGCCTGTTGATATGTTTCTTGGATCAGCAGTTGGAGACACTGTTGCGCTAAATTGGAATGAAACTACGTTTTTAAATTCAGTGCCTGATAAAATTACTGATCTAGAACCAGTTGCACCGTTTGACGGTGTAATACCAGAAATCACCGATAACTTTATAACAGGCGAGCACGAAATACTAGAAAAAATTGAAGCAATTTTTCTAGTTGATCCATTTGTGTTATTACCCGAAGTTGGGGATACCGTCGAAAACGATACCGGTACTGCTACAGTAAGATACGTATATTCAGACGTTGATCAAGCAGTTATCTATGTTAACAATATCAAAGGTGTATTTAATCTAAATGACGAACTATTTAGAATTGATCCTATAATAAATGAAAGACAGCTTATTGGATTTTACACTCAAGAGCAAACAATTATTACTAATGATTTGTTTGGCGGTTATTGGTTAATCGAATCTCCGGTGTATAACAATGGAACTGAATTCATCGAAGAAGGTAAAGGACTAGTATATAGAGATCTTGTTACAGAAGACCAACAATCACTTGCTGATAGACCATTTCAGTATTACAATATACAAGAAACAGTTAATCAAATAGGAGTTTATCTTTCAAACAACCTAAGATCCAGCTTTGTTACACAGCTTAGTTATTTCGGTGATCCTACTAATTCTGATCAAACATCTGGGGTTCCGGAATCACAGCTTGACAATCGCTGGGTTGTAAGAGCACCTCAAGAATATACAGATAATGCAACGATTGGAGATACGTTTAGATTTGAACTATTTGAGTATGACGATAAAGTTGTAGACTTTACTAACACTGGGTTAATATATAACGAAGTTAACGGACAGCATACAATTGCAGACCTGTGGGACGGCTATATTGATTTTGAACTTACAAGATTTGATTTCAGCGGATTTCCATTCCAGCCTCAGGTAGGAGACATTTTAGAAGACGTGCAAACACCTTTTAATGACCAAGGCGGATTAGCTGTAACATCTACTACTACTAGCAGTGCACGAGTAGAATATATACAGAGAGACTTTAACGACGTAAGAGTCTATGTAAAAGTTGTAGAAAACAGAGATGGTTCAGTTGGTAACTGGACGCTTCTTAACAATATTGCTCGTGTAGAATTGCGTAGACGTGCAAATGAAGATATCCGTGACCCTGGCGATGTTGACAGAATTGTTGGCACGATAAATGATTTTAGAAATGATGTAGTTCTTGCTAATACACCTATAGGAAAATTAGTAGTTGTAGAAAACAGCGACAACTTCCCGGTGATTGGTTCTTCTTGGCAAGACGTTGCGCCTATTGTAGATGAAGAATACTGGTTCTACAAAGAACTATTTGATGAACAAGGTACTGCAAGAGTATCAAACCCGCCTAGCAGCGTAAACAAAGACTATGAACAGGTGTTCAACGTTCCTGCAGATAGTTTTGGCACCGAAGGACCGCAAAATGAAGGTGCAGTTGCGATATACAGAAAAAAAATTAACAGCTACGAGCTGCAAACTGTTCTTACTAGTGAATTTGCATATAACAGCGACGGTAGTAGAAAAGCAAATCGAAAGTTTGGCAATGGATTAGAACTGGTTAAAGATAAAAATCTCTATAGACTTTTAGTTACAACTCAAGGAGACACAGTTGACAGTTCGAGAGGAAACAATGGTTCTGTTGAAATATTCAAGCACGGTGCAGAAGATTTTGAAATATTCAGAGGCGATTGGAATCCGACCAAATCATACAATAGAAATGAAATTGTTGTTCATCAAGAACAGTATTATCAAGCTAAAATTCAAGTACCAACAAACGACATATCTGTCAGTAATTCGATCTATTGGAAAAATATCAGCTGGAGACACGGCAAAGACAAGAACTATCGCGGAGAATGGAATAACATTGAAGGCTATGCAATTGATAGTATTGTTGTGAAAGATAATGAGTTTTACCAAGCACAAACCAACATTGCTGCTGGTGCAGAATTCAACACAGTGCTGTGGAATAAGATTTCTTCACAGATTGATTATCTAGGTTATCTTCCAAATTTAACAGGCAATGCATATTTTGGAGAAGACGTATTTGATCCTGCAGAAAATATAGTACAATTTGCTGATAAATTTGCAGTAAACAAAACTGGTTCAGTATTAATTGTAAAAAGCGTTCAAGAAGTGTCAGACAGCACAGAAAACACAGTAAAAGTTCTGATTTATCGTCTGATAGATTCTAAGTATATTCTAAGCCAAACTATTGATGCACTGAATCAGACTGATGGATTTGCAGACAGTATAGTTATTAATCCAGCCGGTACTGTTATTGCAATCGGCGAACCATTCAATGACACTGTGAAAAGAGATGCAGGCCGTGTTTACATATACAGACAGCAGAATAATCAGTTTGAATTGTCTCAGATCTTGGAATCACCACAGAGTGAAATATCAGAAAACTTTGGTTCAAGTCTAGCTTACAGCAATGATAATCTTGTAGTTACAAGTCGCACAGGTGACATGATCTTACCTACTACGTTTGATGTTGACACCGAAGTAGAAACTACATTTGATAGAGGATTTACAGAATTCCGCAATTTAAAGGTTGACACAGGCAATGTCTACATATATGAAGAACTAAATCAGCGTTTAATTTTTGCAGAATCTTTCCGTTACGACGATGCAACTTACAACTTTGGCGAAAATCTTTTAGCAAAAGAAAATTTTGTTTATGTAGGAATGTCAGACAATAGAACTAGAACAGACGATAATTTGTTTGTCGGAAACATTGTTGAATATAGAAAGACAAAAAACACCGCAGCATGGACAATAGCACGTGAATTAAAGCAGCCAGTTGATGTATCTAGAATAAGAGGAGCCTTCCTGTATAACAAGCGTGAAAACAGAATCGTAACCTATCTTGATTATATAGATCCGATACAGGGAAAGATTGCTGGCCCAGCTGAACAGGAAATAACCTTTAAAACAGCGTATGATCCAGCACGTTATAATGTAGATGCTGCTAACAACAATGAAAATGCACAGGTCGGATGGCAAGATGAATATGTTGGTAAACTATGGTGGGATATAAATTCTGCTAAATTTACCTATCCTTACCAAGGATCAATTCAGTATCAGAAAGACAATTGGAATGAACTACAGCCTGACAGTGTTGTAACTGTATTTGAATGGGTAGAAAGTGATCTACTACCAAGTCAGTGGGACAGCATTGCAGACACTGAAAGAGCTCTTAACAGAAAAATCAGCGGTCGTTCTCTCTACGGCGACGATAGATTCAGCAGAAAGTATGTTTATGACGATATTGCTAAAGCATACAATGTGAAGTATTATTTCTGGGTAGTAAACAAGCGCACTGTGCCAGAAGTTGAAAACAGAACACTGAGTGCGTTTGATGTTGCACAGTTGATTGCTAGACCCAGAGAACAGGGTTATAGATATATCAGTTTCCTAGGCAACGACAGATTTATTCTAAACAACTGCGAAAGTTTGCTTGCTGACAATGACGTTGTCCTAAATATTAGATACACAACTACCGAAGAACCAAAAGAACAAAATCTTCATAGACAATATCAAATTATGTCAGATGGATTAGACACTAGTGTACCTCAGATCGACATCGAACGCAAATGGTTTGATAGTTTGATCGGAGTTGACGAACAAAACCGCCCTGTTCCTGCAGAAAATCTAACAGTCAAGCAGAAATACGGTATTCAAAATACACCTAGACAAAGCATGTTTGTCAACAGAACGGAAGCACTAAAGCAAGCAATAGAACGAATTAATCTAGTATTTGAAGAAAATATCATTGTAGATGAATTTGATATTTCTGATCTATTAATGAAAGAACCTGCTCCTTCAGCAGCAAGCAGACTGTGGGATGAAAAGATATCAACACTGGCAGAACTTAGATTTGTTAGCACAAATAAGGTTGAACAAGCTGTGCTACAACCTGTAGTTGTAAACGGTGAAATAATATCTGTTTCTGTTGTTAATTCAGGAAGAGGATACAAAGTTGCACCGACACTAACTGTGAGAGGTTCAGGTACTAATGCCGAATTTGAAACTGAAATAAACAACCTAGGTCAAATTACCAACGTAAGAATAATTAACCAAGGAAAGAACTATACTAGTGATACACAAATTTCTGTAAGAAGATTCAGTGTTCTTGTAGAAGCCGATGAAACTGCAATGGGCAAGTGGACAGTTTATAGTTGGAATGATTCTACAAAGCAATGGTTCCGCAGAAGTATTCAAGACTATGATGTAAGTCTGTATTGGGATTATGTCGATTGGTATGCTCAAGGTTACAACAGTCTAACAGCTATTGATTTTAACATAGAAGAATCTTATGAACTTACAAGTTTAGACGATGCAATCGGCAACGTTGTTAAAATTAACAATGTTGGCACAGGTGATTGGTTATTGCTTGAAAAAATCAATAACCAAATGTCAGAAGATTACACAGTTAATTACAAAATCATAGGTAGACAAAATGGTACTATTAAATTCAAAGACAGTCTTTACGACTTTGCTGCAAATTCAATAGGATACGACAACGCTACTTTTGATAATACACTGTTCGACATCAATCCTGCAAATGAATTGAGAATTATACTCAAAACTTTGAGAGATAAGATTTTTGTTAATAATCTCAAAGTTGAATATAACAAACTGTTCTTCAGCAGTCTGCGTTACGTTCTATCAGAACAGCTTTATGTTGATTGGATGTTCAAAACCAGCTTTATTAAAATCAAACACAATCTAGGTGAACTGGATCAAGATATAACGTTTGACAATGATACACTGCCTAGTTATGAAGCATATGTCAAAGAAGTTAAGCCATATAAAACGGTGATTAGAGAATTTGTAAGTGCATATGAAAACCTAGAGCCTACAAACACTGCTGTTACAGATTTTGATACTGCGCCAGCATACAGCGTTATAGATGGCAAAATACTGCCTACTCGTTCAAAGGTTATTGACACTACTGTTACAAATCTAAGATCAATTGACACGGAATATCCTAGAAAATTCTGGAGTGACAATCTTGGTTATTCGATTACTGAGATTAAACTCGGTTCGGGGGGCAGAGGATATACATTCAAGCCGACTATTACGTTAGAAGGCGGCGGCGGTGTTGGTGCAACAGCAGAAGCATTCCTTGGATACGGTGCTATAACCAAAATAAAAATAACAAATCCAGGAACAGGATATATCACTGCACCTCGAGTAGTTATCGAAGGTCCGCAAACTGAAGACGGTGTGCCTGCTGTAGCAACTGCTGTGCTAGGACAAGGATTGGTTAGAACACCTAGTATCAAAATAAAATTTGATAGAATCAGCGGCGAATATTATATTTCAAAATTAGAAGAAACTGAAACATTTACTGGAACAGGTGCTGACACAGATTTTGATCTAAAATGGCCTATGGATTTGAGGTCGCAAACTGTAAGCATCACAGTCAACGGTGAAGAAAAACTGCGCAGTGAGTACAGTTTTGAAAATGCGGATTATCCTGCAGAAACTGTTGTAACTGATAGAGAGTTTAATTACGGCGGCGACGATGTAGCTGCTGGACCAGGCAGTCAAAAAATTACAAACGGTTATTCATATCAAAAAGGTCGAATCAAATTTACAACGCCTCCTGAAAAAGACAGTGAAATTACAATAAACTATGTCAAACCTCTCAGTATGCTTAGTGCAGAAGACAGAATAAACTTTGCTTACAATCCAACTACAGGACAGTTTGGTAAAGATCTGTCACAGCTCATGACAGGTATAGACTATGCAGGCGTTGAAATACAAAGTATAGATTTTGGTGAAGAGCAAGGTTGGGATACCGAAGGTTGGTTCACCGACAACTGGGATAATTTTGAAGACGTTACTGAAGATTTTGTATTCAATTTCGACGGATCAACTATAGCAATAGATCTAGAAGAACCACTGGAAAACAACGTTGTGTACAATGTATACTATAGACCAGCTGGAACTGCGGTAGGTAGCGAAATTAGATTAGATGATCCTAATTACGATACACCTCAGCAGAACAATCCTAATGCTATTATGAACAGCTTGATAGGCGACGGGGAAACTGAAACTATAGAGCTCGATGAATTAGGTATTACAGTTGTAGACGGCGACACGCTAATAATAAGAAAAACTTCAAGTGATGGATCTTTCAGTCCTGCACCTGACAGTTATGATACAGCATTAACCGGCGGCGATCTTGATTATGCAAATGCTAAGGGTATTAATGCAGAAGAGATTAATGTAGATGGCGATGGATTTGTTACACCTACTACAAGTGCAGGTCCTGAAGAACTAGTACCCGGGCAAGTAGCAGATACATTGGATATCAAAGTTTATACTAGAGAAACAGCAGGACAAGGAGTTATATACAGTCAAAGCTATATTACAACTGAAACACAAGCGGAATTTGATCTAGGTGTTCTTCCGTCAAGCGAATCTGCTGTTTTTGTAAAGCTTGATAACGTTGTTCTTGATGATTCGGAATACACTGTAGATTGGGTTGCTAAAAAAATAACAATCGACAATATGCCTGTTGGTGTTGAATTAACAATTGTAACAGTCGAAGGTGCAGTACAAAACATTGTAGATTATGGAACAATAGTTTCAAACAACAATCTTACAGATTTTGTAACTGACGTTAGATATCAAGAAAATCTAACAGTTTATGTAACTGTAAATGGCAAAACAAAGACAGTTGATGTAATTGATGATGAAGATAGTGAATTAGCCGTAATACGGTTTGAAGAACCATTGGAAAATAATCAGTTAATTTTTTATGTGTTTTTTGATAACAACGACGAAGTAAATTACAGTCAAGTTAGCAAAGAAGAATTTACAATTGATTCAGAGAATACTGCTAGTATAGAATTAACACAAGCACCATTCTATCAGAAACCAACTGCTTATAATACGCTAGTAAAAGTAAACAACAGAGTACTTAATCCGGGTTATAACATACAATATACTGTTCCGGAAAACAGACAGCGTGAATACGGTCTTGAAGAGTTTCAGCAACCAGTTAATTCTCTCGAATCTGAAAATATTACAGTATTTCTTAACGGAGAAGAAATTGTTTCGCCAACACAGTGGCGGTTTGAAACAACAAATAGTTCGATTACATTATCAGATGGGATCGGCGAACCTGGAGATACGCTAGAACTTTTTGTAATTACAGATGGCGAATACGTAATCAACGACTCATCAGTAAACTTTGCTCCAGAGTTGCAAGTCGGTGATACTGTAGAAGTTTACAAATTTTCAAATCACAATCTTCTAGACATAGAAAGAATAAATTATGATGTTGTTGACAGAGTTAATTTGATTGCTGAAGATCTAGATTATGTTACATACAACAGACTAACAGTAGGTGAAGTAACACTGAGAAAACCTGCTGCTGGCGCTGAATATGTATGGGTAAGTGTAAACGGAGAACTGTTGAGTCCTAACGTAGATTACAGCATCAATAATGACGGTACAAAACTACAACTGTTGAGAACACCTAACGAAAATGACGTTATAGATATACTGCATTTCACAGCACCTGTGAGAGTTCGTAGATTTGCGTTTAGACAATTCAAAGACATTCTTAATCGCACACACTATAAGAGATTAGATCGAGTAATCACTGTTCTTACTAAACCACTTGCATATGACGATCTAAGAATTGAAGTAGAAGATTCGACAAATTTACCAGAGCCAAACAAAGGTAAAAATCTTCCTGGCATTATATTTGTAAACGGAGAGAGAATTGAATATTTTGTAAAAGAAGACAAATTACTTCGTCAGCTTAGGAGAGGTACACTAGGTACTGGTGTAAAAGAACTGCATGAGCAAGGTTCCGAAGTATTTGATCAAAATGCAGATAAAACTGTGCCTTATCAGGACATAACACAGACTCAGGTAGAAACAGCAGACGGCGATACTAATCAGTTTGTGTTGAAATTCGCAGCTTCGAGCATCAACGAGTTTGAAGTGTTTGTCGCAGGCAAGAGGCTGAGAAAGACTTCAATAGAAGAGTTCGATCCTACGCTTGCACTTGATAGTCCTGCAGGCGATGTAACTGTGCCAGCAGAATTCACTTTTAACAGCGAAACAAACTCTGTTACGTTAACAGAAACTCCGCTTAATGAGCAAACAGTTGTATTTTCTAGAAAGATAGGAAAATCATGGACTGAACTGGGCAAGACTCTTGCAGAAACACAAACAGATATAGGTTACTTCTTAAGAGCAGGAACAACCGATTTACCTAAATAAATACAGTGTAGGAAATAGATATGAGTAACACAATGAAAGATACAAGTGGCGTAGCAGTACAGGGACATATTAAAATATTTGATCCTAAATCTGGCAAAATATATGTCGAAAAAAGAAATGCAATTCATTTTGAAAATATGAGTATTGCAATGGCAGAAAGTTTGGCAAATGCCGGACAGGGATTTATATACGAAATGAGTTTCGGTAACGGTGGCACCAGTGTCGATCCTACAGGAATTATAACGTATCTTACTCCTAATTCAACAGGCACAAACGCTGCGTTATACAATCAAACATTTACTAAGATTGTTGATGATAGAAGTGTAAATAACACAGATCCAGCACGTAACTTTTTGGAAACAAGACATGTGAGCGGCACTAATTATACTGATATCATAGTGCGTTGTTTACTAGATTACAGTGAACCAAATGGACAAATGGCGTTTGATAACGCTACTAATGCAGATGATGCATTTGTGTTTGACGAGCTAGGTTTAAA
>Ga0209953_1000320_pt1 | contig 18013 bp, 15 predicted proteins | sample SalPonred_H2O_MG_FD_185713 | JGI IMG/M metagenome (GOLD analysis project Ga0209953, IMG submission 185713) | Salt pond water microbial communities from South San Francisco under conditions of wetland restoration - Salt Pond MetaG... | ecosystem: Environmental > Aquatic > Non-marine Saline and... | reverse complement strand
TCTTGTATTTCACTTCCTCAACCTCCAGGCCAGCTTGGAGGGCTAAGTGAGTGAGTTCACTACGGGAGTATCTTCTAAAGTGCCCGACCTCACGATCGAAGGGGGCGTAAAGAATCTCATGAGCTGGAACCCACACAGCGATTCGACCGCCGGGACGTACGAAGTCCGCGAGTAATTTCAGGCACTCAAGGTCTTCGGCGATATGCTCGAGAACGTTGACCAGAACTGCATTGTCGTATGGGCCATCTATCGCACCGCTTGTGTTGGCCAAGGTGTCATTTATTGGTCTCACGCTGTTTAAGGTGTTAACCGTCTCTCCCAGTTGCCGAAACCCTTCGGGGGAAGGCTCTAACGCGTCGACGGATTCAGCCTGACGATCAATCCATTTCGTGAAAGTTCCTGACCCAGCCCCGACTTCCAATACGCGTCCACTCAAGACGTTTGCCATGAGCGAGGAAATCCATTGATAGTAATTGTCGGACTCTCTCAGCTCATCCAGACTTTGCGTCAGTGACTCCGAAGAGAAGACTTGCGCAATCATTGCGGCTCTCTTCGTCCGGCGCCTGTCGCGAAACCTGCGCGGGAATTCATGGGCCACAGTTTTCATGCACTAGCCTCCCTTGGAATTAACAGTAACCCTCCCAAAGGCCACTTCAACCCTTCGCGTGACCGAGGATCGAAGTACAGTCCTTCAACTGACGACGCGGGAACTCCGCATCTGACCTGCAAGATCTTCACAATCCAACGCCATCACATTCAGCCGTGTCAGGAATCCCGAGTGCCCTACTTAAAATGCTTTCCGCGCAAGCGCGAATACTTGGCAATGACGTAAACTGCTCTGACTCCATCACGCCATCCAATTTTCTTGCCCTCGGCGTAGGTCCGCCCTGAGTAGGAAATGCCCACCTCGTAGACGCGTAAACCACCGGCAGCGATCTTTGCAGTCACTTCCGGCTCAAAGCCGAAGCGGTCCTCGCGCAGGTCGAGGCTTTGGATCACCTCGCGCTTGAAGACCTTGGTGCATGTCTCCATATCCGTGAGGTTGATGTTCGTGGCCATATTGGACACGGTGGTCAGCAGACGGTTTCCCACGCTGTGCCAGTAGTAGAGCACTCGGTGTTCGTCGCTGCCGATGAAGCGTGATCCGTACACCACATCGGCTCGACCATCGCGCAGAGCCGGCAACAGCCGCGCGATATCTGCCGGGTTGTATTCCAGGTCTGCATCGTGCACCGCGACGAAAGGTGCGCGAGCGTTTGCAAAACCGGTCCGCAGCGCAGCGCCCTTGCCGCGGTTAATCGGTTGGCGGATCACTCGTACCCGATTATCGGCGCGCTCTTGCGCAACTGCTGAGGCAAGATCCGCGGTGGCGTCCTGGGAGCCGTCATCCACCACGAGCAACTCGTGGACGAAGTCCTGAGCGAGCACGCGGTCAATGGCTGTGGTGATGCGTTCTGCTTCGTTATAGGCGGGCATCACAACCGACACATCGGCGGTTGGCCGGCCTCCTTGGCCGCTGGTTTCGTGAGCGGTGTCCATTGATCCGGAAGCCTAGGACACGAAGCCCGAACCGATGTCCTTGGAAAACTGGGTCAATCCAGGATCGGGAACCGGGGTGCACAGCGGATAGACCGACCAGCACTGGTCGTTTTGGGTGGGCACCTGGAGGACCAACCCGGAATCGGTGGTGAAGTCCTCGGTTTCGGGGACGGGCAGCGGCACGACCTCCAGCGGAATGCCGAGCCAGGGCGTGACTTCCCGCGGCGAGGTCCAATCCAGGCGAATGATCGCGCCGACCACGCTGAGCAGCGCGATTCCGCCGGCGAGGGCTAGAACCACCTGGCGCTGGATCCGCAGCCGCCAAATCCCCCAACCCACGAGCACCGCGGCCAGCCCGAAAAGCGGCCCCCAGCCGAAACGAAGAGCTGGGGGGCTCAGGGCCCACCAGGTGAGCGTGGCCACCGCGAAGGGGGCGCTCACCAGCACCAGGGCCCGCCAACGGAGGCTTCGGCTACGAGCGGCAATCAGAAGCGTGATACCCGCCAAAAGGGCCGCTAGGAGCCACCAGGGCTCCCATTGCTCCGGAAGGCGGGAAATCCAGCCTCCAACCCAGTTCCAGCCTGCTGCGGCCTCCTGCCAGTCCTGCGGGTCGCGGGCGAAGCCGAGGGTGGCGCTGCGCAGGGGTTCGGGGTCAGGGGCCCGCCAGGGCACGTCGAAGGGGTGCAGGCTCGCGGGGTACTGCAGCCAGCCGCTGAGCATCCTGTCTCGGGCGACTACCAGTGCTCCAAGGGCTACAGCGATGCCGACCGCCGCCAGCACGGGGAAGGAGATAACTGTTCCGAGTTGTCGCTTGCCCTTGATCACGGTGATGGCGATCGCGGCCAGGATCACTCCGACCGCAAGAACCACTGCGGTGGGGCGAAGGGCGGTCATCAGCGCGGCGAGGATCACGATTGTGGCCGCGCTGCTGAGGTGGGCGTTGTTACCTGTGGCGAGGTCCGCGAGATGGGCCGCGGCCACCACGGCCAAGACCAGCACCGGGAGATCCGGGGTGGGGCTGGTGACCCAGAAATCCGCCATCCAGATCATCGGGGCGTACACCAGCGCGGTTCCGGTCAAGGCGATGGCGGTGCCCGCCCGGCGCGGGTGGCTGATGAATCGACAGATGGCTTCCCAGCCCAAGAAGACCAAGAACGCACCGTTGAGCAGCCGGAACCCTTCGGTGGTCCACGCAGTGTTCCCCAGCACAGCGCCCAAGATCGGCTCGGCTCCCGCATAGCCCAATGGCCCGTACAGGTTGGCCAAGCCCGGGATCACCGGGAAATCGCCGGCGTACTGAACAGCCGCCCATTGATAGAGCCCTGCGTCGTAATGGGTGACCGGCCCGAGGGCAGCCAGCGCTAGGTAGGTCCAGGTGATCACAAGCGCAAAGGCAAGGAGGATGCTGCCCGCGTTCCATCGGGGCCAAGGTGGCCGCCCGCGCCGATGCGCCTGGAATACCGATCGCCAACCGAAGAATCCAAGGATTACCGAGATGGTGATCAGCGATGCGGTGGTCGTCATCGAGCGCAACGGAACGAAGAACGCCAACAGGTAGCCCACCACGGTGACGATCGCCAGGCCCCACCAGGTGGCGGCGGCGAAGTGTTGCAGTTTCCACGTGCCCGCCGGACGAACGAAAATCAAGCCGATAGAGATCAGGATGATCGTCAAGGCGAGCCAGGTCACCAAGGCGAGGAGGCCTCCGAGGAGGACCATGCCTACTCCACCACGGTGCGGAAGTACTCGATGGTGCTGGTGAGCCCATCGGTGAGTGCGACAGTCGGTTCCCAGCCCAGCGTTTCCTTGGCGCGGGTGATGTCCGGTTGCCGGCGGATCGGATCATCGGTCGGTAGGGGTAGATGCTCGATGCCGGCTTGGGAATCGATGCGCTCCAAGACCAGCCCGGCGAGTTCGGCGATGGTGAACTCACCGGGATTGCCGAGATTGATCGGACCGATCACTTCCTCGGGGGAATGCATCATGGTCACCAGACCATCGATCAGATCATCGACGTAGCAAAAGGATCGTGTTTGCGAGCCATCGCCGTATACGGTCAGCGGACGATTCTCGAGGGCGCTGACAATGAAATTGGAAACCACTCGACCGTCCTTGGGGTGCATGCGCGGGCCGTAAGTGTTGAACAAGCGCACCACTTTGATCGGTAGGTCATGTTGGCGGCGGTAGTCGAAGAACAAGGTCTCCGCAGCGCGCTTGCCTTCGTCGTAGCACGCCCGCGGGCCGATGGGGTTCACGTTGCCCCAGTAGTCCTCGGTCTGCGGATGCACGAGCGGATCGCCGTAGACCTCGGAGGTTGAGGTCAACAAGATCTTGGCACCGGTGCGCTTGGCCAGGCCGAGCATGTTGATCGAGCCATGCACGGCTGTCTTCGTGGTCTGTACTGGATCGCGCTGGTAGTGGATCGGGCTTGCAGGGCACGCTAGGTGGTAGATCTCATCGACTTCCACGTACAGCGGAAATGTCACATCGTGGCGAAGCAACTCGAACCGTGGGTGGTCCAGCAGGTGGGTGATGTTGTCCTTGGTGGAGGAGTAGTAGTTGTCCACGCACAAGACGTCGTACCCATCGTTTAGGAGACGCTCGCATAGGTGGGAACCGATGAAGCCGGCCCCGCCGGTGACCAACACCCGTCCGCGGCTAATGCTCACGTGCGGCCTCCTTTGAGCGTGGCGAGTTTGCGCAATCGGTCGAGGGTACCCAGGTACGTGGCGTTCCAGTGTTGCTCGAGGGTCCAGGCTTCGGCCTTGCGGTCCACCTGCACAGGTATGGCGGTGGTGGGAAGGCGAGCTTCACCGACCGGCATCAGGTCCGGAACTCCAGAGTGGGTGTGGGTGGCGTTCGCACCGAAGCCGATGTTGGTCACCAGGTTCACGTTGCTCGTTGCGGTGAGCTGACCGGCACGCATGCTGGAGAAAATCATCGGCCAATCCCAAGTGTCGACGTCACCGCGGCGCACAGCTTCGAAGTTTCCGGCCCAAAACAGCGATCCGGGAATGGATCTACCGGTGGACTTCCAGAAATTACGGATCGGCAGTTGCCGGTACCAACCTTCCATATCGAGCTGGTAGTGCTGCCATGACCGTTTCCAAGTAGCCCAACCCCACACGTGGGTCACCTGGGCGAATCGGTAGGCCGCCTCCGGGTTCTCCTGGGCGTAGCTGGGTACCGGATTGCAACCAGAGATCGCGAAGACGCGTTCATCGTTTTCGTACCGGTCCAGCAACTCTGTGCAGAAATCAAAGAAGGAGGGTTCGGGGATGATGTCATCTTCCAAGATGATGCCACGGTCCACGTTGGCGAAGAACCAGTCGATAGCCGCGGTGACTCCCCGCCCGCATCCCAGGTTGGTGTCCTGGAACTGGGTGTGCACCTCGCCGGTCCAGTCGATGCTGGAGGCCAAGGCTTGACATTCGCGAACTTGGGCTTCGTCGCTGGCTCCGCGCGGACCATCGATGGCGATATAGACGTTCCGCGGTTTGATCTCGCGCAGTCGATCGATCAGCGCCGAGAGGTGATCGGGCCGGTTGAAAGCGATGATCAGGACTGGTTCATTCACGGTCATCATCATTCATGTTCGTCACGGTCTCGAAGATCATCGATTTGCTGTTGCAATAGGGCGACTTCCTCGGCAAGGCGCCGGATTCGCATTTCGTGGCGGCTCAGCTCGTAGCTCAACTGCACGCTGACGAGAACCAGCAAGAAGACCGTGGTGAAGAACAACAGGTTGACCGGCGCGGCCACGCCGATCGTTGCGCTCAACCACACAAGGGCGCCGGGGAATATCGCGAAGAACAGCGCGGTGCCGGAGAAGAACAACCAGAGCACTGCGTACTTCTCCCGCAGCACACCGCGGCGCAGTAGGTAGAAAACGAAGACGAAGGTAATGACTGCGGTTGCGCCCGCTAACAGATTCGGGGTCATGCCACATCACTTCGAGGTGTGCGATTGGACTTCAACCCCGTTGCCAGGATCGCCAGGCTCGCCCGGCCTAGATATAAGGCGGACCAGACCGCGTTCTTGCTCGGTCGGCCGAATTGCCGGAAGTACATAGTGACCGGGGTTTCACGCACCACGAGACCTTTTCGGATCGCGATTGCGAGCGAGCCAACGGTGTCACCAAGGTAATCGGCTGGGTAGTCCACGGCGAACAGCGCGATAGCTCGCGGTCCGGCGGAACGAAAGCCCGAGGTGGGGTCGGAGATCACTCCCTTGTTCATGAAACTCAATGCTTTGCTGAGCAAGACCATGGCCCAACGGCGCGGGCCACCCACGAAATACATCGAATCGGGGTGGAAGCGGGTACCCACCACGATGTCCGCATCGGATAATCCGCCCAACACTCGATCGAGGTCGGCTGGATCGTGCTGGCCGTCGGCGTCCACTTGGACGAGTGCCTGGTAGCCCTCACGCTGGGCGAACAGGAATGCCGTGCGCATCGCGCCGCCCACTCCCACGTTGAACGGCAGCGAGATGACCGTCGCGCCGGACTCCTGGGCACGGATGGCGGTGAGATCGGTGGAGCCGTCGTCCACCACCAAGATGGCTACATCGGGTTGGTGGGTGCGCACCTTGTCGATGACATCGGCGATGGAATCCTCTTCGTTCCAGGCCGGGATAGCCACTAAGGAGCGCTCACTCACGAGGGATCACGGTAGTCCACACCGCTAGGGCCCTAGGGGCGAAGCCCACGGGCTACACCGGCCACGCTCGCTCAACCCCTCACAGGACCGCGAGCACGCCCCTAACGAATTCCCGCCAGGTGGGGATGGCGGTCAGGTCGATCTGCTGCGCGAGTTCGCGGCGGTGCTCGGTGGCATGGTGCAGCGATTGGGCAAGCGTGCTGGGACGGGACGCATCTAGCCGGGTGGCCCCGGCGCCGGTCATCAGCTCGGCGGCCGGCTGGATGCCGTCGAAGACCACCGGCACTCCTTGGCAGATTGCCTCGAGAACCGGGATGCCGTACCCCTCGGTGCCGATCGCAATGAACACATCGGCGCGACGCAAATGCTCCAGTACTTCCTCATCGCGGGCATCGTGGATCCAGGACACGCCGATATCGGCATCGACCGCAACCTGCACCTGATGGTTGATGTCCGGATCGGAGGACGATGGGCGCCCGAGCAGCACCAACTGCGCATCGAGGCCCTGCTCACGGAGCAGCCGAAAGGCCTCGATGGTCTCCAGCGGCTTCTTGCGCGCTTCCAAGGTTCCGACCTTGATGAAGGTGCAGGTACCGGTGTCTGCTGGTTGCTTGGATCGTTGTTCCTCGGGCCGGGGGGTGATGTGGTCTCCTCCAGGGTGCGCGACCGTGGTGACCGCGCTGCGTTCGCGGCGTAGCCGATCCCAGATGGAGGTGCGTGAGTACTCGGAAATACACACCACTGCATCGGCGCGGGCCAGCATGCGGAAGTACTGGCTCACCTGGGCGGTGGTACCCGGAGGGAATCGATAGTTTGCCGGTTCGATCATGGGCAGGGCGTCGTATCCGATCATCGCTACCGGCATGCACTCGGCCATGAGTTCGAGCCGGTCGAGCACCGAGGGCAGATAACTCACCTCGGGCAGCAACCACCGATCGACCATGCTCAATAAAGTCCCCGGCTCCACCACGGTTCCCTGGGCTTGAGCGATCGCGGCATCAACCAAGGCGCGTATCTCACCGGCGTCGGAGGTACCTGCAGCGAAGGGCACCGACAAGACTGCGGCCGCTTGCTCGGGGGTCAGCAATAGGTGCCCATCGGGGTGCGGCAATACGAAAGAGCCGGTGGGTCCATCGGTGGGCCATTGGATGGCCAGGTATTGCAAAACCCGTTGGATTCCAGATCCGTAGGGATCGCGGGTGAACTGCTCGATATCTATTCCCACATGCGTCATGACTCAGGTCCTGTCGTGGGCCCTCGCATCGCGCCGGTGTCCTTGCCCAGCAGTGCCGCGTTGCGCAGACCGTGTTCGGTGGTGCGGGAGCGATCGGGGTGCTTATCGAGGAGCGCGACTATGTCGCGGTAGTCGAAGTCCGGGTTGACCGGTTCCAATGCTCGATAGATCCACTCCACGAACTGCAGGTCCTCTGGCGTGTCGACAGTCCAGCGCAGGTCGGATCGATCGGCCCGGGGATCCATCACCGAATGCAAGGTGAACATCTCCGGGCGGCGGTAAACGCCCAAGGTCACGTGTTCGCGTTCGTCCGAATCGAGCTGCTGTTCGGCTAATTCCTCTAGAGCTGATGCCCGCACCACCTCCACATCTAGACCATCGGGGTAAGTGGGCTGCAAGGTATTGCTCGCATAGTCAACCGATGCACGCTCGAATTCCGTGATCACGCGATCGATGACCGTTGGCGACAGCAATGGGCAATCGGCGGTAATGCGAACGATCACATCGGCATCGGTTGCCTGGCTTGCACCGATGAAGCGCGCCAGCACATCGTCGAGTGGTCCGCGGTGGAGTTGATAACCGGCTCCGGTGATTACCTCGGCTAGTGGATCATCCGATGGCTCGTGTGAGATGGCCACCACGATCCGATCGATTTTCTTCGCGCGTGCAAGTCGAGCCAGCTGCGCCAGGATCATCGGTCGACCTTCGAGGGTGGCGAGCACCTTGCCAGGGAACCGGCGTGAAGTCATGCGCGCTTGCACGATCGCGGTGGTGCTCATCGCGACACCTGGTGGCTGCGCACAACGCGTTCGACTTCCTGGATCAACTGCTGCGCATAGATTTCGGGTGAATGGCTGGTCAGGTACTCCCGGCGCGCTGCATCGCGTTCTTGCCAGGATGTTTGTTGGTCACTGCGCAGTTCGATGATGTGGCGTTCGATCGCTTCGGCCACGGTCACAGGGCTGAGGGCATCGGGCAGCCGTTCGATGAAGGCCGGGGCGTCCACATCGGTGCAAAGCCCCGCGGATGCGACCGCCGGTGTGCCCACTGCTGCCATATCCGCCAGCGGTCCGCTTACGCCCAGGAAGGGGCTTACGCGCAGTTGAATCCCCAGATCTACCGCCAGTAGCCAATCACGGTAGCGATCTTCGCTTTGGAATCCCGTCACGGTGAATTCCGGTAAGCCCAAGGCGGCTGCGCGTTCGGTGAGTTGACGTTCAACTTCCTCAGGGGCCGAACCAACAATGGTCAGAGCAACCGAATGACCCCACGCGGTGAGCCAACCGGCGGCTTCCACGACCGTGTCCACCTGCTTGGTGCGGATGTCCACGAATCCGAAGGTAGCCAGTTGGAAAGTCTCGGATCCAGCAGGCAGCCCGAGCCGCTCGCGGGCTGCCACGCGCTGAGCAGCATCGATGGTTCCACTGGCCGGCGGGCGATAGTTCACGAACGGCAAGACGATCGGAGTTACCCCGGTTTGTTGGGCGATCCGCTCGGCGGTGGTGGGCGAATGGGTGATGAAGGCGCGCGCTCGCCGGGTGATCTCCCACAATCCTGCGTTCTGCAACATGCGCATGTCCGCGATCTGGTCGTCCAGTGCCGGTGAGATGCCGGTTGGCGCGTTCGGGTCCTTGGTGCGTTGCATCAGCTCCTGCACGCCACCCACCCCGCGTAGCGATAGATAGAACTCGACCATGCGGGTGTCGTGCGCGATCACGATGCAGTCCACTTTCTGGGTCAACTCGATGAAGGGCAGGTGGAAGTGACTGTTACCCACCACCGCGATCACCGCATCGAAATCCGCGCTCGCAGGATCGGCGAGCAATTCATCGACCGAGCGGTGGGCGTGGATCATTCGATCCGCACCAGCTAAGTCCACGTGGGCATCGCTGGTGGTGAAGACGGTCAGTTCGCACATCTCGCCCAGGGCCCGACCGGTAGCTACCGAATAATCGGCCACACCAGATCGCTGCGGCGCCCACGGAGTGGCTAGCGCGACGCGCAAAGGCCCCGATGCTCGCCCGGCGGGGTGTCTGCGGTTTGGCTGCTTTGAGTTAGCTGCTTGATCTGGGAGCTGGGGGGCGTGGATGGAAAGCCAATCGGCAATTACCCGTTCGAGGTCTTCGTGATCGTGGCGTGCAAGGTGAGCGGCTTGCCGCTCAGCAATCGACGAACGCCCGGCGGTGCGCCGGATGGCACGGGCGATCAGGGCCGGTTCGGTTGGGTCGGCCAGGAAGGGCCCGGCGCCGATCAGTTCGCGGTGCGCGGGGATGTCCGAGGCGACGACAGGGGTGCCCTGGCTCAGCGCCTCGATGACCGGCAGGGACAAGCCTTCCGCGAAGCTGGGCACCACCGCCACACTCGCCGCTGCGAACTCTTCGGCTAGTTCGGTATCACTGATCCTTCCCAGGGTGCGGGCTTCTCCTGGCCTCATGGCTGCTGCAATCGACCAGTGGTGCACCCGATCGTCGTGTCCGGCCATCCCCAGCACCACTACCTCGCGATGCTGCTCGGCTACCGTGGCAACCGCTGCGCCTGCTAAGCCGCCGAAGGTGTTCTTGCGGGGATCATCACCAGAAGCGATGAGGATCCCCGAGCCTCGTCCAGAGTTCGCCTTACCGCCGTTCAGTGCCGCGGTGATAGCGCGCGGCCATGCGACCACCGACCGGTGATCATCACCGGGTGCGCCGTGGAGGAACCCATCGAGTTCCTCGCGGACGGTGTGTGAGATGCACGCGAAGTCCTGATAGCACCGCAGCGCATCGAGGCAAGCGGCGTATTCGCTTCGCTCTGCTACTCCAGCCAGATAGATGCTGGGGAACTGCAGGGGAATGAAGTCATAGACCACCGCTGCGCAATACACATCGGACAGCAACAGCGGCAGGAGCGGATCGGGGCTGTGTGTCATCGGGGATGGGTTGATGAACGCCGCATAGGTGTCCACCCGGCCAGGATGAATGCCGGTGATCTGCCGGCACGCGCCGGTCAGTTCGCCGGGCAGTTCAAGCAATCCGCGATCGACGATCAGATCGATGCACTCATCGCCGACCGCCTCACGGGTGGCGGTTAGCGCGGCGGCGGCGAAGCGGCCGATGCCTCGGGTGCCGAAAGCCGGGCTTTGCAAGCAACGGGCGTCGAAGGCGATCCGGTGGCCGCTGGGTTCAGTAGATCGATCGTTGGAACGGTCGGTAGATCGATCACCGGCGGATCGATAGTCCAAGGCCTGGCGCCGCGTTGCGATGCGAATGCGGGTACGCAAGGCGGCACGCAGGCGTCCCACAACATCATTGCGGTTGTCGAGTCGGTCGAATAGCTGCTGATCGTCATCAAGCGGATAGGTGGCCAGCCAGTCGAGGGCCTGCGCACGATCTGAATCGGTGAAGGCGAGCAGGTCCAGTCCCGGTGGCGCTTGTTCGAAAGGTGTCGTGTCCAACTCGGGGGCATCGGGTGCTGCCAGGAAAGCCGAGTTGGTCAGATGGCCCATGTTCACCCGTACATGGCGTAGATGTCTGCGCTCGATAACCATCCGCGAGGCCTTCAATCGGGGCAGGGCCTTGTGCGCTGGCCGAATAGCGGCTTTGGCGATGCGCGACATAGCGCGGCTCACCGCGAAGGTTCGACTGCCTTGGACTTGCACGAGTGCTGAACGTAGCTCCTCGATCTGGCGTTCGTATTCGCCCTTGGGGACTTTGGCGTCGAGGTCATGGGAAACCAGTTCCCGTTGCCAAGCGATCCGCTTATAGGCGCGGTTATCGATTTCACGCAGTCGCGAGACCTGCTCGGTTTGCCAACCGTGCTGGCCGATGTCCAGTGCGTGGAACCCAATAGCGATTGCTTGGGCGATGGTGGTTCCTTGCGGTGCACCAGCACCGGAAGGAACTTCACGATCTACGTGTTCGCTCGCCACATACCAACGGTTGATCCCATCGAAGGCCACGTCTATGTATCCGCGTTGCACAAGCGCCGGCGCCCATTGCTCGTGGGTGGGGATCGATGTCCCCGGTTCCACGGATTCGATGCAGATTACCCAAGGGCGGTGTTTAGTGAGTCCTTGCAGAACCATCGATTCGGCGCCCTCGACATCAATGGTCATCGCGTGGATCTCAGCACCGAGAAAATCCTGGTGTCGATCGAGAATGTCATCAAGGCGTTCGGCGGGAACATCGATCTCATGCACCGCGAAGCCTCGTTGCCGAGCTACCTGCGCTTCGCTGTGGTCCATCGTGCCCAGGCCGGTTCCGGGCACCTGATAAAAGTGCGCGAAACCTGCGCGGTCCGCCGCGGCAGCATTGACCACAACATTTCCAGGCCGCTGCCGCGCAAGCCGATCGGCGATATCCGGGTCGGCTTCGATGAGTAGACCGCGCCAGCCCAACTCATCAAGGGCCGCAGTTACCGAGTAGTGCCATGGTTCATTCGCCCCGACATCTACATACACAAACGAATCGACGCGTTCCTCACGCGGACCGAATGCGTGCCATAGCCGCACATCTTCCCCATTTTGCGCATAGGAAATCCGACTCGGCACCTCAGTAGGCTAGGGCAGTCATGAGCAGTGGCTGCGGTCACACACGGGGATTGCGAAGCAGGTTCGATATGCCGGTAGGAAGCCAGCGACAGCGCAAGGTCGCCTACACGGTTATCACGCTGCTCGGTTTGGCCTACGCGTTCTATCGCGGATTCTTGTTTCCCCTACCTGCCCGGTTGAGCGCTTTCGACCACTGGCAGGTTGGCGACTGGCTCATTGATTACTCCGGTGGCGTGGTGCGCCGAGGCCTATCGGGGCAAGTGTTCTTCTTCTTCGCCCCCGACGGCCAAAGTGCCATCGCACTGGTGGTGATCACCCAGTTGGTCCTAGCTGCGGCACTATTCGGGCTGATAGCGGTCTTGTACATGCGCACAGATCGGGGGCCAGCATGGATGATGCTGGTGCTTTCGCCGGCTTTCGTGCTCTTCTACGCATTGGACATCACCGGTAACACCCGCAAGGAACTCATTGTTCTGGTCGCCTTGGCACTTGCCGCTGTGGCAACCCGTTTGGGGCGCTCGCAAGTGGGCTTGTGGCTGGCTCTGCCGATCTTCGCGATCGGCGTGCTCTCCCACGAAGCCTTCGTGGTGACCCTGCCGGCTTTCGCCTACTTAGCCTTCACGTCTTTATCTGCCGAACGTGCACGGATCATCACGGGCGCGTACGCGCTACCTGCCATCGTCGCCTTGACCGTAGCGGTGTTTCGGCCAGGCGATAGTGGATTGGCCGGGCGCATTTGTGAATCGTGGGGCCAGCGCGGCATCGATGACTGCGGTGGGGCCCTCGCCGCCATCGGCATACCGGCTAGCGACATGATCAATGCGCTCTTCACCGAAAGCTTTCCTGGCCATTGGGTGTATCTACTGCCCGCTGCTTTAGCGGCGCTGCCTTTCTTCGCGTTGCGGTTCTTTCCCGCCCAACGGTTGATCGGTGTCATCACAGTTGCCGCGGTGGCACCGCTGTTCTTCATTGGTTGGGACTACGGGCGCTGGATCGTATTGATCGTGGCGCAACTTTCTTTACTGGCTTTGGCTCGCCCGCAGGTGAGTAGACCGATGCGGGTGCCGCTGTACGCCGCTGCCGCCTTCATCTTGTTGTGGGGATTCAACCATGCCAGCCCCGCCTTGAACGACGGGCTGGGTATCCGCTGGCTTGCCAGCATCTTCTCGTGATCTGCCAGCTGTTACGAGCTAATTGACCATCCACGGATCGCGCCACAACGCCTGCGGATCATCGAGCAGTTCGAGATCGTGATGCACCATGCGTTGGGCGATCGAATCGAAATCGACGGTATGGCGCCAGCCGAGTTCCAGGTAGGCAGATCGAGGATCCCCCACCATCATGTTCGTATCGATCGGGCGATCGCTAGCGCTAGTCACTACATACTGCTGCCAATCGTCGATGCCCACCGCGGCAAAAGCCTTCAGAACGAAGAATGACAACCGGTGGGAAATACCCGTTGCCAAGACATAGTCCTTCGGATTCCCGGCGGTGAGCATCAGCAGTGTTGCGCGAACATAATCCGGAGCCCAGCCCCAATCGCGGGCCACTTCGATATCGCCGAGTTCCAAAGTTTCCTGAAGACCACGTGAGATTCTCGCAACGGCCTTCGTCACCTTGCGGGTCACGAAATTCTCCCCGCGCAAGGGGGATTCGTGGTTATACAAGATCGCCGAAACCGCGAACATGCCGTGCTCATCTCGGAACTTACGCACCAACTGCAAGGCCTGGGCTTTCGAGCGAGCATATGGGCTCGTGGGGCTCAACTCGAAGTTCTCATTTTGCGGTGAGCGATCGGTGCCTTCGAAAATGTGTGAGGAAGAGGCCTGGAAGAACCGTGTACCCGTTCCATGCCGATGCGCGGTTTCCAGCATCACCGCAACCGCATCCACATTGATACTGCGCACCTCCTCCTCGCGATCCCACGATTCACCGGGTGCGGTGAAACCACCTAAGTTCCAGATGTGGGTTGGCTTTACTTCGTCGATGACACTTCGCAAACCTTCGCTATCGGACAGATCGGTTTGCACCACAGTCAAATCGGGCACGTAGCGAACCAAGCGCTGGTAATCGGTGCCGGGCTTTATCAGGCCATAGATCTGTGCACCGTGAGCTGCTAGGTGGCTCGCCAAGATGGTGCCGTCTTGCCCGGCGGCGCCGGTAAGCAAAGCCCTCATATTCGTGATCGAGTCCGGTCAGAACCGGCCCTCGGGTGCACCTTCCAGCCGTGCGATATCCGCATCGACCATGATCCGGGCGAGCTCAGGGGGAAGCACGCTCGCCTCCCAGCCCAGCCGATCCTTCGCCTTGGACGCATCACCGATCAATTCATCGACTTCGGTCGGCCGTAGGAACTTCTCATCGAACTTCACGTACTCCTGCCAGTCCAGACCCACGTGTTCGAAGGCCAGGGCAAGGAAATCTTTAATCGTGTAGGCGGTACCGGTGGCCAACACGAAGTCTTCGGGAACGTCGGCTTGCAACATCCGCCACATGCCATCGGTGTACTCGGGGGCATATCCCCAGTCGCGGATGGCGTCGAGGTTGCCCATCCACAATTCCTTTTGGCTGCCCTTGACGATATTGGCTACACCTAGCGTGATCTTGCGGGTGACGAACGTTTCACCGCGCCGCGGTGATTCGTGGTTGAACAACTGCCCGTTCACCGCGAAAAGGTCATAGGCCTCGCGGTAATTTCGGGTGATCCAATAGCTATAGACCTTTGCTGCGCCGTAAGGGCTGCGGGGGTAGAAGGGGGTGTCCTCGTTTTGCGGAGGAGGAGACGCACCAAACATCTCGCTCGTTGATGCTTGGTAGAAACGGATGCTGGTGTCTACCGATCGAATAGCTTCAAGCAGGTTCAAGGTAGACAGCCCGGTAGCGTTGGCTGTGTAGAGCGGCTCGTCGAAGGACACGCGAACGTGTGACTGCGCGGCGAGGTTGTAGATCTCCTGCGGGCGCAATTCCGCGATGAGCTGATGCATGCGCGCAGCATCGGTCACATCGCCGTAATGCAGGTGCAGGTTCTTGCCAGGGAGGTGCTCATCGTGGTGCAGATGATCGATCCGAGAGCGGTTGAAGGTGCTCGAGCGACGCACCAGGCCGTGCACCTCATAGCCTTTGTCGAGGAGCTGCTGGGCCATGTAAGAGCCATCCTGGCCCGTGACGCCGGTGATGAAGGCGCGCTTGGTGTCCGCCACTGATCCTCCAGTAGGTCTCGATCCGCAGGCGAGCCTAGCGGGACTAGCCTGCCGCTATGCCGGTTGCGCCGTCCGTGGTTGCCGTGGTGCCCACGTTCGCACCACCGGAATCGACCTTCGATCTTCTGCGGTGTCTTGTTTCACAGGTTGCAGATGTGGTGGTCAGTGACGATGCCAGCCCGTGCACGAGCGATGCGCTACTGCAACAGTGGCGGAACCTGACCGGACTTCAAGTGGTCCGCCACCGGCACAACCGCGGGATCGCCCGCGGATTGAACGAGGGGCTGGGACTCGCCCAGGAATCACAAGCCGCATGGTTGCTCACAGTGGATCAGGACACCCAATTGGCCGATAACTATGTAGAGCGGATCGTCTCCAGTGCCACTGGACGCCTCGAGGCCGGGGAACTGCTGGGGGCAATCGGCGCGGAGGTAATAAACGAAACCAGTGGCGGTATGCGTTATCCCATTCGTGAATCACTGCATGGATCGATCACCGAGGAGGTGATCCAGACCGGCACACTGTGGAATGTCGCAGCGCTCACCGCCATCGGTGGCTTCGATGAGGACTTGCGAATCGATGCTGTGGACGCCGCGGCGTGCTTGGCCTTACGCGGACAAGGATTTACGGTTGGTGTGGAGACGGGGCTCGGACTGCAGCACACCATCGGACAGTCACGAACGATTCGAATCGCCGGACGGCCGGTGATGATCACCGGCCATTCCCCGCAGCGGCGTGCATCGATGCTGCGCAACAGGCTACGGCTCTTCCCGGCGGAGTTTCGCCAGTCTCCTGGCCATGCAGTCCGGACGATACGCAGGGTTGCGGTGAATCAAGGCTTGGGCCTGGTGGTGGAAAGTGGGCGTTGGGGAAAACTCAAAGGCAGCATCCGCGGATTGTCGGGGCAATCGAAAGATAACCTGCAGCCGTGAAAGGAATCATCCTCGCCGGGGGCACCGGTTCACGGCTGTGGCCGATCACCAAAGGTGTGAGTAAGCAACTCTTGCCCGTCTACGACAAACCCATGATCCACTACCCACTGGCAACTTTGATGGCCGCCGGCCTGCAGGAAGTGCTCATCATCACTACACCGGAGGATTCCGAGGCTTTTTCGCGGCTGCTCGGAGATGGCACTCCGTGGGGCATGTCGATCCAATACGCAGTACAGCCTCGACCCGAAGGCTTGGCGCAAGCATTCCTGATCGCCGAGGATTTCCTCGATGATGATTCGGCGGCGTTGATCCTCGGCGACAACCTTTTCTATGGACCGCGCCTTGGCAGGCACTTGGCTGCGCTGACATCCGTTGATGGCGGGCATGTGTTCGCTTACGAAGTGGCGAACCCCAGTGAGTATGGAGTAGTTGCCTTCGATGAAGGCGGCGTGGCATTTTCCATCGAGGAGAAGCCCGCAGAGCCAAAGAGTAACTTCGCGGTGCCGGGTCTGTATTTCTATGACTCCACCGTGGTGGACGTAGCCAAGGGCATCGAACCATCGGCCCGCGGCGAGTTGGAGATAACGGCGGTGAACGAGCACTACCTGAAGGCCGGCGCACTCACGGTCACCGTGCTCGAACGCGGAACCGCCTGGCTCGATACGGGAACATTCAAGTCACTGCAAGATGCCGGTGAGTTCGTCCGGGTCATGGAGGATCGAACCGGAACCAAAGTCGGCTGCGTAGAAGAGATCGCTTGGCGAAACGGTTGGATCACCGGCGATCAACTCCTCGCCCTAGCCGAACCGCTACGCAAGAGTGGGTACGGCGATTACCTGCTGCAATTGACCTCGCGCGTCACGTGAAGTTCAACCGAAACCTTCTGCGCGGGCGCCGGCACCGCCTCGCCGATCAGCGCACTGTTTTGATTCCCAATCAATGGAACGGCTCGGTTCAACAGTATTTCCATTTCCTGCTGGGATACCTAGCGCCGGTAATGAAATGGACCGCAAACAATCCGGGGCAACCCATCGCGGTGCGTGATTGTGGGCCGATGAACCGCTGGTTTGAACTACTGAAGCCGGAAACCGATATCGAGATCATGACCGTAGGAGATGTGCTGCACGTTCTCGCCGGAGATCTACAGCCAAATCAAGTTCTTCGCGGCATGGACTATCCCGATGAGTTCTCCGCCACGGATCTCGGCGATTTCGCATCTTGGAGCAAGAATGTGGCTGCTCAGCGTTCGGGTGCTCCCGCTCACTTTCCCCCGATCGTGGTGTCCGATCGAGCGAGCAGCGATGAGTTCTTTGCGACACCAGCAGCCGAGTGGCCGCAGTCGGGTTCGCAGAAGCGCAGCGTGCCGAATCTGGTGCAGGTAGTCGCATCACTCCCGGGGGAACAAGTTCGCGTGTTCGATGCAGCCCAGGTGGATGTCTACGAGCAAATACTCCTGCACACCCAAGCCCGCATTCTGGTTGGGCAACATGGTGCAGGGTTGACGAACATGATTTGGCTGCCCAGAGGATCCTTCGTGATTGAGATACTGCCGCCGATGCCCGATGATGCGCAGCCGATCTTCAGGAACCTCGCTCGGGCGATGGGGCACCACCACAGCGTGGTTCCGCAGGCATCGGTGCATGCACCGGTGGACCAGAAGCAGTTACTCCACGCGATTGACCAAGCCAACAGGTCAAACGGCCGCTAGCTCTTCAGTCTCGAACCCAATCGACGCAAAGGCGCAGTCGCCCGCCACGTCTTGCTGCTTAAGACAGCCGCCAGCGCCGATGCGTCCGCGGCGGTGCCCGAAACAAGGGCACCTTCCACCGGTGGGAGCTCATCGATGCGGATGAAGAAGTCGATGAGCTGTTGGGCGAAGTGGTCCCAGGTGGATCGGGCGATCACCGCGCGCAATTCAC
>Ga0209953_1000319_pt1 | contig 18018 bp, 16 predicted proteins | sample SalPonred_H2O_MG_FD_185713 | JGI IMG/M metagenome (GOLD analysis project Ga0209953, IMG submission 185713) | Salt pond water microbial communities from South San Francisco under conditions of wetland restoration - Salt Pond MetaG... | ecosystem: Environmental > Aquatic > Non-marine Saline and... | reverse complement strand
ACCCGTCCCATGGCCTCGAACTTCACTCGACCACCGTCGGCCGTGATCAGCCGGATGGGTACTTCCTCACCGGCAGTGATCGACTGCTTGATCTTCATCAACATCAGGTGATCACCACCCGGTTCAAGGACGATCGTCTCACCCGCCGGTACGACGAAACCCCCGGACTTTTGCTGCATCTGCATCGCTCCGTCCTCCATGAGCACCTCGTGCAATTCCATGGCCGGAGTGAAGCGAATGGACCTTGCTGCAACGATGCGGATGGGCTCATCCGTCGGGTTCGTGATGGTGGCGAAGGCTGAGGTCATTCCCGAATCCATTACCTTGACCCAGGCATCCTCCACCTCCAGCGGGGAGTTGCTGCGCCGGATTCCATCGCTCCAGCGCAACTGTGTGCCGTCCCGCTCGCAGATGAAGGTTTGACCCTTCGCGAAGCGGGTGGCACCGGACATCGAGCATTCCGATCCCTCGCTCGGCGCGGGATCGGCATGAACGGGACTTGCCAATGCGACGGTCAGGATTCCGACAGCCGCGGCGGCGTACAGGCGCACGCCACTTTTACGAATACGCATGAAGAACTCCTCATTCTCGGTAAGTAGGAAAACATCTAGGAAAGACCTCTAGACGCGCCCGAATCACGAGATTCGACAGAGCAGAAAAGGAGGTGAGATCAGGCGCGTCGAAGGAGCGCCGGGGGTCCACGCCAGGACGCAGCCGAGAAGCGAGCGAGGACATCGGGCAGCTCCGGTTCCCGCCAGAACGGCAGGATCGAGTCGACCGACAACACGGGGAGGCGAAGATGCGGCACGCCAAGATAGCGATGGGTAGCGCGCCACCACGCCAGGACCAGGGCCTCGGACTTCGCGAACAATATTGCCGCGATACCGGCAGCGGCCACGTGCGCTGCGAGCATCGAGACGTCCGGCACCAGAGCGAATGCGTGGTGACCCATGGCAGACATAACGGTGTGCAGAAGCATCTGCCCGGCGAGAAGGTAGCCGAAGAGCCACAGGGCCGAGCGCTGCTTATCGGCGACCGCGAAAGCCAGCGCCGTCGAGACGGCGAGCGCGCCGACCAATCCGGGCAACGCCGGTAACGAGCCCGCCGCGGCCGAGTGCCCGAGCACGGAGACCAAGAGCAGCGTGCTTGCAAACGCGATGCGACGCGCGCCGCGGCCCTGACCGACGTTCACGTTAGTCAGGGTACGCGACGCCCGTCGTGGCGGCTAGGACACCCAGAAGAAGCGCTGGTTGACACCAGGCGCGTAGCGAGCATCCGAAGTCGGCACCGTCGGGAGGTTGCTGACCTCGGGGAAGGTGAGCAGGTAGTCGTAGAGCGCCTGCTCGTAGCTGACCCCGAGTGTCATCTTGTCGCCGGCGCTTTCGAAGGTGCCGTAGTTGTCCCCTCCGGCGGCGGTGAAGGAGTTCGTCACCACATCCACACTCGGAGCTCCGGCTACCGGCGCACCACCGCTGACGAGTGCGGTCCCGTCGGCGAGTGAGATAGACCGAACGCGAGTGCCGGGCGTCGTCACCGGACCGGCGGACCGGTCACCCTCCGGGTTACCGACCTCCTGGGCGGTTCCCGAGCGTGCGCAGGTCACCTGCAACCCGCTTATCTGCATGAACTGGCCGCCACCGCGCTCGGAGATCGCGCAGGAACGCTCGAATACCTCCTTCAACTGCGCCGCAGAGAGGTCGGGGATGACCGTCATGCGGTTATCGAATGGCAGCAGGTCGAAGGTCATTCCCCGACTTATCGCACCGGCCGTGCCGTCGGCGGGCAGGTTGTCGATACGGATCCCACCACCGTTCGTCATGGCGACGACTGGGTTCGAGGCGCTGGCGGCTTGGAGTCCGGCTTCCGCTCGGCGGGTGTTGTAAGCATTCATGAAGGCGTCGGCAACCAGGTTGCCACCGTTCGTCTCCTGGGTCCGAACACCCGGGTTTTCGGCATTCCCCCGGGCGGTGTTGAACACGATCCGAGAGGCCGCGAACGGCTGATCCTGCTCCGCAAGGCACCCGTTCTCCAGCCGGGTCTCGACCGTACGGCGCAGCGTCGCGTTCGGCTTGACCGCATCCGTGACTCCGAGTGAGGCTGAAACATCGTCAGCGATCACGACTCGGCGCGGATAGGAGGTCTTCTCGTTCCACGACTTAAGTTCGCCGTTCTTATTGAAGGTCAAGTCGATCCGACCGAGGTACTGGTAGTTCCCCGCGGTCGTGACGATCGGAACCTCGTTGCCGTTGCTGTCTTCGGTCAGGATCGGGTATTCGCCTTCCGCTTCGTCGCTACCGGGCAGCAACTGCACGTACTCCGGGACGTTCGGGTTAGCCAGGGCTTCATCGCCGCCACCTGCGACGGCTACATCGACACCCTCGAGTAGCCCCACCAACTCCTTGTCGAATTCCGAGCTCTGCAGGTGGCTGACCAGGATGATCTTGTTGACGCCGTCATCTTCGAGCTTGTCGATTTGGCGCTGGACGACCCTGGACACCGCACGGATATTCGGTGTGGTGACCTCCGTCGGCAACGGAGACGAGATGGACTGCAGGATCGGCGTTATCGCCGCGACGATGCCGAACTTCTCGCCGGTGCGTGGATCCTCGTAGATCATCGCCTGCCCGAGCACCTCGTTATCCCGCGGCGTTTCCTCGATGATCCCGCCGGGAGCCACCAGATCCTTCAGGTTGGGGTCGTCGCTGTAGTCGAGATTCGCCGATAGGAACGGCTGGGTCACCTTCCCCTTGGTGCCGAACGCGTCGATATAGCGCCGCAGGAAGCCGGTGCCGTAGTCGAATTCGTGGTTGCCGAGCGAGTGAGCGTCGTACCCGATTCGCTTTTGCGCCATCGCATCCCACACCCGAGCATCGGAATCGGGATTGGACGGGTCGGAGCAGATAAGTACGCGACTAGCCAGGAAGGAATCTCCGGCGTAGACCATCAGCACACTGTTGTCATCGACGCCCCTCGCACGCCTCTTTTCACGATCAGCCACCGCCTTGAAAGCGGCGATGCTGCCCGCCTCGTAGGTAACGTCACCAACTGATTCCTCCTGAGGCAGGAGCTTGGACTCACCGTCGTTGTTGTGCAGCAAGGTGAGGGTCACATCCGACGAGGCTGCGCTTCCCGGGGCGACTGCGAGCAAAGAAGTGACGATGCCGACGGCTCCGGCTATGGCGACGGCGCGATACAGGCGTATAGATGAAAGGTTCATGTCTTCACCGAAGCGGTGCCCGATGAAACTCAGCGGACGTCACTACTGCCAGCAGGTGAACGAACCGTGAAAGGACCGTGCGTTCATTCAAACCGTCGAATCGGTTTCCCGGCGGGCATCCTCTTGCTCTTCGCTCATGCCAAGCCGACGTTCGGCCAGCAAGAGTAAGACGACGACGGCCACCCCCGCGAGGATCATCAGGCCAGCAGATGGGAAATCCGATGCTGGCGCCAAGAGGTTGCGATCATCGTCCTGCCACGGCCACAGCGCACGCAGCGAACCGATCATCAATCCAGTGAGCACCGCCAGCGTGATTCCGGCTCGATGCACGAGCAGCCACTTGAGCAACGTCACGAACGCACCCAAACCGACGATGGCACCGATGGCGAAGGCGGCTAGGTACACGAGATCTCGATCATTCACCGCATCGAGCGTTGGCTCGTACATCCCAAGCGAGAGCAGGAAGAAGGACCCGGAGACTCCCGGCAGCACGAGTGCGCAGATCGCGACCGCCGCCGCGAGCATCACGATGATCGGGCTCGGATCAGCGACAGTCCCCGGCGGCAAACCGGTCAGGAAGAACAAGACCACGGCGGCGATACCCGCCGCGAGTAAGTAACCCGGCTTCCAACCGCCGCCACGATGGACCATGTGTGCCGGGACCCATATTCCAGCGAGCACGAGCCCGAAGAAAAGCGCCAGCATTTGCACCGGGTGGTCTTCGAGAAGCGGCTCGATCACCCGGGCCCCGAGCACTACGGCGATGGCCATACCGATTCCAACGGGGATCAAGAGCCGCCACGGCAAGCCGGCGAGAGTGCGCGTGAATCGGCGGCCGGACGGACCCCCGTCGGCGAGGCCTACGAGTTGTCGGAAGGCGAGCACGGCATCGGCGATCGCATCGATGGCCGTCCGATAGATCCCGACGATCAGCGCGATGGTTCCACCGCTGACTCCGGGGATGACCTCGGCGACTCCGATGAGCGCGCCGCGGACGAGATTCGCGATCAGCCGGAGCACCGGCTTACTGTAGAGCAGCGCGGACTACCGGACGCGTAGCGCAGGGCGCGGTATACCTACTCCATGGAAGAAGACGGCCTTGCGGAACCGAGGGGCCCATCAAGTGGCGACTGACTCGATCATGTTCATTCGCCATGCGGAAAAGCCCGACGGTGGGCATAAGGGTGTCTCGCCCAACGGTGATCACGATGAGCATTCACTATCCGTGCGAGGCTGGACCCGCGCGGGTGCCTTAGCAGCTCTGTTCGCACGGCCCGATACGGATTCGGGGATCACCACTCCCGGTCGCATAATCGCCACCGCACCGAGTGATAGTTATCAGAGCAAGCGCGAACACGACACCGCTGCACCGACAGCGCATCGACTGGGGCTTCGGATCGAGGCCGTTGCCCTCCCGCAGAGCTATTCCTCGTTAGTAGCCGACATCGAATCGAGTGATACGACCACGCTTGTGGTGTGGCATCACGGTCACCTACCCGAATTCGTCCTGGCGTTCCCGGTCACGAATGCCAGGCAGGTACCCCGGGTCTGGCCGGAAGATCGTTTCGATCTGATTTGGTTGTTGAGTCGGCACCACGACCAATACGTGTGGGCTCCGGTTCCGCAGGGGCTCTTGGCGAGCGACACCGCCGTGTGAGTTAGGTCAGGCAGCCGATCTCGTACAACTCTTCGGGAATCTCCGCGTTGGAGGGGTAGCCGCCGTCTTCGAAGGTCCCGCACGCATCTGCTTGCGTTCGCGGTACCCAGAACTGTCCCTCGGCCTCGAAGATGAAGGCGGTGGGGGCACCCTGCCCGGATCCATCGCCAAGGATGCCGCTGGTGACGGCCCAGCCATCGGCGCATTCCACGTTCTCGATCTCGTAGTCGTTGGCACCCTCGCCGAGGGTTGCGGCGTACTCCTCAGCGGCACCGCCAACAACCTCCAAGGTGCACTCGGCCATCCCACCGACCGTCTCGTCATCGCTGCTCGAGCAACCGGTTATGGCGCCAATCAGCAGAACGGACGAGCCAACCGCTAGTGCTGCACGCATGACTTCTCCTCGTGTGACCTTGTTCGAACACTAGATCATCTGTGACTTTGCTCCGGTGGGCGGACGTTCGTGGCGAACGTATGCTGAATAGGTGGTGAACCGTCGTCAGCGCATGCTCGCTGCGTTCGCTGCGTTCGCGTTCGCCGGATCCATCGGCACCTTCGCATCGAGTACACCCGTTGCCTGGGCTGCTGAAGCCCCGCAACCGCTCACGATCACCGGCGGACCGACCAGCGCCAGCGATGCTTCGCCGGTGCGAATCGATGCCGACCTCTATCTCCCCTCCGAAACGCCAGCACCGGCCGTCGTCCTGGCACACGGCTTCGGGGGATCCAAGGAATCGGTTGCCGAGGAAGCCGAGTACCTGGTCGATCGGGGATTCGTCGTCCTTGCCTATACGGCGCGTGGGTTCGGGGAGTCAACGGGAATGATCTCGATGAACGCACCGGACTTCGAAATCGCCGACGCCGCATCGATCATCGACTATCTCGCCGAGCAAGACGCCGTCGCACAAGATGCACCCGAGGACCCCCGCGTCGGATTCGCCGGTGGCTCCTACGGCGGAGCGCTGTCCTTGATGATCGCCGGATACGACGAACGCGTAGACGCCATCAGTGCTGACATCACCTGGAACGATCTCCAGACATCCCTGTTCGGTCAATCGGTGCAAAGCACCCCGATCAGCGACCAGACCGGGGTCTTCAAGCAGTTGTGGAGCGGCCTTTTCTTCAGTGCCGGACTTATCGATGATGGTGGCCAGGTCACGGACTGCGGACGATTTGCGCCCAACTGGTGCGCGGCATACTCCACTGCCGCCGCCGAGGGAGTCTTGACCGATCAAGCGCGTGAATTGATGGCTGCCTCATCTCCAGCGAGCATTACCGAGCGCATCACCATCCCCACCCTGCTCGGCGGCGGGCAATCGGATTCACTCTTCCCGCTGGCGCAGACCAGCGCTAACGCCGAGCAGATCTCGGCTGCCAACGACGACGTCAAGGTCGTATGGCACTCCGGCGGCCACGACGGTGGCGTGGACGAAAGCGATCGACTGCGGGAGTTGAACGCCGAATGGTTCTCCTTCCACTTAGCCGATGGACCTGAGGTCACCAACGACTTCGAGGCCACGCTGGTGGAAGGTTCCGCGTTCGGTGGACAGGGAACCACCGATACCGAATTGCTGAGCAGTGATTCGTTCCCCGGCCTGTTCGGCGCTTCGCAGGAGACGATCGCCATTGATGGGACGACCCAACAGGTCTTGGCACCGGCCGGCGGGGTACCCGCTGCTATCTCATCGCTACCCGGTGCCGGTGGCCTCGCGGGTCTTGCCGGCGATCTGCTCGCCCTGCCCTTGCCGAACCAGACAGCGACATTCACCTCCGAGCCGCTGACCGAGCCGTTGCGCGTCATCGGCGCCTCCCAAGTACAACTCGAGATCAGCAGTGCGCGGCCAGTCGAGGACGTCGCCCTCTTCGCGAGCTTGCGCATCATCGGCGGCACCCAAAGACCGATACTCCCGAACGGATTGGTGGCCCCTATTCGAATCGACGAAGTCGGGCCAACCCCGCAGACGATCGACGTGGAGTTGCCCGCGATCGTGCGCGACGTCGCTGCCGGTGAACGGGTGAGCGTGGTTATCGGCACGACCGATCAGGCGTTTCGCATGCCACCTGGTCCAGCCGTGTACTCGATCGGACTCGCCGGGACATCCGTGCTGATCCCGCTGAATCCCATGACCGAGGAATCCGGCGGTACGCCGCTGTGGCGTTGGCCGTTGATCGCCCTGGTGAGCGTGATCGTGATCGCGATAGCCGTCCGAATGCTGCGCCCGGGGGGCACGCGCGCAACCTCCCGCGAGGACCTTGCCGATACACCGATCGCAGTGGAAGGACTTTCCAAGCAGTTCAGGGGCGGGGTCCACGCCGTCAGCGAGGTCTCCTTCGACGTACCCAAGGGTGTCGTGCTCGGTCTCCTCGGACCCAACGGCGCCGGCAAGACGACCACGATGCGGATGGTCATGGGGCTCATCTATCCCACCGGGGGAAACGCATACGTCTTCGGACAACCCGTCTTCCCCGGGGCAGCCACGTTGGCACACATCGGATCCTTCATCGAGGGTCCGGGGTTCTTGCCACACCTGTCCGGGCGCGAGAACCTGCGGCTGTACTGGAAGGCAAGTGGCCGCGAACAGCTCGACGCCCATCTCGACTACGTCCTCGAGATCGCCGGCCTCGGCACGGCAATCGACCGCAAGGTGCGCACTTACAGCCAGGGCATGCGCCAGCGGCTGGGAATCGCCCAGGCGATGCTCGGTATGCCCGATGTCCTCGTGCTGGACGAACCCACCAATGGGCTGGATCCGCCGCAGATCCGGGAGATGCGCCAAGTGCTGCAGGACTACGCCGCCACGGGGCGAACCGTCGTGATCTCCTCGCATCTACTCAGCGAGGTCGAGCAAACCTGCTCGCATGTAGTCGTCATGCATCACGGAACGCTCATAGCCCAAGGGACTGTGGCCGAACTCCTCGCCGGGCGCAGCGGCGCACGCCTTGAGGACGTCTTCATGGAAATCGTCGGCGAGGGCCATGAGGTGGTGACGTCATGAGTGCCCCTACCCTCGACTACTCGCGCAAGGACACGCTTGGCATCGGCGTCGAGCTAGTCCGCCAGATCAAGCGACGACGCACCCTGGTTGCCTTCCTACTCGTCGTCGCCCTCCCACTGATCGTCGTCGCAGCCGTCAGGTTCGGACCTTCGTCCGACGGTGGCGATGGTGGCAATCAGGGAGGCGGGTTCGGCGACGGCAACTTCGATCTCGTCGGCCTGGCAACAAGCGGTGCCTGGAATTTCGCCGTCACGATGCTGCTGTTCTCCTCCGGGTTCTTGCTGGTCATCATCGCGGCGATGTTCCTCGGTGACACCGTTGCAAGCGAAGCGAGTTGGTCCACCCTTCGATACCTCCTCGTTGCGCCGGTTCCCCGACGCAAACTGCTTCGCACCAAGGCGATCGTGGGCCTGTTGCTGACGGTGATCGTCTTGGTGACCTTGGTGGTCACCTCATGGGCGATCGGTGCGATCGCGTTCGGTACGCAGCCACTTGCCAGCCCATTCGGTGGGGCGCTGACGCAGGCTGAATCGGCTCAACGCCTCGTCGTCATCACCACCTACATCGCCATAACGTTGCTGTTCCCAGCATCGATTGCGTTCTTGATGAGCGTGTTGACCGACGTCCCACTCGGCGCGGTCGGAACGGCGGTGGTGGTCGTCATCATCTTCAACATCCTCGACGCAATCGAGGCCCTCGGCTCCTTGCGACGATTCCTGCCCTCGGACTACGGATCGACGTGGGTGGACGCCCTGAACCCGGTCATCGTCTGGGATCAAATGGCAGTGGGCGTCGCCTACAACCTGATCGCCTTCGCTCTCCTCATGGGGATCGCGGTACTTCGATTCGACCGCAAGGACATCACTTCTTGACTTCCTAGCCGTACTCGACGATCGACTTCCAGGTACTGTTCAGGAGTGGATCAAACCCGCCGGTTGCGTTTCTCGCTATTTCTCCAGATATTCGCCGTCGTCATGTTCACCGGTGCCGGTTTGGTTCGGGCATTCGCCCTCGGATTCGACACTTTGACACTGGTGCTGCTCGGTGCGGCAGCGATCTCCACTGTGATCGCCGTACTGACCTTCATCCAACTTCGCGACGAGTAGCAGGCGAAAGGGGCTACGAGGCGGAAAGCGCCGATCGCCTGCCGCACACCTCACGGACGACCGAGACCAGGTCGTCATCGGCCTTCGTGACAGCCGTGGGGGCACGATGCAAATCGACCGTTACCGGGGCAAGGGCGGGCAGATCGAAGACCTCGTCGATCTCGACCATGCCCGTTGGAATCGATCGCCGGGACTTCACTGCAACGGCCAGCCCGGCTGCGACGGTGGCATTCACCGCTGCAGCGCTATCGCTTACATAGCGGACCGTCCAATCGATGCCGGCGCGTGCGAGAGCGTCGATCGCATGGGCGCGATGGATGCAACCTTCCGGATTGGCTGCGATGGGAAGGGCCGAACCGCGATCCCAGTGCATATCCGGATGGGCGATCCACACCAGATCCTCGATGTCGATCGTCTCTCCTGCTGGCGTGTCCGTGTGCCGGATGGTCAGTGCTACGTCGAGCAAACCGTCTGCCAACTTTTGTGCAAGCACCGAGGAAACCGAGCAGTCGATCTGGACACCTACCTGTGGGTGCAAGGACATGAAGCGCCGCAGGATCTCAGGCAGGAACTGGTCGGCCTGCTCGGTGGTGATACCCAAGCGCAGTGCCGGCCGGTTGCCCTCGCCGCTGACCAAGGAGCTCGCGGTGTCGCTGAGATTGAGTAGGCGTCGCGCGTAGGGCAACAAGGTGATCCCGGCATCGGTTAGCACCACGCTGCGAGTCGTCCGGTCGAACAGACGCACGCCGAGGTCTCGTTCCAACTTGGAGATCTGTGCGCTGACAGCGGACTGAGTCAAGTTGAGCATCTGCGCGGCGGAGGAGAATCCGTGGGTCTCCGCGACCGCGACGAAGGTCGACAACTGCTGCAACTCCACACCGCCAATTTACAACTATTCGCGATAGGTTCAACCACAAATATTCGTTTCTCTTTTCAGTGGATTCCTCCTACCGTCGGTCGGGACGTCCACGAGAGGAGATCCATGAGTGTCATCGACCTCGTCCGCTACCCCATCGATCGACCCGGCCCGGCCCGCGATGCACTGATCGCTGAGTGCCGCCGGCAACTCACCGAGACCGGGTGCGTGGTGCTGGAGGGATTCGTCACCTCAGCTGCGCTGACCTCGATGAACGCCGAAGGGCGTGAACTCGCTCCGCAGGCCCACTTCAACACCACGCAAACCAATTGCTACAGCAGCGCCGATGATCCATCGCTTCCCGAGGGCCACCCCAAGCGGGTCTTCATGGAGCGAACCAACGGGTTCGTGGCCGGCGATCTCATCGGACCAGGCACCGCGGTTCGCGGACTGTACGAAAGCGAAGCCCTCCGCATGTTCGTAGCCGCCTGCATGGATGTGGACGAGATCTACGACTACGGCGACCCTCTTGGGCACCTCGTCTTCAATGTCCTGCGTCCAGGCACCCAGCATCCGTGGCACTTCGACAACAACGATTTCATCGTTACCTTGCTGACCCAGAAAGCCGACGCAGGTGGGAAGTTCGAATACTGTCCCCGGATACGTTCGAAGCAGGACGAGAACATCGGATCGGTTGCAGCGACCCTTGCTGGCGACGACACCCTCGTGCACAGGTTGGATCCCGATCCTGGCTCGCTGCAGATCTTCTACGGGCGGCACTCCTTGCACCGGGTCACGAGGATCGAAGGAGACCGCGAGCGGCACACGCTCATCCTGGGCTATTCCGACACCCCGGGTGAGATCGCCGATGCCGAGCGGACCAAGCGGCTCTTCGGCAGGGCAACACCAGAGCACGAACGTGCTGCCCGCGAAGGCCGCGAGCGAGTGTCGGTGTGACGATGCTGCAACCCATCGAACCGGAGGCCTTGACCGATCTGGAAACCCCGAGCGCTGGCGCCGATGTCACGGGGGTGACCGATAGCTTGCCGCCCGGCTTCGACCCGGTGCGTATGCGCGCTGACCGACTAGCGCGGGTCAGAGCGATGATGCGCGATCAAGACCTCGCGGCCGTCATCCTCTTCGATCCCTACAACCAGCGTTACGCCACGGGATCGCGCAACATGTTCGGGTACTTCCTGCGCAATTCGACTCGATACATCTACGTACCCCTCGAGGGCGATGTCATCTTGTTCGAGTATCCAGGATCCGCGCACGTTTCGACCTGGCTCGAGACCATCGACGATAACCGCACCTCGCAGGTGGTGTGGTCCGCAGTCAACAGTAAGGACACCGCAGTCGCGCGGCCCTTCGCCGAGGAGATTGCTGCCCTGGTGCGCGCCGATGGACGCGGCGGCAACCGCGTTGGGTTGGATCGATGCGGGCATTTGCACGCACTCGCACTGGAGGAGGCCGGTCTTCAGGTCATGGACGTGATGGGCGATCTCCTGTACACACGTCGCCTCAAGACGCCGGATGAGATCGCGTGCCTGCGCCTATCCATGGCCACGACCGAAGCCGCGATGGCCGCCGTCGAACGCAGCATTCGACCGGGCATCACTGAGAACGAACTCTTCGGTGTGTTCTATGGCGAAGTGATCAGCCGAGGAGGGGAGTTCGTCGAGACTCGCCTGCTGAGTTCAGGGCCACGCACCGAACCCTGGTTCAACGAAGCAAGCGAACGCAGTATCCGTCACGGTGATCTGATCGCCTTCGATACCGACACCATCGGAAACAACGGCTACTACTCCGATTTCTCGCGCACGTTCCAGGTGGGGCCCGGTCGGCCGACGGGATACCAACGCACCCTCTACGGCATGGCCTACGAGCAGGTCCAACACAACATCGCCCAACTCCGGCCGGGGATGACCTACCGTGAACTGGCCGAGAAGGCCTGGCCTATCCCCGAGCGCTACTACGACCGCCGCTACCCATCCATCATCCATGGAGTGGGGATGCACGGGGAGACTCCGCTCGTCGCGCATTACGGGGACTTCGACCGATTTTCCACCGACGACGTTCTCGAACCCGGCATGGTGGTCTCGGTGGAGAGCTACATCGCGGAAGTCGGCGGCGGTGAGGGGATCAAGCTCGAAGAGGAGGTCCTCATCACGCCTGAAGGCGTCGAGTTGATCTCCAAATATCCATTCGACGAGCGTCTCCTGGGGTCCTGACAGCACAATTCACCCATGCCGGAGAAACTCGTCGTCGCAGCGGCCCAGATCCCGACCGTTCCCGAGGACATAGCGGCCAACCTGGAGACCCACCTGGACTACATCGCCCAGGCCCGAGCACGTGGCTGTGACCTGCTGGTCTTCCCGGAGTTGTCCCTGACCGGCTACACACTGTCGGATGAAAGCTTTCGACTCGCTCGCTCCCGTCACTCGAAGGTGGTCAGGCAGATCGCCGAGGCGTCCCGGGATATCACGACACAGTTCGGCTTCATCGAGGAAGGGCCAGCCGCGCAGTTCTACAACGCGACGCTCGCTGTTCGCGACGGCGAGATCCGCCATCTGCACCGGAAGGTGAACCTTCCGTCCTACGGCAATCTCGATGAGAACAAGCACTTCGCAACCGGGCGCTTCATGGAGACTGCCCGTCTCGACGAAACGTGGCGCTACGCGATCGTCATCTGCGCCGATGCTTGGAATCCGGCACTCGTGCACCTAGCCGCCATGAACGGTGCGACCTTGCTCAGCGTGCCGATCAGTTCCTCGATCGATGCGGTCGAGGGCGAATTCTCCAACCCCAACGGCTGGGATCTCGCTGTCCGCTTCTACGCGATGATGTACGGGATGCCGGTCGTCATGACGAACCGGGTCGGCACTGAGGGCGATCATCGCTTTTGGGGTGGGTCGGCGGTCATCGATGCACACGGCCGGATACTCGCCCAGTCGGGTGACCAGCCGGAACTGCTGACGGCCGAACTCGATTACACCCAAGTGCGCGAGGCTCGTTTCCATTTGCCGACGGTGCGCGATTCGAACTTCGCGCTTATCCAACGTGAGGTGAATCGACTGTCCGAGGTGCTGGGCGTTCCCGATAGCGTCCGCGAGTGATAGGTACACGGAATCTGCTGGCCCTCACCGGGGCCCTAGCCGTCCTGGTTGGCTTACTCGCAGCCGCCGGGCCGCAGCCTCAGACACCCAACGATGGGCAACTGCACCAGGTGGGAACGTACGAATACTTGACCCAGCCTGACTTCACCGGCCTTGCCGCTGTGGGTGCGCTCGCCGACGGCAACACAATCGGATTGGGTACCTTCGCCGATCTCGACGGCGAACTCGTAATGCTCGGCGGTGAGGTCTATCGGGTGCGTCCTGACGGCACCCCACGACTGGTGGGTGCGCGAACGCCGACACCCTTCATGCAAGCCACCCGTTTCCGCCCCACAGCGAATGCGCCGATCCCTCCCGGGACGAAGTGTCGTGATCTGGTGCCAGTCATCCAACGGGAGGCACAACGCACGAACGGGATCATCGCCGTGCGTGTTCGCGGCACCTTCGATGAACTGACCACGCGAAGTATCAACGCCGATCCCCCGCCCTACCAGCCGCTTAGCCAAACGATCGCCGAGCAGACCACCTTCGATCTAGACGGCTCGCGCGCAGTGCTCGTCGGTTTCTGGCAGGGCAAGGATGCTCTCGGTGTGGGGCAGGACGGACTGCACCTGCACGGACTCACCGCGGATCGCACTGCCGGCGGACATGTGCTCTCCTGCAGCGTCGGGTCCGATACCCAGATCTCCGTCCAACCAATCACCGAAGTGAAGTTGCTGACTCCCGCGAACTAGGCAGCAACGATGGCCGTAACCGCCTCGGCGAACAATTCGGTGTGTCGATCGACATCCGCTTCGGTGGTTGTCGGGCACATCAAGGCCATGTTGTGGAAGGGCGTCATGAGGACTCCCCTGTTGGCCATGAATAGATGCAGGTAGACCTCGAGCTCCTCATCGTGTGCCTGCGCGGATTCGGTTCCGGTGCGAGGTGGGGGATCCACGAACCGATACTCGGCACGAGCGCCGAGCTGGGCCACCGACCACGGCACCGCGGTGTCGGACAAAACCTTCTCCACTCCTTCTCGAAATCGAGTGGCCAGAGCGATCATGTGCTCGAAGGCCGAGTCCGTCAGCACCTCACCCAACGTCGCTCGCATCGCCGATGTGCTCAGTACGTTGCCGGCAAGGGTGCCGCCGACACCGCCGACATCGATGAGGTCGGCTTCCGGATGATCGTTGATCCGTTCAGCGATCCTTGAGGTGATCCCGTAGGCACCGGAGGGAACTCCGCCGCCGATGCTCTTGCCGATGACCACGATGTCCGGGCGAAGATTCCAAGCACTCGTGCAGCCACCGGGACCTGCCGAGATCGTGTGCGTTTCATCGATCAACAACAAGGTCCCGTATCGATCGCAGAGTTCCCGGACCGATTCCCAGAAGCCTGGGTCGGGTAGCACGATGCCGATGTTGGTCAAGGCAGGCTCGGCGATCAGGACCGCCACATCTCCATGGGACAGGGCGGCTTCCACGGACGCGAGATCGTTGAATTCGGCCACCCGGGTCGTTTGCGCAACCGGGACAGCCGGTCCGACGTTCCCTTCGCGCTCGATGGTCGATCCGTCCGGGCCGGTGCGCACCAAAGTCTCATCGACCGCGCCGTGATAGCAGTAAGAGAAGGCGCAGATCTTGTCGCGCCCGGTGACTAGACGGGCGATCCGCAATGCCCACCTATTCGCATCCGTGGCCGTGAGCGAGAGCGACCACAACGGCAAGCCGAAGCGACGGGCGAGGTCCGCTGCCACCCATTCGCCATCCGCGGTGGGCAGCATGGTCGTAATGCCACCTGCACCATCGATGCGATCACGGACGGCACGCACGGTTGCTGCTGGGGAGTGCCCGGCCATGGCACCGGTATCTCCAAGAGCGAAGTCGATGTACTCGTGACCATCGACATCGGTAATGCGATTACCCAAAGCGGTCTCGAAATGGATGGGGTATCCACCGGACCACTTGTTCATCCAGGTCATCGGGACCCGACCAAGTAGATGGTCCGCGGCTTCGAACAATTCCCGTGACTTCGGGGTACGCACGCGGTAGGTCTCGCTCTCTTGACTAATCGCTCGCTCCAACACCGCGCGATCGATGGCAACCACGTCTTCTCCTTGTGCTTGTTTTCGACTAACTGGCACTTATAGGTGGGGATAACCCGCCTTCTGCGGCTCCCCCGAGAAGGGGTAGCAGCAGCATAAGCGGCAGCGTGGCCGCCGTGAAGTTCCGAGGCGGTCCACGATGGAGTAGGCGGAGGAATATCGTGAACGCTCGTAGTCTCATCGCCGAGTTCGTCGGCACTTTCCTGTTGGTCTTCCTTGCTGTCGGAACGGCGATCTTCGGTATCGCCGCGCTGGTGGGCATCGACGGTCAGGGACCAGGTTCCGGTGTAGTGGGGGTGGCCCTCGCCTTCGGACTCGTACTGCTCGGGATCGCCTACGCCTTCGGCCCGATCTCCGGGGCGCACGTGAATCCCGCGGTGACCTTGGCGATGCTCGTCGGGCGCCGCATGCCCGCCGGCCAGGCGATCGGCTACTGGATCGTGCAGTTCCTCGGCGCGGTCGCCGCCGGCGGACTGCTCAAGTTGTTCGTCAGCAGTTTCGGCGTCACCGACTACACCGGTGCGCTCGGAACGAACAGCTACGACAACGGCGCCATCAACCTCGCCGGCGCATTCGTGCTCGAGGTGATCCTCACAGCCGCCTTCGTCCTCGTGATCCTGCTGGTCACCGAGAAGATCGCCGCACCGGGCTTCGCAGGCGTAGCCATCGGCCTGACGTTGACCCTCGTCCACCTCGTCGGCATCCCGTTGACCGGAACCTCCGTCAACCCGGCTCGCTCCCTGGGGCCGGCGCTATTCGAAGGAGGCACCGCGATGCAACAGGTGTGGCTGTTCATCCTCGCCCCGCTAGTCGGTGCGGTCGTAGCGGTCGCCATCTGGCGAGCAACCCGCACCGAGCAGGAAGAAGAACGCGAAATCGTGGCAGGCGACGAGCGCTAGCGCCTCGGGATCGGTGCCCAGCGCGATTCGGCCTGGACTCGCACTTTGCCGTCGTAGCTCAACTTCGCCTTCACCCAAATCGCCGATTCCGATTGCTCGCTGATCGTCGCGTGCAACTCCACCGGCATTTCCAGGAATGTCGGAAGCCGATATCGCAGCTCCAGCCCTGCAGTAACCCACAACTGCGTCAGTTCGCCGGTCGGCTCCGCTGCTGTCGATAGGACGGCGGCTCCGGAGTGGCAATCGAGCAGGGTCGCGATGATGCCGCCATTCAGCGAACCCATGCCATTGGTGTGTTGCGGTCCGGGCTGGAAAGTAGCGATCACCCCTTCACCGTGATCGAAGCTACGAATGCGCAAGCCGTCGGGGTTCGCCTGGCCGCAACCGAAGCACGTCGATTCCGGATAGAGGCGTTCTTGGATGCTGATCTCGGATTCAGACACGGCTCCAATACTGCCGTTTGCGCCCCCGGACACGACGTGGGGCGCGAACCGATCTCTCGGTCCGCGCCCCGACGCCTAGCTCCCCTAGCGACTACGCAGGAGGTAAGCGGCTCCCGCGATAGCCAGTGCCATTGCGATCACTATCGCGAGGAACCACCCCAGCGGCAGACCCTCGAGCGCGGCCACCGATGCGGCCCCGCCACCAGCTGGCACCAGCGTCGGTACGCCGGCCGGACCCACCTGGATTGGACTTTCCGGTGTCACCGGGCTCGCGGGCCCGACTGGTGCAGCCGGTGTCACCGGGCTCGCCGGTTCGACCGGTATCGCTTCATCAGCCGACAGCGAGTTGGCCACCGTGACGCTCACCGTCGAATTGTCGGCGATCGCGGATGTAGGCGATCCGGATACGACGGGGGTTTCCCAGGAGAACCCTGCCGGTGCCGCCGGCAATTCATTCTCGGAGACTGAGCAGGTGTATCCATTCGGCACGTTGAACACCGTGGCGGACTCACCTGCTCCGAGGGATAGCGCACCGGACAGACTCCCTGTGGTTCCCGAGCAGGTGTAGGCGACTGAGAAGGACGCCGCGAATCCTGCAGGTGCCCCGCTAAGCGTCTTGCTCACCGTCAGTGCTCCGGCACCGGATCCTGAAGCCGGAGTCACCGGAACCGAGGAGAACGTCGCCGAGTTCGCGATGTCCACCGTTGCCATCTGATCAACCGGTACTTCCTGATCCGGCGGGGTGACGAAGTTCTTAACGATCGTCACGACGTTGCCCGGATCGGTTTCCTGATTGTTCGAATACTCCGGTGCGTTCCAGGAATACCCGGCAGGCAACGCCGGGAGCGCCCCCTCGGTAACCGTGCACTCGTATCCAGCAGGAATCGTTCCTTCGCTCGGCAGTTCGACAGTCCCGCCAGCGGAGAGCGCCGCAGAACCTGAGATGTCGGCCTCACCTTCGGACGTGCATAGATACGACACATCGAATTCCGGATCGAAGTCCACAGGCGTTCCGGTCAATGACTTGGTGATCCGCAGATTCCCCTCATCACGCATCAGCGTGTTCTCGGTTGTCACGGTCACCTTCTTCTTGCTCTTGATCTTCACCGAGTTCGACGGTTCGAACGTGGGCTCACCGAAGGAATACCCATTCGGTGGGTTCGGCAGAGCAGGTTCGCTGACCACACAGTTCGATCCCGGACGCAGATCCGAGATCACCGCCGACGATCCGGCATCGACGATCTGCGAGCCGGAAACATCATCCTGGCCCTTCTTGCTGCAGACATACTCCAGCGTGAACGGGCCGACGTAGCCCTCAGGACCACCCATCAGTGTCTTCGCCAACTCCAGCTGGCCCCTACCCGGGTTGTCCTTGAATATCTCGTTCATGACCTTGACCGTGTAGGTCTTTCCTTCGGATTCGATGTCGACTTCGCCCGATCGTGGCTCGTACGAGGGATTGGCCCAGGTGAACCCGGAAATCATCGGTAACTTCTGCTCGGTCACCGCGCAGGTTGCACCTGTCGGGATACCCGAAACCGTCTCGCCCATCATCCCCGGAGCTACGTTCATCGACCCTGAATTCACGATTTCCATATCGAGCGTGCACTCATAATCGACCGCAAAGGTGTCCGGCACC
>Ga0209953_1000318_pt1 | contig 18068 bp, 15 predicted proteins | sample SalPonred_H2O_MG_FD_185713 | JGI IMG/M metagenome (GOLD analysis project Ga0209953, IMG submission 185713) | Salt pond water microbial communities from South San Francisco under conditions of wetland restoration - Salt Pond MetaG... | ecosystem: Environmental > Aquatic > Non-marine Saline and... | reverse complement strand
CAGTGACGGTCCTGATGCTTGGAAAGGTCTGGATGGATTTGACTTAGTAGCAGGCGAGTATGACATTGTGGAGTTTGACGGTGTGAGGTGGAATGTAGTTTTTGATGCAAGCGAAACCACAGAACTACAGTATGTAACCAACATCACTACAGGAATACAATACAAGTTCAACGGATCATTTTGGGTCAAGTCTTATGAAGGTGAGTATATCAACGGATTATGGAGTTTAGTAATTTGATACAAGGTGCAGGAGCACTGTTTTACAGTAAACAAACACACAGATGGTTGTTTTTGATGAGAGCTGACGGCCGGCACGAGAACACGTGGGGTTTTGTGGGTGGTAAAAGTGAAGGAAGTGAAACTCCAATTGAAACTTTGCACAGAGAGATCACAGAAGAAATAGGCACTGATATTCCTCCTATACAAAAAATAATTCCTATAGAAAAATTTACCAACAATAATTTTGAATACAATTCTTATGTTTGTATAGTAGACAATGAATTTATGCCTGTTTTAAATCAAGAACACAAAGGCTACTGTTGGACAGAAATAGACAGCTGGCCTATGCCATTGCACCCGGGAGTGTTTAGCAGTCTAAGAATTGACGTAATCAAGCAAAAAATAAGAACTATAGTGAGCACTAGTTTTTAAGATAGTGTAGTGTGACTCCTAAGTCAGCCTCGCTTATGTAGTTTCGGTGGTTTATTTGTCTAAAGTTTTCTCTCCACTTCCACAATTCTGGAACTTGGGCACGTACCGAAGATGCTACTCGTACAAACTCAACATCATCATACGTCTTCATAACATCATTTAGATCTTTGATGTATACGTGATCTGGAGCTAGCTTTTCAACACCGTCGTACCCGTCGGTTCCTGCGTAGAGATTATTGTTCATATCGCCGTGTGTTTGATTGTCAAATCCTAGCAGGTATATTTTTTTGTGACCGTGAAAGCACGCAAGGTATGCAGCACTAGCACCGGCACACAGTTTGATATTGTACGGCATCAAGTGATACTTGCCAGGATGTCTCAATAAATTCTTTGACCAACTTACAGCTATAGTTTTATCGTTGGGAAAATCTTCTGCAAATTCGTCTGCCATAATCTGGCTTGCTAAAATTAAAAAATCTGGCGAAAAATCTCTGTATAGTGCGTTACATCCATATGTTTGTCCCATCTCCTTGGCCAGTAAACCGCCGTGTACTTCCGCTAGTTTATCTAATTTAAAGCCATCTCTGCTGATACCATTGCCGATAACGTGTGCTACACTGTTGTGTTTGGTATTGGTAAAAGTAGGATCTATCCATTCTCGCACTTCTACCTTTTTGCCTTGATGTATACTGGTTTTGGCTATAATGTATTCGCCAATGTAGTCTTCTTGTGAATATTTTTTAAGCATAGCAATTCTCATAGTAAATGTCAAAAATTTGTTTTATGTTTCTATCTGGGTGGTGTGCTTGTATGCGATCCAAAATATTATGTATATCTGCATAATTATTTTCATGATTGTATTGCCAATTTTCTAGTGCACTTATTAGATCGACAAAATTTCCAACTGCATAAGAAGGCATATCTTGTTTATTGATATCCAATATACTTTTGAGTTTTTGTGCTGTATTAGTTGCAATTTCCTGCGGGACACATTTTATATTTAAATCTCCTTTTTCAACAAAAGGAACACCTGCAATATCAATTGATATTTCATTTTCTTTGATTGTATCTATGTATTTTTGTAGTAACTTATCAACATACGGCAATGTCAAACAAGACAAAACAATATTCAATGATACTCTTATATTTTGATGTTGTTTGCTAAGATTTATGTAAGTTTGTAGATTTTTTTCAACTGTTTCGTAAACCGTAGGGTATCTTTGTATTTCGTTTGGCTCGCCTACTGCATCCATACTACATATGAGCATAGCAGTTTTAAAATGTTTTAAAACTTCTGCAAATCTAGGGTGTATTTTAGTAATATTGGTTGTAATAATTAAAAATATATTTTTACTGTATCCGTTGTTTACTAGTTTTTCTAAAAAATCCAAGTTTTCTTTGATGATAGTAGGTTCGCCGCCGCTCAAATATAATCTAGTTAAATTTTTGAGCTTGTTGTCGTCTATTAACTGTGTAAGTCCAACTGTAGACGGCCAGTCAAATCTTACTGGATCTTTGACTCTGTGATCTGGAGATTTTGCATATTCAGTATCAGGCTGGTATTTTGGAAGACTTACATCTTCATATATTTCACTGTAAAATTCGCCGTAGGTTGTGCTATAATTTGCGTGACACATCTTACAGGCTAGATTGCATAGGTTACCGGTTTGAATTTGATAAAAGTATGGCGTATGATCAACATAAAAATTGTTTTGTGCTGATTTTTTAATGATTTCAGAGATCCACGGATAGCTGTCTTTTTCTGCACCTTGTGCAGCTTTTCTCACACTCCAGCCGCCAATGTCCTCACTTTGCCAACAGTTAGCGCATTCCGGTGCTCGTTCTCCGTTGTATAATTTTTGTCTCAGTGCTCTTATTCTCGAGCTGTTCCAGGCATCCTTTATACTGTGAGTGTGTATGTTATAATGTTGATTGTTTTCGTCTTTGAATTTGTGATCATCATCGTAGCTGCTGGCACAGCAATATTTTATATCGCCGTTTGTTTCAATATCCAAATGACCCCACGGAAAACTACAAAAAAATTTTTCTGACATATTATCCGTATACCGTTTCTAGGTGGATCCAATTACTGCCTGTCCAGCCTTCAAAATGATTGGTATCTGTGTTGAATCTCATCATTCCAACACTGGGCGACTGTGGTCTTTGTGCAGTAGTGCCCACAGGTAACTGCAATGCGCCAGTTCCTGTGCAATTTAAAGTTTCTGACTTTATACTGGAATACGAAGATATAGCAATATTGCCGTCGGTATTTCCTGTTTCACTGGTGTTTATAAACGCAAACTCGTCTGCGGTTTCGTCCCAAATAATACCTACATTAGTATCTGTGCCACGATCAAAAATAAAACCTATGTCACCGTCGTTTGACTGGCCTTCGCCTTTGTTTATCAGCAACAATGGATCGTTGAATTCTGTTTTGTTTGTGTTTAATTGTGTTTGTCTAGGTTTTGTTAATCCGGTGCTAGGGGGTGTAATAATAGCCATACCGTGTACTGCTCCAATGTATGCTATTATTTAGTCAAAAAGAAAGGCCGCCGAAGCGACCTTTCTTCTGGTTTAGCTTGTGATAAGCTATCTATAATACTTGTATTATAAACGACCTACTACAACTTCAATAACGCCTTCGGCGCCGTCAAAGTTTTCAAGTGCTTTACCAATTACGCTACCCATCTTAGGATCAGCTTCTGCACGTGCAACGCCGTTACCAGCTGCAACCAGCATATCACCTTTGGCGATAGTACCTGTTACTTTAACTGGGACACGACCTGTTAGTGCAACTGCTACAGTGTGATCTGCTTCCATAGCACTGTTCATTAAGTGAGCTGGGTTAGTAGAAACTACACCTGCTATCTTGCGATCAGCGTCTTTGGCATCTGCTGTAACTTCAGCGTCACCACCAAATACAACAACTGTGCCTGGAGCGTATTCTGCATCAGCAGCATACATCTCAGCCAAGTCAGCGTATTCAGCTTGTGTAGCTGTACCTGTTAGTGTTGCAACCTGTAGATTGGCATAGCTGCTGATAGTAATATCACCAGTTGTTGTACCGTCTTCGGGTGTGGTTACAAGTGCAAACTCGTCAGCACTTTCGTCCCAAACCATAGCAACATTTGAACTGCTGCCACGCTCGATAACAAAACCACTGTCGTTGGCTGGTGAACCACTTGTACCGTTGGCCAGTACAATCAGTGCATCATTGATCAGTGAGTTTGTGCTTTCTATTGTGGTAGTAGTACCTTGTACAGTTAGGTTACCAGACACTGTCATATCATCATTTACACTAACAATACCAGTACCGTTACCACTTAGGTTTAGATTTTGGTCTGTGTTGGCATTTGTGATCTGATTACCACTGATTGCAACGTTACCACCTTTAACACCGTTGGTAAAGTCTACTGGGTTAGCATCGGCACTTACTAGGCTTACGCCTGCTGCCATTGTGATATCGCTCTTGAACTGAACTGTACCAGTGCCAGTAGCCGAGAACTCAATGTCACCTGTGCCTTTTGACTGAACCTTAAGTGTTTGGTCTTGGTCGGCTGTGATAATGATGTCTGAGTCTGGGTTACTTTCAAGCACCTTCTGACCGTTTACATACAACGATCCTGATGATACATACACGTCTCGCCACGCTTTGCTAGCACTACCCAAGTCAAAACCAGTTGTACCATCTGAATCTACAGTTGGAATTAGGCCCTGGTCTGTGAATGTAGCAACGTGTGTGCCATCAGCTGTGAACTTGATCTCACCAGGTGTGCCTGGATCACTGATTGTTACACTGGTGTCTGCTTTGGCAATACTGTTGGCTGCTGTGTCTAGCTCTAGGCCAGCACTTGTGAAAGTAGCAACTACGTTACCACCAACTTCAACTTCAACGTTGCTGGTGTTAGCAACTACTTTGCTAGCCGAACCATTTTGGATTGCTTGTACAGTAGTTGTGGTTGTTAGCTCACGCACTTCCACAGTATCACCGTTTGCTGGTGCTTCTGTGAATGTTAGTGTTGTATTGCTCACAGCGTATGCAGTTGTTGGAATCTGTACCACACCGTTGATGCTAACAATTACACTTGCAGTAGTGTACTCATCTTGTAGTGTGAATGCAGTAGTACTACCGTCGCCTGTGAATGTTTCACTTTGGATTAGTGTAAACTCACTACCCAGTGTAGCCCAGTCTGATCCGTCGTAGATTTCAACATCGTCGATTGAACTGTTGTAGCGCATCATACCTTCTACGGCTGTACCTGGACGTTGCGCAGTTGTACCATTTGGCAAAATCATTGAATCTGTGCTAGCAATATGTAGACTTGCGTCTGCTGCAATGTTTGCTAGAACATCACCGATGATGATTTGACTGCTAACTTCTACGTCAGCTGATACTTTGGCGTTGCCTGTGATCGAAAGATCACTACCGTCGTATGTGAGACCAGCATCGTCTTCTAGTTCACCTGATGTGCCAGCTAGTACAACACGACCACTTGTTAGATCACTAACTGCTGCACTTGCTAGTGTAGCACTTGTGTTAGCTGTTAGTGTATCAGCAACAACATCACCATTTACATCAATGTTTGCGTTTAGATCAATGTCGCCATTGATTGTAGCCGCACCATTTACTGTTAGTGTATTTGTAGTTGTATCACCACTTACGTCAATGTTTGCGTTTAGATCTACGTCACCACCTAGTGTGCTGGTAGTGGTAACTGTTAATGCTTCTAGTGTAGCACTGGTGTTGGCAACTAGTGTGTCAGCTGTTACACTGCCGCTTGCATCCAAGTTTGCATTTAGATCAATGTCACCGCCAAATGTTGATGTTGTATTAACTTCAAGTGTATTAGTTGTTGTATCACCGCTTACGTCGATGTTACCATTAACATCTACATCACCACCTAAGGTGCTTGCGCCATTTACTGTTAGTGTAGATGCTACTACATCGCCACTTACGTCAATGTTTGCGTTTAGATCTACGTCACCGCTTAGTGTGCTAGTAGTGTTAACTGTTAGTGCTTCTACTGTAGCACTTGTGTTGGCAACTAGTGTGTCAGCTGTTACACTGCCGCTTGCATCCAAGTTTGCATTTAGATCAATGTCACCACCTAGTGTGCTGGTAGTGTTAACTGTTAGTGTATTTGTAGTAGTAGCGCCATTTGATGTTAGTGTTGCTGCCACTGCATCGCCACTTACGTCAATGTTTGCGTTTAGATCTACATCACCACCTAGTGTGCTTGCGCCAGTTATGTCTAGTGTAGCACCACTAACTTCGCCAGTTGCTGCAACATTGCCAGTGACACTTAGATCACTGCCGTCATACGTAAGACCGGCGTTGTCCTCTAGTTCGCCACTTGTGCCAGCTAGCACAACACGACCACTTGTTAGATCGCTTACTGCTGCACTTGCTAGTGTAGCACTTGTGTTGGCAACTAGTGTGTCAGCTGTTACACTGCCGCTTGCATCCAAGTTTGCATTTAGATCAATGTCACCGCCAAATGTTGATGTAGTATTAACAGTTAGTGTGCCGGTTGTAACACTTGTGCTAATATCAGCAGTACCAGTTACAGTCAATGCACCACCTGAGAATGTTAGGTTAGCACTGTCTTGTAGTTCACCGCTTGCACCTGCAATTACAATACGAGTTTGTGTTAGATCGCTTACTGCGGCACTTGCTAGTGTAGCACTTGTGTTAGCTATCAAGGTATCACCTGTAATGTCACCTGTAGCTGTTACGTCACCTGTTACACCTAGTACACTGCCGTCAAATGTTAGGTTTGCACTATCTTCAATTTCACCATTTGTGCCACCAATTAGTACACGGTTATCTGTTAGATCAGTAACACGCAGTGAACCAAAAGCCGCACTACCTAGATTACCAGTCATTACACTGCTTGTGTCAGTTGCATCGCTAATGAACACAAACTCACTTGCGCTATCATCCATACCAAAGAACGCAATCTTGGCTGTACCGTCGTTGTACTTTGCTTTGATACCACGATCTAGATTGTCATCAGATGAGTCGTCACCTAGTTCAAAGATTGGATCAGCAATTGTTACTACTGTACTATCAACTGTGGTTGTTGTACCTGTAACCTGTAGGTTACCTTGAATTACAACAGAACCGCCGCTACCTGCTGGATATGGGTCAATAGTAAGTGTTGTGCTGTCACTGTCAGTGCTGATGGTATTGTTTTCGATCTTGATATTGCCAGCAATCAAATGACCGCTTTCAATTGTCATACCACTTGATGTTACATTTGCAATAACAGTATCATTGATTTCGGTGCTGATGAATACTGCACCACCGTCTTCGCCAACTGCATCGTGTACTTCAACACGGCTGTTGCCTTCTTCGATACGCTCTTTTACATCACTGCCTAATTGATTGTCCACATATGCTTTTGTAGCAACTGCCTGTGCAGCTGTTGGATCAGCAACGTTAGTGATTTGGTTTGCACCTGCATCAATTGTTACGTTAGCACCTACAGTGATATCACCGTTTAGGTCTGCTGTACCATTTGCAGTTAGCGCACCTTCGATGGCTGTTGCACCAGCAATGCTAGCACCTGCTGTGCCGCCTACTGTAAATGTACTGCCGTCGAATGTTAGGTCGCCGCTGTCTTCTAGCTCACCTGCTGTACCAGCAATAACTAGACGATCTTCTGTTAGATCACTTACTGCCGCACTAGCTAGTGTAGCACTTGTGTTAGCAACAACTGTGTCAGCTGCCATTTCACCTGTTACAGCAACATTTGCACTTGCAGTTACGTCACCAGTTAGTGTGCTTGCACCATTCACTGTTAGTGTTGCTGTTGTTGCATCGCCACTTACGTCAATGTTTGCATTTACATCTACATCACTACCAAATGTGCTGGTAGTGTTAACTGTTAGTGTGTTTGTAGTAGTAGCGCCATTTGATGTTAGTGTTGCTGCCACTGCATCGCCACTTACGTCAATGTTTGCGTTTAGATCTACATCACCACCTAGTGTGCTTGCGCCATTTACTGTTAGTGTATCTGTAGTTGTATCGCCACTTACGTCAATGTTTGCGTTTAGATCTACATCACCACCTAGTGTGCTTGCGCCATTTACTGTTAGTGTTTGCGTAGTTGTATCGCCACTTGTGTCGACATTGGCATTGATATCAACATTAGCATTGGCTGTTAATACACCTTCTACATTTGCTGTGCCAGCAATTGTAGCGTTAGCATTGGCTGTAACATCACCTTCGATAACTGCTGTGCTAGCAAATGTAGCTGCACCAGTTACGTCTAGTGTACCTGCTACTGTAGCGTTAGCATTGGCTGTAACATCACCTTCGATAGTAGCTGTAGTGTTAACAACTAAAGCGTTAGCTGTTAGCGTTCCACCAATTGTGCCAGCGTTATTAACTGTTAGTGCATCTGCTACTGCATTTCCGCTCACGTCAATGTTTGCGTTTAGATCAATGTCACCACTAAATGTGCTGGTAGTGTTCACTGTTAGTGTGTTTGTAGTAGTACTAGTGTTAGCTGTGATTGCATTAGCTGTTAGGTCGCCACTTATTGTGATCCCTGCAGCTTCTAGGTTGCCCATTACTACGTCAGCATTGCTGCCAACTGTGATGTTACCTGCTGTAGTTCCATCTTCAGAACCAACGTTTGCAAACACAAACTTGTCTTCGCTTTCGTCCCAGATAAGAGCATAGCTGTCATCTGAACCACGTTCAATCAAGATACCTGTATCTTGTGTACCAGTGCTTGCGCCGCTGTTTAGCACAAGAATTGGATCTTCTACTGTTAGGTTGGTACTGTCAACTGCTGTTGTAGTACCTTGTACTGTTAGATTACCAGTGATCGTAAGGTTACTGCCATAACTTAGATTATCTTCTAGCTTTGCGCTAGTTATGTTTTTGGCTGCTATTTTGGCTGTAGTAACCGCAAGATCAGTAATCTGATCGGTATTAATACGAGTAATTGCCATTTTATATTTTGCTCCTCAATATAAGCATGCTTATACAAAGTTTTGTCTTTGTATTGTTTTTTTTGTATTTGCCATTGATCCAAATAATTGTCGACATTTTGATTATCTAGGCAAATACAATGTATTTATTGAGCGAGCTTGTTTTTTGTGTGGGTAGGTACTATATTGAAAGGAAACAATCGGCAACTGTGTACCGATTGTATTTATGATCAAATTAGGAAGATTTTTTGTGCTCGGTGATGGTTTTTTTCAGTTTTTCAATACTGCCGTTGAAGGTGTGATATCCTACGTGATGTAGTAGAATAGTGGTATCGCACCACACTTTGAATCCTTGTTCTCTGGCTCTATCGCAGAAAACCCAGTCTTCGCTTAACAAATGTCCTTTGTCGTCTACTACCACATCAAACAGGTTATACATCCAATTTTCATAAGGATCACCGTCTGGAGTTGATCCCAAGTTTAAGCTGTCTTTGTACTTGGTTTCCGGCATAACTTCAATCAGCTTGTCAAAAACCGCACGCTTGATCATCAAAAACCCAGTGCCTAAATGACGTACTTCATATAGATCACCTTCGATTTCAGGTTCTGCTACTTTGTTTAACACATAAAAAGGAGGTTCTTTTTTGGCAGGATAAGCACCACCTACAATATCTTTGTCACGCAACACAAGTTTGATTATTTCGCCTGCTTCAAATTTAATATCACTGTCGATAAAAAAGAGATGAGTTGCATTCTTGTTGCTGAGAAACTTAGCGGCTAGATTGTTTCTAGCTCTTGTCACAAGACTTTCATTGATCATTGTATCAATGGTGTAGTTTAATCCTACTTGTCTTGCCATCAATTGAAATTTTAGAAGCGAGCTCATCACTGCTTCTGTAACCATACCGCCATAACAAGGAACACATATATGCACGTGACTGCGTGCAATAATTTCATTGGCTTTTTCTTGAGAGATGTCCATAATAGGTCCTATAGGTTGAAAATACTAGTAGATTATTTATGTAGCACTTATATTACCAGCTAATAAATTAACAACTTTCCAGTTGCCTTGACTGTATATTGATAAGCAAGGATTTCCAGCAGAACCGTTAGAAATATAAGCAATAGCACCATCTTCGGGTGTAGGTGACAAGGAGTTTGCTTCTGCAACTGTGTAAACTGGTAATTGACCTTGCATTCCTGGTGTAAATCCTAATGCTGTGGTTATATCTCCTGAAGATATACTTGTATCAACATTGGCTATTTGATTATCTACATAAGTTTCGGTTGCTAAATTGGGTTTGTTTTGAATATCACTATAATCGACTGTATATTCAATGTGCTCGATTGTACTGATGATTCTTGCTTCTAGTGTGTCGTCCTGTGCCACAGGTTCTGTCATAGAAAGTGTAGTTCCTGTAACAGAATAACTAGAATCGTGCTGAAGTACACCATTAATACTAACTATAACACCTGCATCTGAAGTTTCTTGACTTAGAGTAAAATCTGTTGTACTGCCATCTCCTGTAAAGGTGTCTACAGATAGATTTGTCTGTGTACCAACACTTTTCCAATCTTCGCCATTGTAAAATTCTACTGTGCTGTTTGTAGTGTTAAATCGTATTTCCCCTGCACTTGGGGTTACACTTCTATCACTGGTTGTACCATCCGGCAATAACATACCTTCGACACTGTCTACAATAACTTTGCCGCCACTGGTTGGATTTAATACTATGTCAGCACCACTGACCACTGTTGAAATTGTTGTGTCGCTAACTTCAAGATTACCAAACTGTGTATCTTCGCCAGAAGCTGCGCCAACTCCAAACTCGCCCGTGTATCTATAGCCTACAACATAAGGAACTTTTGATCCTGTGATAGCACTGGGCACATTAGAATCTGGAAAATGCAAAACACCTGCTTGATAATCAAAAATAAAGCTGTCACTACCGCCTGACCCGTCTGGAAAAATTCTAGTACCAGTAGTTTCTGCACTGGAACTACCTGGATCGTCGATGTATACTTTTACAATGTATTGTGGTCCAAACTCTGTGGGTATCCAATCTGCTAACCCAGTGGTCCACGTTCGGTTGTCGGTGCTGGTTGTATCTTCGGTGGTTTCTACAGTGTTGCCGCCGTCATCGTTGTAGACTGTTATCACACTTGTATTACTGCTAGGCGGTGTAGCCGGTATGTCACTGCTCTGCTTCCAAACTCTGTCGCCACGCACCAACAGTGGACTGGCTATTGCTTCGTTTGAAGGCGATTTGTTTTCTTGTGTGTCTGACTTGGTTTTACCAAACAACAATTTTTTAAACAAGAAGTCTAGTTTCTGTTCGGTGCTGATTGCCATTAGTTGCTAGCCTCCCGGAATTGTAGACTGGTAATACTGTCACCGTCTTCCAGTTTGAATCTTACATATATAAAGTTATTTGTGCTATTGGTGCTGCTTTCTGTGCCAAATGTTACAGTGGTTCTTTGATTGTTTACTGTACTGCCTGTGGACATTACACCACCAATAGCACACCCTAAATCTCCACTGTTTGTACCTGTGTTGTTGTCTCCTGGAATACCAGATCCTGCATATTCGCTGGTTGGATCAATCCATCCATTTGCACTGCTAGTGTTGTCTAATTCCGTGCCAGGCATTGCAACTTGACATCCTGTGATCTTTCCGCTATACTGAATATCAAACTTGCTTACAGTGGTTCTTGCAAATCTAAATGTAAGATACTGCGAGCCGGTTCTTCCTGTGCTTAGATCTGGTCCAACTGGCAAATAAGCTGTGCTGTAATCTGTAGTATCGTGTCTGGCAGCTCCGGCAACCACTGTTGCTTCGTAGGTTTCTAATATAGTGTTTTCGCCGTTCCAGGCGCTGATTGTAGCTCCACTCAGGTCAGGTGTATCTCCTGTACCAGTGCCACTTACTCTAATTGCATTTCCACTTCCGCCGCCAACATTGCTAACCTCTATATTGTCTTCGTCAACAACACCGGTGCTAGCACCCGTCATATACAACACTGTTGCACTTGGATCTAGCGACCCAGTGCCAGTAGCATAGCTGTTTTGTACATTTACACTAGGGCTGCCGTTGCTACTGCCGTGGCCGCTACGTACACTAACACTGGTTGTAACGCTTGCTGATCCTGAAGCTACATATAAATTTCTTGCCAAAGGTGTGGTTATGCTTGCACCAGAGTATGTAACACTGCTAGGAGCACTGAATGCACCCCCGGCACTTCCTGATACAAATGTGTTGCTTGTTGGATACATATCTCCTGACAATCGGTTGACGTCAAAACTAATATCCCAAGTTGTGTTGCTTGTGTAATGCGGAACACTACTGCTATAACTCAAGTCTTCGTTGTCAACAGTAAAAACTGTGTTTGAAATTTGAGGTGTGCCCGGTGAACTAGCATCATAATACCAAACGGCTGTATTTGTATTGCTGGCTTGGTCGTGTTCGATGTAAACTTCGTTCCAGCCAGCACTCACACTACCTGTTGCTTTAGTATCAAAGCTCTGCCAAAAACCTAGTGCATCGCCAGTTTTTGTACCGTAGTCCACATTATCACTGATCACTAAATCGCTAGTATTGCCATTGTTGGAATCATTGTCTAATTGCACAGTGCCGGTGCTGACTCCATTTACATACACACTAACATTGCCTCTATTACCGGGCCCGCTGTCAGATATTGTGTTTGTAGAATAACTTGCACTGCGTCTTACAGTAGACACTGTTGTGCCACCTGCTACACTCGCTCCGCCAGTGTCTGTATTGTCTGTTTGAACGAAATCACACATTCGGTATGTGCTTGTGCTTGATATAGACAAGGTTTGACTGCGTGGAAAATCTCCAGGTGCAGTTGGAACCAACTTGCCGAGTACTTCATTGAGTGTATCTATCGCATCGGTTACTTTGGTAGTGGTTTCGAGTTCTACTGCTACATTCCCACCAAGATCACCGTCTGTGGGCGTGCTTAACACAATGTCCATTCCTGTTAAACTACCAGGTGACAAACTACTAAGACTATTCCAAGCGATATTTCCATTGCCATCTGTGCTGAGTACATAATTTTCAGCACCGCCACCAATGCTGATGTTTGCAGCATCATCACCTAGGTCTAATGTGCCTGTGGTACTTCTAATTTGGTTTGATTGCACAGTTACATTATCAACGTGCAGTGAAGAGGATGGGGTGTCTGTGTTTATGCCAATGCGACCATTGTTTACATCAACATATAATAAATTTGTTTCAAATGCTAAATCAGTGCCTTGTCTTAAGAGATTGCTCTTAAGCATAGCACCACTAATACGGCCAATTGCCATAGTGTTGTTCTCCTACACCACTGTTCTATCCCGGGTGTGCCTGGGTCTGTATTATTATTTATACTGTGATTAATCTACCACAGTACTGTCAAACCCGTGAAGAACCACAACGGTATGAGTGTCTGGCGGAGGACTGGTAAATGTTATAGTTGTGCCTGATATTGTGTAGTTTGTGCCAGATATTTGAAACACGTTTCCTACAAATACTATGATGTTTTCTGCTGCACTAGGTGCTAAACTAAGATCATAATCTGTGGTACTGCCGTCACCTGTAAAAGTGTCTTTGGTGATATTAACAGTGCCTTGTTTGGTAACGTTTTTGAATTCTACACCATTAAAAACTTCTAATACATTGCTGTCAGTGTTGAATCTCAGTGTTCCTGTACCGGGTGTAGGCGGACGTTGTACTGTTGAACCAACAGGAACTACAACGCCGTCTGTGGTTTGTGTTGCCAGTGGCACTTTTATATATCTGCCCATATTACAATCCTATTGTACTGACTGTAACAGTTACAATTCCGTCATTGTTTGCAGATGCAAACAATGCATCACCTGATTCTAAAATAAACCTCTCACTATCAATCACATACGTATTGGTTTGCGTTAGCTCTACTTGATTTAAAACTTGTGTGCCAGAGCCGGCACTTTCACCGCTCGGAATTACATAAAAATCAAAAGCAGTGTCTATGCTGCTTGCTGTATTGCAAAAGTTTACAATAGTAACAGCAGTATCTGCGCTTGCAGTAAACACTGACTGAGGGCTAGTTGTTAAAGTTGTCTGTTGAATTGCCATTTTTTACCTCAAAATACTATACTAAAAGCAATTGCCTTTCTTTTAGTAGTTAATTCATCTTGTCCTAAAGTATTGCTCACATATACACCACTGCCACCGCTGCTCACTGTGTCCGCATAAACAGTAGCATACCCGGCAGCCATACTAGGTGCACTTGCAACCTCTTCTAATCTTACATATGTGTTGAGTATGAGTTTGCCTGTACCATCGGGAACTAATCTAATATCGCCATTTGTTACACTAACAATGTCTTGGCCGTTAACATCTAAATCACCGCCTAGTTGTGGTGACAAATCTTCTACTACATTTTCTAGTCCACTACCGCCAGTGGTGCCGGAAATTGCCAGAAAGTTTACTCCGTCATTGGAAATTTCCCAGCGATCGTCTGATTCGTTGTATCTTAATTTTGCATTTGTAAGATCGCCTCTGTCAACTTCTATGCCTGCTGCAGGTACTCCATCAACAGGATCAGTAGGAGTAATGCCACTTGCACTGCCGCCACCTCTGTTGAGAGTAATAAAGTTGTCTTCGATTAGTGTTTGCTGAACTGTGACTTCTTCGATATTGCCCAGAGTGGTTTGACCTGTGATGGTTACATTGCCGTCTAGTGTAATATTGTCAGCTCTAATAGTTCTTGACATTGTTTTATCCTATTGTATTTGTTTATTTAGCCAAGAGGTAAACTCGTTTATGTCTACTTCGGAGTAGTTTTCGTAGTTGGACCATTCTTTTGGTGTGTCAGTGTACCAGGTTGTTACTCTAGTAAACTTCACACGTGGAAACTCACGCCACACTTTACATATTTGCCCTACCCAGTTTCCGTAGTAGGTAATATCACTGTCCGGAGGACGATAGCATTCGGATCCAGCATACACATTGTTTATTTTGTCATCAGGGCTGGATAGATCAAAGCCAATAAGATAAACTTGATGGTGTTGCTTGCTTGCATATCTCACAGCAATAGGACCCGAACTCCATCCTTTGCAAACATCATCTATTTGTTTTGCGCCACTGCGATGCAACGGCTGTCTAGTGTAGTGCGTGTTTGATTGGCTATAGCCGCTGTGCTGTATTTCTTCACTGATTGGAGGATCGGTACTAATCAGCACATCTGGATAATAGTCTCTGTACAATGCATTACAACCAAACACTGTGCCTGCAGATTTTAATTTTTTAAAATCAATATCCAGTCTGCTGCGGCCATTTCCTAAGGCAAATGCTATCATAATATTATTTACGGACAAAAAGAAAGGCAGTTAAAAAACTGCCCTTCTTGAAGCGTGTAAACTTTCTAAACTATTAAGAGAAGCTTACGTTGCTGATGCTGATTTCACCTAGGTAGTCACCTGCGTTACCCAATGAACTAGCAGTGTTTGTTAGCTCAACATAACCATAACGTGTCATAAAGCCTACTACTGGCTCGAATGTTGATGGATCAAGGATCACACCTGAGCTCATTAGCGGGACATATGGGCAATAGAATGCTGCCGCGTCTGTTTCTGTAGAACCTTTGTAACCAACTAGTACTGGTGTGTTGTCACTTGCATAGCTGTCTACGTATACACGCATAGCGCCATTTAGTGTACCAACAAACTTAGTGTTGGTTGGAGCTTCAAAAGTACCTTCAGTTGTGCGAGCAAATGCACTAGTTGTTGCACTTTGTAGAATAGTTAATGCCTGTGGAGACACAACTGCCCAGTTACCAGCGCCACGACGTGTACGACTAGCAATCTTGTTGGCAACACGGTTAACAAGAATAGCCAGTGTAGCGTGCTCGTCACCAACGTATGTTGGAGTACCAGTGATTGAACTCTGGTCGTATGTTTCTTCAGTTGCTGCTAGAGCACGTAGAGATGCTAGGATCTCTTGGTCAATTTCAGCAGTGATTTCTTGTGCTAGTGCAGCCATTACTTCTGCTTCAACATCTAGACCGTGCATAGCGTTAGCGTCTTGTGCAGCTTCGAATGTCCAACGTGCACTTAGCTTACGTGTCTTGGCTTCGACTGCTTGCTTCAAGATCTGTACGTTGATACGGTTACCTGGCTGACCTTCTAACTGTGCTGTTGGAGCAGCTTTGTCATCTAGTGCACCAGAATATGCAGTAGCAATCTTGAATGGTGACAGTGCTTCGTCACCTGCTGTAACGTCAGTGCCACTTGTGCTGTTTACGCTGTCAGCGTAACGAACACGTAGTGTGTGGATCTGGCTTACAGGACCTTGCATTGGCTGTACACCAACAATTTCGTTTGCAATAACAGTTGGCATTACACGACGGATAACTGGTAGAATCACACGGTTAAGTGTAGCTACGTTACCTGCACTAGTTGCGCCAGCTGTGCTAGCTTCTGCAAGATGCTTCTTAGTATTTTCTAGAATAACAGCCATGCTGTTTTTCTTAGAGCCCTCAAGACCTTCTAGTAGGGCGTCCTTTGTTTCTGTCCAGCGACTTTCAAGTAGTTCGTTTGACATTTTTTTCATCTCCTAATATTTTAGTTTTTATTTTAAACCTGCCAGTCTTTTAATATCGATGATGTTGCCCTTTTCATCGGCCTTGGTGGCAGTCCCTTTATTGCCAGTTACTTCTTTGGTAGACTCTGTTAGTGTTTGTGAAACACTAACTTTGCTTTCCTTTAGAACTGCTGGCAAATACTTTTCGAATGCACTATCTAGTTTGTTGGTTGCAACGTTTTCTAACAAACTTTCCATAATAGCTGCTTTCTCTTTGTTCAATGATTTTAGTAGTGTACCCATCTTTTTGGTTCTTTGTACACTTTCATTGATAACGTTTATCTCTTGCACCTTGCTTTCGACCAGTGATTCGGTTTGTGCAATTTTTTCTTCTGCTTCTGCAAGTTGTGATTCTTTTTCACTGATGGCATCCATCAGCTTTTTGATCTCAACATTTTCGCTTAGGTAACTTGTACCAAACTCTGCAGCAAATGCTTCAAAAATCTTGCGTCCAAAGTTGTTTTCTTTAGCAAGCTGGATATCTTCTTTTAGCTGTGTAATCTCTGAAGTTAGATTATTAGCAACTGTTTCCTGAACCATTTTGGCACTACGAGCAATAAAGCTTTTCTTGAGTTGTTCTAGTTTGTCTTTGGCTTCGGCTACTAGACGAACTCTTGTTTCAACTAATTCTTTTTTGTCTGTGGCAAATTCTTGAATTTCTTCTGCAAGATTTTCTACTACAAACTGTTCTAGTTTTGTGATTTTTTCTTGCTGTGCTTTACGATCTTCATGTAGTTCACGGATCTCTTCACTTAGCTTTTGTGTTAGAAAAGTTTCAAAGGTTTGTGCAACTTTTGCAAGTTGCTCTTTGGTACTAACACGATCTTCTGCAATTGCACGTTTTTCTTGTGCAATTTCATTGATTTCTTTGGCCAGTGATTCAGTTACCATTTTATCTAATGCTTCAACCATTACACTCTTGTCATGCTCATAGCGACGAGCAAACTCTTCGCGAAGTTCTGTGCGAATTTCTTCTCGAGTTTCGTTTATCTTAGCATCCCAAGCTTCGCTGATTTCTCTGCGAGTTTCTTCGTTTACTAAGTCACTATCTAGCAATGGTTTGATAGCATCTAGCATGTTTATCTCCCGATTTTTAATTCCTTGATAAGACGAGTCACTTCGTCTTTCAAGTATTTTTGTACTTTTGGATTGTATTGCGCTTCTTTAGCAACCTCAAGTACACCATGACCGCCACGCATGTTCATCAGTCCTTCATACACTGCTGTTGGATACGCATTTGGAGCACTTGGTTGTGCTACAATATCAACAGTGATCATTTCAAACCCTCGAACTTGCCCGGTAGTGTCATCCACTTCGCCACTGCCTCTTGAACTCACGCCAAGAAGCACACCGGCATCTAACATAGTTTTTACTAGTTGGCCCATTGGAGTAGGCAAAATCTTTAGTTTGCCATAGCCATTTGGACCATCCATCCACATGCTTTGTATCATATGGCTAACACGATCTAAATTAATTTTCAAATCATCTGGATGGTCTACTTCACCTAGCACACTCTGTCCTTTTTGCACTTGCTCATTAATAGTTTTAACAGCACGTTCAATTTCTTCTACAGGGTATACTCTGCGATTTGCATTCTCTACGCCACCTTGAATGCAAATGCCTTTCATGTAAAGGTCCTTGCCTTCGTTGGTCGATTCAACAACAATTTGCGCTTCGTTGAATGTTAGGTTTTCACGTAAGTAATGCATCAACTAGTTTCCTATTACTTTACTTCTTTCATATCTGCTTCTGTTGAAGCATCTGTCATTTTTTCACTGCTTGGTGCTTCACGACCTGATTCTTCACCGCCTTTTGCTGGCATGTCTGCAGGATCTTTGTCTGT
>Ga0209953_1000317_pt1 | contig 18131 bp, 22 predicted proteins | sample SalPonred_H2O_MG_FD_185713 | JGI IMG/M metagenome (GOLD analysis project Ga0209953, IMG submission 185713) | Salt pond water microbial communities from South San Francisco under conditions of wetland restoration - Salt Pond MetaG... | ecosystem: Environmental > Aquatic > Non-marine Saline and... | reverse complement strand
AAAGCCTTGAGGAGTCTGTGTGGCACGCAGTCCAGCGCGGGGGATGGTGCCCAGGATCCGTCCGTCGTCGTCGACCGACTTGATGGTGTCAACAACGGGGACAACCGGAATCACCGCCTGATGACCCTCGCGAACCGCCGAAGCCACAGCGGTGACGACTTCCACAGGAACGAGTGGGCGAGCGGCATCGTGCACCAGGACTACGTCCACGTCATCGGGGAGTCCAATGAGCGCTCGAGCGACAGATTCCGATCGAGTGTCTCCCCCTGCCACGACAGCGACTTCCGCCCCGAACTCAGGGTCGATAAGGAAGGAGCGAACTTGCTCGACGCTCTGCGCGGGAGCAGCCACGACCACCAAGTCCACAAGAGGGCTGCCCGCGAGCGCCTTCACCGCGTGGACGAGCATCGGGGTTCCGGCGAGTTCACGAAGGGCCTTGGGAGCGCCTGGCCCGAGCCGTTCGCCTCGCCCGGCGGCCGGAACCAAAGCGGCCACCCGCCCGTGGGCCGGCGGCTGGCTCATAGGGGGGATCGAGTCAGGACGCGAGGACCTCGTCGAGGATGGCCTCGGCCTTGTCCTCGTCGGTCTTCTCGGCCAGAGCCAGCTCACTCACCAGGATCTGGCGGGCTTTCGCCAGCATGCGCTTCTCGCCAGCAGACAGTCCACGCTCCTGTTCACGGCGGAACAGATCGCGCACCACTTCGGCGACTTTGATGACATCGCCAGAAGCCAACTTCTCAAGGTTGGCTTTGTAACGACGAGACCAGTTGGTGGGCTCTTCGGTGTACGGCTGGCGCAAGACGTTGAAGACCTTGTCTAGGCCCTCCGCATTGACGACATCGCGAACACCCACGAGATCCACGTTGTCCGCTGGAACCCGGACGGTGAGATCTCCCTGGGCAACTCGCAGCACCAGGTACTCCCGATCCTCTCCCTTGATCTTCCTCATCTCCACGGATTCGATAAGCGCAGCCCCGTGGTGCGGGTAGACGACCGTGTCTCCGACCTTGAATGCCATTGGCAAGAACCCCTTTCCGGATCGCCGATTCTAGCACCGCACCTTTGACCGTTAGTCTGTGGCCGTGCGAACCTCACGATCCCCGCTCGCTGTCCTCGCTGCCGCGCTCGCAGCCACCAGCCTCCTTTTGACGGGCTGCTTCAATGGACAAACAGCCACCACCACCTTGCAATCCGAAGACCTCACCGGCGATGGCGTGCAAGCCCAAGTAGGCAACATCCGAGCTGAGAACCTGCTGTTGGTCCAGGGCCCGGAAGGGTCCTCCAGCGTGACCTTGGCTACCCGAATCATCAACGGTGATCCCGAAGCAGATCGCTTACTTGGAGTGCAGATCGGTGGTCTTCCTGCGTTCGTCACTGGTGAAACCGTTGAGCTGCTTCCCGGAGACTCCGTTGGCTTCGGTTACGAGTCAGATCTGTGGATTAACTCCTATGACTTCACCGCGGCAGAAAGCACCTACGTGCCAGTCGCCCTGCAATTCGAGCGCGCTGGAATTGCCCGGGTCGACGTTTTGGTAGTCCCCCCGGTCGGCTACTACGCGGGGATCGAGCCCGTACCACCGGCTGCCTAGGTTTTTCAGGCGTTCCTAGGCCTCGAACTTGTAGCCCAAGCCGCGCACGGTCACCAGGTGCGTGGGGTGGGCTGGGTCCTGCTCCACCTTGGCCCGCAGACGCTTCACATGGACATCGAGAGTCTTGGTGTCCCCCACGTAGTCCGAACCCCACACACGATCGATGAGTTGGGCGCGCGTAAGCACCCTGCCGGCGTTTCGCACCAAGATCTCCAACAGATCGAACTCCTTCAGCGGCATCGTGATCTGCTCCCCGCGGACTGTGACCACGTGCCGTTCCACGTCCATGCGTACGGGACCGGCCTCTACTGCGGCAGGAAGCAGTTCATCGAGATCACCGTGCCTGCGAAGAACCGCCCGAAGCCGGGCCAGCAGTTCCCGAGATGAGAACGGTTTGGTCACGTAATCGTCTGCTCCAAGTTCCAGTCCGACGACCTTGTCGACCTCACCGTCCTTTGCGGTCAACATAATGATGGGCACCTGGGACTTGCCACGGATGAGTCTGCACACCTCTGTTCCGGACAACCCTGGCAACATCAGGTCCAACAACACGAGATCAGGGCCTACCTGATCGAATTGATCTACCGCTGAGTTGCCGTCGGCAGCAACGGTCACTTCATAACCTTCGCGCTCGAGCATGAAGGTCAGGGCTTCGGAGAAGGACTCTTCGTCCTCGACCACCAGTATTCGGGTCATCACAGTCCTCCGTCATCGGGAAAGGAGACGATGTCCATCTCCAACTCCTCGGGCTCGCGGGCGCTCCCTGTTTGCGGGTCGTAGGCAGGGAGCCGCAAGGTGAATGTCGATCCGGTGTTCACCTCGGACCACACCGTGCATTCCCCGCCATGGTTATGACACACATGCTTCACGATCGCGAGGCCGAGACCGGTACCCCCGGTTCCCCTCGAGCGAGCAGGGTCCACGCGGTAGAAGCGCTCGAATATGCGGTCCAGATCGTGTCCGGGGATGCCGATTCCTTGATCCTTCACCGCGATTTCGATAAGCCCACTCTTCACCGTGGACGAGACCGCTACTCGCGTGTTGTCAGGCGAGTACACAATCGCGTTCGTAACCAGATTCCGCAAGGCCGTCAGTAACTGACCTCGATCACCGTAGACCTCTGCATCGGTTTGCCCCCCACGCACCAGTTCGACTTCGTGGCTAGTTGCGAGGGTGCGAACTTCCTCGAACGCTCGACTGATCAACTCGTCAACGCTAACAACTTCGGCACGGGTCATCGGATCATCGGACTGCAAGCGCGACAAGTCGATTACATCTTGAATCAGAGAACTGAGGCGAGAGGCCTCCATTTGCATTCGTTCCGCAAAATGGCGGACCTGCTCGGGATCATCCGCAGCGGACAAAACCGTCTCGGCCAGTAATGACAGAGCGCCAACAGGAGTCTTGAGTTCGTGGCTGACGTTCGCGACGAAGTCTCTTCGCACGGCATCAACTCGTCGTTCTTCAGCGAGATCGTCAATCAGTAGCAAGATCGCGCCGGTACCCAGAGCAGCAGCCCGCACGCGCAGCTCCAGTAGCTCGCGCCCCAGGGGTGGGCGGCGCACCCGCATCTCTTGCTCCCGAGCGTTGCCGTCGTCGCTTACTCGCTCGACAAGGCGAGCGATGTCGCTAATGGTCAAAGCGCTGCGATTCACCAAACCCAGGGCGAGTGCACGTGAACTCGCTCGAAGGACGGCGCCATCAGGCGCAGTGACAATGGAAGCCGAGGGCAGCACGGACAGGACTCGGATGACCTCGTCTGGAACAGCGGGGCGCAACGCTGCAGTGCTTGCTACCGGCGGCTGGGCAGCCTCGCCTCGTCGTAATAGCGCCACGCACGAAGGATATGGGCGCAGCGCTGGTTCGCTCCCTAACAAGGGTCCTGACGAACACACGATTTGCCGAGCGTTCACCTGGAATTCCAAACATTTGCCCAATAGTCATTTCCTGTTCAAGTTGTGGACAAGACGCGCGCTCATCTAGGCGTAGGCTTGGCAGTCACATCTGCTTCTCGACGTCAGGAATCGGCTATGCGCGCGGCTTACTACGAGCAACTCGACCGGGTGAATGACGATTTGGTGGAGATGACCCGATTGGTCGGTTCCGCCATGAATCGCGCCACGCAGGCATTGTTGGACGCGGACCTGCCACTTGCCGAGGCGGTCATCGACTTCGATGCCAAGGTCGACACCCTCGCCAGCGACGTCGAGGAACGGTGCTACGAACTCGTCGCACTCCAGCAGCCCGTCGCTACCGACCTACGGGTAGTGATTGGTGCGCTTCGGATCTCCAGTTCATTGGAGCGCATGGGCGATCTCGCCGAGCATGTGGCCAAGCAAGCGCGTATGCGCTTCCCGAAGGTTGCGGTGCCCCAAGAATTGCGCGCCACTTTCGCCGAAATGGGTGCTCTTGCCGAGGCAATCGTCTCCAAAACCGGCTCGGTGATCGCCACTAAGGATGTTGCCCTGTGCACCGACATAGCTCAACACGATGAGCAGATGGACCGCTTGCACCGAGAACTATTCACCATCGTTTTGTCCCCGTCCTGGAAGTACGGCGTGGAGGAGGCAATCGACGTCACGCTGCTATCTCGCTATTACGAGCGTTACGCCGACCACGCAGTCTCGGTGTCTCGCCGAGTGGTCACGATCGTGACGGGCGAGCCCTATGTCGCCGTCTCGCTGGAAGACCAAGCCAGCAACTAGCACCACCACCGTTGGTCTCAGCCATCGCGGTGCGGGACACTACGGGGATGCCCGCCGTTAGCCCGCTGCCTTCAGCGGCCCGCGCTGAACAACCGCGGCGGGTGGCGATGCTGTCGATCCATACGTCTCCACTGGACCAACCGGGAACCGGCGACGCCGGCGGCATGAACGTTTATGTGGTCGAGACGGCCCGTCGACTCGCCGAGGCTGGCACCGAGGTGGAGATCTTCACCCGAGGGACGTCATCGCAGTTGCCCTCGAACGTAGAACTTGCGCCTGGTGTGCTCGTTCGTCACATCACCGCAGGGCCGTACGAGGGGCTCGTAAAGAACGACCTTCCAGGACAACTGTGTGCCGTTACCGCGGGAGTCATGCGAGTCGAGGCCGCCCGTCCAGAAGGCTGGTTCGATCTCATCCACTCGCACTATTGGCTGAGTGGACAAGTTGGTTGGCTGGCTTCTGAGCGGTGGCGAGTTCCGCTCGTGCACTCGATGCACACCATGGCGAAGGTCAAGAACGCCGAACTTGCCGAAGGAGACACCCCCGAGCCCGAAATCCGCATCATCGGCGAAGAGCAAGTTGTCGAAGCAGCCAGTCGGCTCACGGCCAACACGTCAGCCGAAGCGCGCGAACTCATCGACCTTTACGGAGCCAACCCGGGAAAGGTCGACGTGATTCATCCCGGCGTGGACTTACAGATCTTCACTCCTGCCCCCGACAACACTTCCCGGGAGCGTGCCGGTTTCGCGGACGACGAGATTGTGGTGCTCTTCGTCGGCCGTATCCAACCGCTGAAGGCACCCGATGTCCTCATCCGTGCAATAGCGACCTTGCTATCGAATCGACCAGATCTTCGCTCGCGCTTGCGCCTTGTCATCTGCGGTGGTCCGTCAGGAACAGGCCTTGACCGTCCGGACTCGCTCGTCGAACTTTCCGAGGAAATCGGCATCCGGGATCGCATCGACTTTCGCGCACCGAGTTCGCGCACCGACTTGGCTGACTTGTATCGCGCAGCGGATGTCACGGTCGTGCCGTCTTACTCTGAGTCCTTCGGGCTGGTCGCCATCGAATCGCAAGCATGCGGAACACCGGTGATCGCCTCTGCGGTCGGAGGTTTGCCGACGGCGGTAGGTGATGGCGGGATCTTGATCGACGGCCACGACCCTTCGGATTTCGCTCGGGCCATCGAGCGCATCGTCACCACACCTGAATTGCGAGCCGATCTGTCATCAAAAGCACGCGCTCACGCACGCAACTTCGGCTGGGAGGCCACCACCGAGGGACTGCTTTCCACCTATGAGGCGGCGCTGCGCGAGGCCACCACAGCGCCGGCAATCGCCTCCACTCAGTAGGGCTCATGAGTCAACGTCGAGCCGCGATGGAAATGCTGCGGGCATTCCTGACCGAACACGAACTCGAACATGAGCCCATCGATGAGTTCTCGATGGCGGTTGTTGTTCCCGGTGAGCACAAACTGCAGACCACCACCTCGTTCGCCTTTGGTGAAGCCACCATGACGGTCAATGCCTTCGTCATCCGACACCCCGATGAAAACGATGCCGGCGTCTTTCGCTGGTTGCTTGAGCGCAACAAACGGATGTACGGGCTGGCCTACAGCATCGATCACTTGGGTGACATCTACTTGACGGGCCGTTTTCCACTGGAGTCGATCAACTCCGATGAACTGGACCGGATCTTCGGGGCCATCACCGAGTACTCCGACGGTGCATTCAATTTGCTCCTCGAGCTTGGTTTCGCTTCCTCCATCCAAAAGGAATGGAAGTGGCGGCTGCAGGCGGGATTGCCTACCGACAACCTGCACGCATTCCGCCATCTCGCGCCTGACGGCGTTGAAGGCACGGCTGACACTGACGACACCGATAACACCGCCGATTCCCAGCAATCTTGATCCGGCAGGATGGGCGCATGAGCGATGCTCCCTACACACTGATCCTGCTCCGCCACGGTGAGAGCGAGTGGAACGCAAAGAATCTTTTCACCGGCTGGGTGGATGTCGACCTGACCGACAAAGGTCGGGCCGAAGCTGCTCGCGGCGGGGAGCTGCTCTCCGAGAGTGGGCTGTTGCCTGATGTGGTGCATACGTCTTTACTGACCCGCGCAATCCGCACTAGTCAGCTCGCGCTGGAAGCAGCGGACCGGATGTGGATTCCAGTTCGACGCAACTGGCGGCTGAATGAGCGCCACTACGGAGCACTGCAAGGCAAGAACAAGAAGCAGACACTCGAGGAGTTCGGCGAGGAGCAGTTCATGTTGTGGCGGCGTAGCTACGACGTCCCCCCGCCGCCAATCGATCCGAATGATCCGTTCGCCCAGACCGACGATCCTCGCTATGCGGCACTGCCACCCGAAGCCCGTCCCGTCACCGAGTGCCTGGCCGATGTGGTGCACCGGTTGATGCCGTACTGGCAGGACGTGGTGGTCGCTGAAGATCTGCGCGCGGGCAAGACGGTGCTCATCGCGGCGCACGGCAACTCGCTGCGTGCGTTGGTCAAGCACCTCGACGGCATCTCCGACGAAGACATCGCGGGACTGAACATCCCCACCGGGATTCCGCTGGTCTACCAGCTCGATGTCGATTTGCACCCGCTCGTACCCGGCGGGGAATACCTCGATCCACAAGCAGCAGCCAGCGCGGCGGCTGCCGTGGCCGCTCAAGGTAAGGGTTAGGGCGTGGCCGTCCACCACCACACCGAACGACTCGACCTGCTCGATTCCACAGTGCGCGAGTGGGATGCCACTGTCCTCGATGCAGGCGACGACGGCATCGTCTTGGACCGATCGGCTTTTTATCCCGGTGGCGGCGGCCAACCACCGGATCACGGGGTGCTGCTGTGGGGTGGGGTGCAAACGCGGATCGAAGGTGCGCGCCGTGGCGATGACATCCGACTGATACCCGCTGAAGGTGATCCAGCCCCACCGGTCGGCACCGCAGTACGCGGGGCCATCGAGGATGAACGACGCACCGCACTGATGCGCACGCACTCCGGCCTCCACTTGCTCTCCGGCGTGGTCTTCCGAGACTTCGGTGCTCTGGTGACGGGTTCGAATATGGATCCACTCACCGGACGGTTGGACTTTAATCTCGATGAGGTGCCGGCTGGTTTCAAGGAAGCAGTGGAAGTAGCCTGCAACGCGGAGGTCGATGCCGATCGTGCGATCGAGGCCTACGAATTACCGCGCGCGGAGGCGTTCGAAATTCCTGACATCATCCGGACGGCCACGAACTTGCTGCCACCCTCCATCGAAGTGGTGCGAATTGTCGATATCAAGGGCCTAGATGTGCAGGCCGATGGCGGAACGCACGTGGCCTCCACCAAGCAGGTTGGAGCCATGCGCGTACTGAAGGTGGAGAACAAGGGCAAAGGGTTCCGGCGGATCCGGGTCGCCCTGCAGTGAGCCCGGCGGCCGTCAGCGCCCGGTAATCGCCTGGATCTTCGGACGTATGTCGAACAGATAGATCAGCGCGACTACCGCACCAGCAATTCCGAAAAGGCTCAACGTCAGGTTTGGCAGCAAGCCGGCAAGCAGCGCGAGACCGGTGAGCACCAGCCACAGGATCTTCGATTGCCGCCCAACGGCGGGGAACACCTGCGTGGGGGCGCGCAGACAATCGACGAAGGCGAAACCCTTCAAGCCCAACATCACCACCCACAAGACGAGAACGACGACGCCTTGCACATTTCCCAACAGGTTTCCCAACACCTCTTCACGGTACCTGCCCTTGTTGAAGTGCGCCTACCCGCAACCTCGCCGAACGGGCAGTTTGCAGATGCCGAAAGGGCAGTCGGCAAGCGTTGAAGGCTTGCCAACTGCCCTTTCGGTGCGTTCAAACTGCCCGTTCGGGGTTAGATACCGACGGCCTCACGAACGAGCACCACGGTCGAGGCGATGTTCTTGCGCACCGACCCGACGGTCTGGTGAGCGCTCTTGACGGAGTCCTGGACGAGCGTGACGCCGCGATCGGCCAGGGCACTGACCTGCTCAGGCACGGCGACGGTGGGTAGATCCACCTTCGGCAGCTCGATCTTCGGCACGTCGATTTTCGGCAGGTCAACCTTGGGTAGGTCGAACTTCGGTAGTTCGAATTTCGGGACGTCGAACTTTGGCAACTCGAATTTGGAGGTGCTGGCGGCCGAGGCCGTTGCAGTTTCCTTTTTCACGGTACCGGCGCTTGCAGATTTCTCGGCGGACTTCACCTTTGCTGACGGCTTCGCGCTCGTGGCTGTGGGCGCCACCTTCTTCTTGGGGGTGCTGTTCTCACTCATGATGCGTCCTTGCTCTCGGGAACCGCCGATTCGCTGGTGGGCGCATCGGCGGATTCACTGGTGGATTCGGCGGCCTTGTTCTCCGCCTGGAATGCGGCGTAAATCTGCAACAGCGTGGTGCGCTGCCGCTCCGTGAGGGTGGCGTCCGCCGCGATCGCGGTGGTGACCGCTTCGTCGCCCTCGCGCTCATCGAGGATTCCGGCCTGGACGTAGAGAGTCTCGGCCGAGATACGCAAACCCTGGGCGATCCGTCCGAGGATCTCCGCGCTCGGCTTACGCAGTCCGCGCTCCACCTGGGATAGGTAGGGGTTGGACACCTCCGCCGCCTTGGACAGTTGCCGCAGCGACATTTGGGCTTGGTCCCGCTGCTCGCGAATGAACTCGCCGATCCCGGATACCTCGATTCGTGCCATAACCCAAGTGTGGACCTAATCGCTTGCAAATGCAAGCGCAAGTGCTTGCTGCAGCGAGCGTGAGGTGCGTCACGCACCGCCGCTCAGCCCGCGACGATCACCGAGCCCACCAACAGCGCGCAGCCGACCAACCCCACAACCGGCGTGAGCGCAATCAGCAACCCCCCGTAACCCGCTTGGCGTTCGATCCGCATCGCTGAGACGTGCGCAACTGCGTAGTAAGTCAAGATCATGGCGGCCGAAACCGCCAAGGCCAGTGTCAATCCACCGACCGCTACCAACACACAAGCTCCGACAGCGGCGGCGACCTCCGCTCGGTGCGGCACGCGGCGATGCTCGCTCACTGCCGCAAAGTAAGCAGGCGCATCTCCGTGATCGGCCATCGCGAACAACGTTCGGCCAACTCCGGCGATCAAACTGAGCAACACGGCACCTGCCGCGAGCACAGCGGCGACCACGACCATGCTCACCAACGCATCCCCACCAATCACCGCAGCAATGTCGGCAAGCGATGCTGGGCCTATGAAATTGCCATCGGCGGCGGCAACCCACACCACGAGCGCTATCACCACATAAATACTGGCCACGATCGTGAAGGAGATAGTGACCGCGAGCGGAATCACTCGCGCAGGATTGAGAACCTCTTCACCCAAAACGGTAATCCGTGCGTACCCCGCAAAAGCGACGAAGATCAACGCGCTCGCAGCCAGCAACGAAATGGCGTTGTCAGGCGCACCCAATGCATCGGTTGCTGGTGCATCGGTCGACAGTCGAAAGACGGCCAAGATCACCAAGATCAGCAAGATCAGGGCGACGACGATCACCATCACCCCCGCCACCCGAGTGGAGCGCACCACCCCGCGAAGGTTCAAGGCCAACACAGCAAGGACAGCGACCAACGCCACGCCTCTCGACTGCTCTGGCCACACATATAGCCCGATGGTCAACGCGGCCGCCGAAGCCGAGGCCGTCTTGCCGATCAAGAACACAGTGCCGGCGAGCACCCCGGCAAACCGATTAAGGCGGATGCGCCCGTAGGCGTAGACCCCGCCGGCTTCCGGATGCCGAGCCGCGAGACGGGCAGTTGACGTCGCATTCAGTGCTGCCACCACCGCAGCAATCACCACAGCGCCAACGAGCCAACTTCCTGCACGGTCTAACGCGGGCGCCCAAACGGCGAAGACACCGGTGCCGATCATCGCGCTGACGCCGACGGTTACCGCGCCGCCAAGTCCGAGGGAGCGCGCGAGTCTGCTCGGCGGATCGTTCGCTGCAGGCACCTTCAGACCTTAGAGATACGAAGTGAACGCAAAGTGAAGACACCATCTGGGTGCGTGGCATCCTGAGTACGTGCGCGCAGTCATCCAGCGAGCCAACGGGGCTCAGGTGAGCGTCGACGGCGAAATTCTCGGCGGGTTCGACGGTCCGGGCATCGTGTTGTTGGTGGGCGTCACCCACGATGACGACACCACACGCGCCGCCACTGTCGCCGACAAGGTCTATGGGCTGCGCATCTTTGAACATCGACACGCCCGGGACCTCACGTGCCTACCGCCTTCAGCGCCCCGCGAGATCTCCGCACGAGACCTCGGTTTGCCAGTGCTGGTGATCAGCCAGTTCACGCTGTACGCATCAACAAAGAAGGGTCGGCGGCCAACCTGGGATGCAGCCGCACCGGGGCCGGTTGCCGAACCGCTCGTCGAAGCGGTTGCCCAAGCGCTACGCGAACTCGGAGCCGAGGTCTCAACCGGCAGGTTTGGCGCGGATATGCAGGTGACATTCACCAACGACGGGCCCGTGACCGTCATCCTCGACGTCTAGCCGAGCTCACGGTTACTAACCCAAGACAACAGGTGTCTGGGTAGCCCGCACGGTGTCTTCGCCGATGCTTACCTCCAACTCGAGATCGGGAGACAGCGAGCGCTTGACCACGGCCGTGGCGATGGGACCCTCTTCATAATGCTGCGCGGCGCTTGCCACCCAACCGACATCCTTTCCGCCGCTACGCACCACCGACCCGTGTTCGGGCAATTCATCGACGCTTCCATCGAGATGCAAAAGCACCAATCGGCGTGGTGGGTGCCCAAGGTTGTGCACCCGGGCAACGGCCTCTTGCCCCCGGTAGCAGCCCTTAGACAGGTGCACACCCGTCCCGATCCAACCAACTTCATGCGGGAGGGTTCGATGGTCGGTTTCGAACCCGAATCGAGGGATGGCAGCGGCCACGCGGAGGGCATTCCATGCCCACGTACCCGCCTGCGCAGGCCATTGGTCCAGGCGAGCAGCCATTTCGCTGCGCGGCACGATTACCTCCCGACCGTCGAGGTAGTCAGGGCGCTGCAAGACGTACTTGCTGGCTCCACCCCCCTTGTCGCTTCCAGCATCGATGGTTCCCGTACCGGCGTAATCAGCTGGCATCAAGTACGTGGGGTACTCAGGGTCAATCGCGTGCAAGGGCTCCCAGATAACCGCGTACTCGTCGCTGACGTCATGAACTTCTACCCGCGTCATGAACTTCATGGATTCCAGGTACTCCGCCAGCGCGCCAGCAGAGCCCGGCGCGCAAATGATCCAACACGAGTAGTCGTCATCGGCGATGTGCAGCTCGTGCTCAACGTGCCCATGCGGGCTCAAGATCAGCGAAAGAGCCGACGAACCAGGCAGTAGCGATTCCAGGTATTGCGTAGTGAGGTTGTGCAGCCAACTCAAACGATCCGGGCCGGTAACCCGAACGACGCCAAAGTTGGAGAGGTTTACCGCAGCTTGGCCCTCACGCAATGCGCGCTGCTCGCGTAGCGGATCGCCGAAATGCCACGGAACGCCTTCATCCGGGTGCCCCGGAGGGGTGGGCACCGCATCCGTGCTCATTCGTCCTCCTGGACTTCCCGAATCGGGTCGATGATCTGTTCGCAGTTGGAGCAGCGGCCGTGGATTGAGACGTGCGCAATGTCGGTAGAAAAACCATACGTCTCGTTGAGGTCAGAAGCGAATGCATCGGCAACGGCCGCAGGAACGCTGTCCACGTGCCCGCACCGGTCGCACACGAGGTGGATGTGCACCTGCTCGTCGACCGAGTGATAGGTCGGAGCACCGTGCCCTATGTGCGCGTGAGTGACTAAGCCGACCGATTCCAAGACTTCGAGAGTCCGGTAAATCGTCGACAGATTCACACCGGCAGCGGTCTGCTGCACCTGCAGCAAAATCTCTTCGGGCGTTCCATGCCGCAGGCCCTCAACTGCCTCAAGGACAAGTTGACGCTGCGGAGTTATCCGAAAACCATTCTCGCGGAGCCGCTGCTCCCAGTCATCGGCCACGACTACTCCTGCGCCGTAACCTCAGGGGTTAACGAACCCGCGAGGTGGTTCTGCATCGGCTGGCCCACTGCCGCCATATCGAAGGTCCACAACAGTTTTCCATCAACGAGGCCGTACAAACGCTCTCCTGCGGTGTACTCCTTCGCGCTCTCCGTGCGCATCACAGCATCGCTTCGCAATTCAGCACGTGCTCCGGTGATCACTGCGTTCTCGATTCCGGTGACTTCCACCGAGCCATACCAGATCTCCGCGAACCCGGTCGGGTGGTCAAGCGTGATCTCGACGCCGTTTCCGGGCCGTGGGCGCCAGAATCCAGATTCGGTGGCGAGGGGACGCACACGATTCCCGTCGTCGTCGAGCAGCCAACTGCGCGACCAGTAGGTCAAGAAGGGGCGGCCGTCTGTGGAGAAGGACACCTCCTGGCCAAAACGAAAGTCCTCGATCGTGGGGTACTGACCGGTACCGACGCCCACCCACCGACCAAGTAGCCAGGACAGGTGGGCCAGCTCGTCAGGGATCCCGGGGTAAATCGCCGATTCCCCCTCCTCGGGTCTCTCGGACACTGCTAACTCTGCCCCTTGAAGAGCTTGTAGACCACATAAAACGAGAACCACCCAGCCACGGCTACTGCGATGACGAGCAAACCTGTATAGAAGACCTCCAGCATGGGCCGAATCTACTGCCCCGGACCGGGTCTTGGCTCAGCGCATCGGGCGAGTTTGAGCGGTCAGCCGATTGCCTTGCCCAAGCCGGCAACGATGTCCGCGGTGCGGGGCTGACCACTGCCCCGATGGACATGGCGGCCAGCCGCATCCAAGAACACGACTGTGGGCGTGGACTCCACTTCCCAGGCCCGCGTGAGTTCAAGGTTGTCGTCCGCATCGATCTCAATGACCTCGATGCCGTTGATGCCGTTGATGCCGTTGATGCCGTTGCTAGCAATGTCTTCCACCACCCGGGCGATGGTCTGCCTCGTGGCGCGGCAGGGCTGGCAAAAAGCACTTGAGAACTGCACGATCGTTGCGCGCGATCCCAAACTCGTGCCGGTTGGCAACATCGCTTCGGAAGATTCTTTCGGCATTCTTTTTTACGCCAGTGGACTCAGCGAGTACTGACGCTGCTGGCCCACTTGCCGATGCGATCCATGGTCGACGGATCTACCGCGGACTCGGCATGCGAGAAGCCGGGCACGACGATCACTTCCGCATTCGGATTACCCGACTCTCCTGCAGCCCGCTCGAGCACGTGTACGTGTTCTAGTGGGAAGTAATGATCGACATCGCCGTGAACGATGAGCAGCGGGAGATCACCCATCCGACGAACGCTGTCTTCTGGGGACAACGGGGGTGGCTCCGGCCAGGGAGAAGATGTGAGGCGAACACCTCGGGTACGCAGGAGGGCGCGCCCGGCCGGATTTGCGATGAGTCGATGCACAAGGCGCATGACCTTCGTTCCGCGGTAGAACCAAAACCCTGGGGAACTGACGCTGATCACTGCATCCGGTCGATGTTGCGGAGTCAATCGGCTTGCTGGTGCCAACGCTGCCTGCCTCAACGTCACCGAACCACCCATCGAAAAACCCACCGAAATCACCGAACGATCGGCTGATCGGCGCCGCAAATAGCCGACGGCAGCATCGACGTCGAGGACTTCGTCCATGCCAACCGTGCACAAGCCGGTGGAAGAACCGTGCCCGCGTTGGTCGATCGCGAGGACGTCACCGAATCGAGCGAGGTGGGCGGCTACCGCTTGCACACGCGGCTCGCGCCAACTCCCGGTGAACCCGTGCGCAAGAACGAAGGAAACCCCATGGTCTGCCGCGGAAAGCGCCGGAACCCAGCCGGCGCTGATGGACTCACCATCGGCAGTGAGCAAAGCCAGTTCAGTGGGCTGGAATTCTGGCGGCGGAGGATCCAGCAGGTAGTCCGAGGTGCTGTGGGTCAAAGCCATAGCGTCATTGTGGAGCACATAAGTAAAACGGTGCCCCACCCCGGGACAATTGACCCCGCGTATCCTGAGGGCTTGCCCCTTCGCCGGGGCCATCGGCAAGTGGCCTGAACGGGCCCACGAGCGGCAGGAGGATCGGATGCGACTGATCCTGCTGACTCGGGCCATGGAGTCCTCCGCGGAGGTTCTCCCCTCGTTAGGCCTTCTCGCCCATCACGTACGTGTGATGGCCGCTGAACCGACTGCCCTGCTGTCCTCACCCGAGGCCGACGCCCTGCTGATCGATGGTCGTCGCGATCTGCCGACCGTCCGCGGACTGACCCGCCTGCTGCGCCAATCGGGAGTGGGAGTGCCGATCATCCTGGTCACCACCGAGGGCGGGTTGCCCGCTATCCAATGGGACTGGGGACTCGATGAGGTCCTGGTCGACACCACTTCACCGGCGGAAGTGGAAGCCAGGTTGCGGTTAGCAGTCTCCCGAGTGGTCGGCTCGCCCAGCGGCGCCGACCCTGAACCAGAAGAAATTCGAGCTGGCGATCTCCACATCGACGAAGCCAGTTACTCCGCCAAGCTGCGCGGCCGCAGCTTGGACCTCACCTTCAAAGAGTTCGAATTGCTGAAGTTCCTGGCGCAGCACCCAGGACGCGTCTTCACACGAGCAGTGCTACTTCAGGAAGTCTGGGGATACGACTACTTCGGTGGGACACGCACCGTCGACGTCCACGTTCGCCGACTCCGAGCGAAACTCGGTCCAGAACATGAGTCTTTGATCGGCACCGTGCGCAACGTCGGCTACCGATTCGTCTCTGAGCGACCTGATTCGGCCACGATCGCGGCATTGGATGAAGCGGCAGTCGAGTCCGACCACTCCCTGCAATGACGAGTTGCCCGATCTCGGTAACCAACCACGACCACCTCACCGACGACGACATCCCAGCTGTTCGCAATTTGCTCGACGCCGTCACCGATTCTGACGGTGTTCGACCGCTCAGCGAGCACGTGTGGTTGCACCTCACCCACGGTGGTGATGAACGAGCCGTACACGTTCTCGCTCATGATGAGGCTGGCACCTTGGTCGGCTACGCCCATCTAGACACGACGGACGAAGTCGAAGGTCCGAGCGGCGAACTCGCTGTCCACCCCGAACATAGGCGTCAGGGAATCGGTCGCCAGCTGGTGCTGCGATTACTCGAGTTGTCCGACGGTCAATTGCGCCTGTGGGCACACGGGGAGCACACCGCCGCCACCCGGCTCGCTGACACTCTTGGATTCACCCGACACCGGACCCTGTGGCAGATGCGCCGATCGCTTCATTCCGCACTCGCCGATCCCAAGCCGCCACCCGGTATCGAACTGCGCCCGTTTCACGTCGGAATAGACGAGCAGGCCTTCTTGTCGATGAATGCACGTGCTTTCGCCGATCTGCCGGACCAAGGGTCATGGACGCTAACGGACGTGCAGCGCCGAGAACTCGAAGACTGGTTTGATCCAGACGGCTTCCTACTGGCGTGGTCAACCGACGAAAAGATGGAGGAAGCCAGCGAAACTCTGGCCGGCTTCCATTGGACAAAGGTGCACGGCGCTAGTGACCATGACGATCACAGCCACGCGGCTATCGGCGAGGTGTACGTCCTCGCGGTGGATCCGAACTGGCGGGGCACGGGCCTGGGCCGGTGTCTCACCCTCGCCGGCCTCCACCATCTACGCCGGCTGGGACTCGATCAGGTGATGTTGTACGTGGATGCCTCCAACCTCGGTGCCATCAGGCTGTACGAAGGACTGGGATTCGTGCGCTGGGATACCGACGTCATGTACCGGTCAGGAATGAACTAGTCATCTGCAGGGCGACGGTCGTTAACCTCCTTGTGGGACGATCCACCTGTGACGACCCAGGACATGTCCGATACGAGCGCTTTGTCGCCCCTGTCGGAGGAGTCACTCGTTTCGCCCTCCAGTGAGGAACTACCCGCCGATCGATTCCTCGATCGGGAGCTGTCGTGGCTGGCCTTCAACCAGCGCGTCCTTGATCTCAGCCAGGACCCGGAACTACCGATACTTGATCGCACCAAGTTCCTAGCCATCTTCGCCAGCAACCTCGATGAGTTCTTCATGGTCCGGGTGGCCGGACTCAAGCGACGGATAGCCACCGGGATTGCCGTTCGGGCAGCCAGCGGCTACACCCCACGCGAGGTCTTGGAAGCCATCTGGAGCCGCGCCTACGAATTGCAGCGTCGACAGGCGGACATCTTCCGCAGTGAGATTCGCCCACTCCTTGAGGCAACCGATATCAGTGTCTTGCGATGGGAGGAGCTCACCCCGGCTGAGAAAACCGAGATGGATCGATTCTTTGACGACAAAGTCTTCCCCATTCTCACTCCACTAGCCGTTGATCCCTCGCACCCGTTCCCCTACATCAGCGGGCTCTCGCTGAACTTGGCTGTCGTCGTACGGAATCCGACCACCGGAAATCAACTCTTCGCACGAGTGAAGGTTCCCCCACTCCTGCAACGCTTCGTCCAGGTTGGCCCACAGCGCTACGTCCCGCTCGAAGACATCATTTCCGCACACTTGGATCAACTCTTCCCGGGCATGGAGATCTGCGAGCACCACACCTTTCGGGTCACGCGCAACGAGGATGTTGAAGTCGAAGAGGACGATGCCGAGAATCTCCTGAAGGCCCTCGAACGCGAGTTAGTCCGTCGCCGCTTCGGCCCGGCTGTCCGACTAGAAGTCGAGGAAAATATCGACTCTCACGTCCTGGAATTGCTCGTCAGCGAACTAGACATCGGGGAGCAGGAGGTCTACCGCTTGCCCGGCCCGCTGGACATGACGGGTCTGTGGGCGATCGTCAGCCTCGACCGTGATGATCTCAAACAACGACGTTTCGTTCCCAAGACCGCGCGAGCACTTAGTGAGGTGGAGAGCGCTAAGGAACCGGACATCCTGTCAACCGTCCGAGAGCGCGATGTGTTGCTGCACCACCCATACGATTCCTTTTCTACCAGCGTGCAATTGTTCTTAGAACAGGCAGCCGTTGATCCGAACGTGCTCGCCATCAAGCAAACGTTGTACCGCACCTCCGGCGATTCCCCCATCGTCCGAGCACTGATTCGGGCGGCGGAAGAAGGCAAGCAAGTTCTTGCCTTGGTCGAGATCAAGGCACGCTTCGATGAGCAGAACAACATTGAATGGGCACGAAAGTTGGAACAGGCGGGCGTGCACGTCGTCTATGGGCTCGTCGGGTTGAAGACACACAGCAAACTCTCGATGGTGGTTCGAGATGACGGAGACAAGTTGCGCCGGTATTGCCACATCGGCACTGGCAATTACCACCCCAAGACAGCGCGGCTCTACGAGGACTTCGGGTTGCTCACCTGCGATCCAGACGTCGGTGAGGACGTCTCAAATCTGTTCAATGTGCTGTCCGGTTACTCGCGCAACAGCGACTACCGACGCTTCCTGGTCGCACCCCATTCGGTGCGCACCGGACTCATCGAACGAATCGATAGAGAAATCCAACACCACGAGGCTGGGCGCCCATCCGGCATTCGATTTAAGTGCAATGCGCTGGTGGACGAGGAGGTCATCGATGCTCTCTACCGGGCTTCCCGCGCTGGCGTTCCCGTGGATATCTGGGTCCGGGGAACCTGCTCGCTGCGACCGGACATGCCCGGAATCAGCGAGACCATTCGAGTTCGCAGCATCCTCGGGAGGTTCCTCGAGCACTCGCGGGCCTACTGCTTCGCAAATGGCGGCAACCATTCCGTGTGGATCGGTTCAGCCGATCTGATGCACCGCAATCTCGATCGCCGAGTGGAGACTCTCGTCAGCCTCGCCGATCCTGAGCACATCGCCGAGGTCTACGAGCTCTTCGATC